>WBZP01001428.1_pt1 | contig 29409 bp, 26 predicted proteins | sample 5204301 | NCBI WGS metagenome assembly WBZP01 (sample SAMN12412401, study PRJNA552823) | activated sludge metagenome | isolation source: activated sludge from nitrification reactor of wastewater treatment plant... | place: USA: Pennsylvania | collected 2017 | reverse complement strand
CCCCGAAGTGATCAAGAAGATGATGTCGATGGGCGAGCTCGCGACGCTCACGAAGACGCTCTCCGACGATCACATCGAGCTGCTCGCCTCCGAGTTCGAGAAGAAGATCAAGATCGTCCACATCGGTGACGAGGTCGACGAGGATCCGGTCTACGAGGACGACGACGACGATCTCGTCGAGAAGCCCCCGGTCATCACGATCATGGGCCACGTCGACCACGGCAAGACCTCGCTGCTCGACGCGATCCGCAAGGCCAACGTCACCGAGGGCGAGGCCGGGGGCATCACGCAGCACATCGGCGCCTACCAGGTCGAGCACAACGACCAGCTGATCACGTTCCTCGACACGCCCGGCCACCAGGCGTTCACCGCGATGCGTGCCCGCGGCGCCCGCGTGACGGACATCGCGGTGATTGTGGTCGCCGCCGACGACGGCCCGCGCCCGCAGACCGACGAGGCGATCGACCACGCGAGGGCCGCCGACGTTCCGATCGTCGTCGCCGTCAACAAGGTCGACAAGGAGGGCGCCGACCCGACTCGCGTTCGCACGCAGATGACCGAGCGCGGCCTGCAGCCGTCCGACTGGGGCGGGGAGACCGAGTTCGTTGACGTCTCCGCGAAGGCCGGAACCGGACTCGACGATCTGCTCGACACGCTGCTCGTCGTCGCCGAGCTCGAGGAGCTCGAGGCCAACCCCGACGCCGAGGCGTCCGGTGTCGTGATCGAGTCGCGGCTCGACCCGGGTCGTGGTCCGGTCGTCTCCGTGCTCGTCCAGCGCGGCACGCTGCGGGTCGGCGACACGCTCTTCGCCGGCTCCGAGTCGGGCCGCGTGCGCGCGATGATCGATCACCTCGGTGAGCGCGTCGACGAGGCGCTCCCCGGCGATCCGGTCGAGGTGCTCGGCTTCTCCGGCGTCCCCGGCGCCGGCGAGCACGTTCGCGTCGTCGAGAACGATCGCGAAGCACGCCGTCTTGCCCAGGAGCACGACACACGCACGAAGGCAGAGGCGATCGCTCGCCGCTCGGGCCGCAAGAAGTCCTTCCAGGACGTGTTCGCCGAGGCACGCGAGGCCGACATCCCCGAGCTGCAGCTCATCATCAAGGCCGACGTCGCCGGCTCGGTCGAGGCGCTCGACGACGAGATCGCCCGCCTGCCGCAGGACGAGGTCTTCGTCGACATCATCTCGCGTGGCGTCGGTGCGATCACCGAATCGGACGTGACGCTCGCGTCGGCGTCCGGCGCTGTGATCATGGGCTTCAACGTCCGGCCGGTCGGCCAGGCGCAGGAACTCGCCGACCGCGAAGGCGTCACGGTCAAGACCTACTCGGTCATCTACCAGGCGCTCGACGACCTGCGCGCGGCAATGAGCGGAATGCTCGCGCCCGAAGAGGTCGAGCAGCCGCTCGGCACCGTCGAGGTGCGGCAGACGTTCAAGGCGTCGAAGCTCGGCACGATCGCCGGCTCTTACGTCACCGACGGCGTCGTCAAGCGCGGCTCGCACGCGCGGATCGTTCGCGACGGCACCGTCATCGCCGACACGATCGTCGCGACACTGCGCCGGTTCAACGACGACGCCCGTGAGGTGGCTGCCGGCTACGAGTGCGGCATCGTCCTGCAGAACAACCAGGACGTGCAAGAGGGAGACATCCTCGAGGTCTACGAGACCAAGCAGGTGGAGCGCGAGCTCCAGCCGCTCTAGGGGTTTCTGGGAGATGACGCGTTCAGGCGGCCGGATGAGGCGGGTCGACGAGGTGATGCGCGAGGTGATCGCCGGTGTGCTCGCCGGTGACCTCGCCGACCCCCGGCTCGGCTTCGTGACGGTCACCGAGGTGCGGACGTCGCCGGATCTGCGGCACGCGCGTGTCTTCGTAAGTGTGCTGGGCACAGACGAGGAGCGGACGCTCACGCTCGAGGGGCTGGCGTCGGCAGCGGGTCTGATCCAGGCTCGGATCGCAGCCGAGATGACGCTCAAGCGGACCCCGGCGCTCGCGTTCGAGATCGACGAGACGGCCGACCGTGCGGAGAGGCTCGAAGAGTTGATCGCAGAGCAGGAGCCGCGCCCATGACAGCTGTCGACGGCGAGCGCGCCGAGGTCTGCAGGGCCCTCAGGGCCGGGGAGAAGTTCTGCCTCGTGACGCACGAGCGTCCGGACGGGGACGCACTCGGGTCGCTGCTCGGCGCCTACCACCTGCTGCTCGCGATGGGCAAGGACGTGGTGATGGTGGTCCACGCGGCCGACCTGCCGCTGCCGCACGAGTACGACTTCCTCGACATCTCGCAGGCGCTGACCGAGATGCCGCCCGACCTGGCCGAACGGACCGTCGTCTACCTCGACTGCGGCAACGCCGATCGCAACCCGGTCACGATCGACGGCCTCGCACACGGGCCGGTGCTCAACATCGATCACCACCACGACAACACGCGCTTCGGTGACGTCGACTACGTGGACGGCGCCGCCGCGTGCACCGCCGAGATGCTGTGGCTGATCGCGGACGATCTCGGCGTGACGATCGACCGGGCGATCGGTGTCCCGCTCTACGTTGGCCTCGTCACCGACACCGGCAAGTTCATGTACGAGAACTCGAGCGCGCGATCACACCGGATGGCGGCCGAGCTGATCGAGAGCGGCGTCGAGACGCACCCGATCTACCGCCGTCTCTACGAGGACGTCCCGGTCGCCAAGCTCGAACTGCTGGGACGGGCACTCGCCCTGCTCGAGCGCCACGACGACGGCGCGCTCGCGATCGTCTCGCTTCAGCGCGAGGACTTCGAGTCCGTCGGCGCGGCCGACAGCGACAGCGAGGGCATCATCGACCACCTGCGTGCGATAGAGGGGACGAAGGTCGCAGCGTTCGCGCGGTCGCGCGAGCGGCCGAACGGGAACGGTCGCGTCACGCGCAAGGTCTCGCTTCGGTCGGCGGACGGCGAGGTCGACGTCTCCGCGATCGCCCGCGCCGGCGGTGGTGGCGGACACCGACAGGCTGCGGGCTTCAGCACCGAGCTCGACGACGCCGAGCTGCTCGCGTTCCTCCGCGCGGAGATCGCCGCGCAGCGCGCCTGAGCCGATGGCCTGGCGCGACCGGCTGCTCGAACCGGGCTGGGAGCCGGGCGACGGGGTGCTCCTCGTCGACAAGCCGGCGGGCCCGACGTCGCACGACGTCGTCGGCGCCGTTCGGCGGCTGCTCCCGCGCGGAACCCGCGTCGGGCACGCCGGCACGCTCGACCCGTTCGCGACCGGCCTGCTGCTCGTACTGATCGGCCGCGCGACGAAGATCCAGCGCCTGCTGCTCGGGCTGCCGAAGCGGTACGAGACGGTCGCCCGGCTCGGCTGGACGTCCAGCACCGGTGATTGCGACGGCGAGCTCGTCGAGACCGGCGTCCTGCCGCCCGACCCGCTGGTGCTGCCGACCGGACTACTGCGCCAACGTCCGCCGGTCTTCAGCGCGGTCAAGATCGACGGCCGCCGGGCGTACGCACGGGCGCGCGCGGGGGAGACCGTCGAGATGCCCGAGCGTGAGGTCGAGGTGACCGAGTTCCGCGAGGACTGGCGGCGCGACGGGCGCGCCGCGTTCACGATCGGCTGTGGCTCGGGGACCTACGTCCGGTCGCTGATCGCCGACCTCGGTGACGCCTACTGCGAGCAGCTTCGCCGGACCGAGATCGGCCCGTTCGCGTTGGCCGAGGCGGGGCCAGTGCCGCTGGCGCTTGCAGATGCGCTGGCGCGGGTCGTGCCCGTAATCGCGCTTGGCGACGAGGACGCCATCTCGCTCGGTCACGGCCGTCGGGTCCCCTTCGCAGGCGATGAGGACTGTGAGTTGCTGTGCGTCGATCCGAGCGGCGTCCCGGCCGCGCTCGCACGACCGATCGACGGTGTGCTCGTCTCGACCGTAGGCTTCAGGGCGTGAGGCTGACCGCGCTCTCAGACGCTGCGCCCCGTCCACGCCGGATCGCGATCGGGACGTTCGACGGCGTCCACCTCGGGCACCGTGAGGTGATCTCCGGTGCCGATACGGTCGTGACGTTCGAGCCGCACCCGCAGTCGGTGATCGCGCCCGGAACGGAGCCGCGGCTGTTGACGACGCTCGGGCAGAAGGCGGAGCTGATCGACAACCTCGGTGTCGAGGAGCTCGTCGTGGTCGGCTTCGACACCGACTTCTCGAGCTGGAGCGCCGAGGACTTCATCGAGCGCGCGATCGTCGACGCGCTCGGTGCGACGCAGGTGGCGGTCGGCGAGAACTTCCGCTTCGGGACGAAAGCCCGTGGTGATGTCGACATGCTGCGCGCCGACGCGCGGTTCGACGCCCGGATCGTGCCGTTGCTCGAGGTCGACGGTGAGATCGTCAGCTCCAGCCACATCCGCGGGCTCGTAGCCGGCGGCGCGGTCGAGTACGCCGGGCAGCTGCTCGACCGGCCGCTCTGGCTCGACGGAGAGGTCGTTCACGGCGACAAGCGCGGGCGCGAACTCGGCTTCCCGACCGCCAACCTCGTGCCCGACCCGGCGCTCGCTCTGCCTGCGCACGGGGTCTACGCCTGCACCGTCGAGATCGAGCCGGGCGGGGAGGCCGAGGGTCAGTACGTGGCTGCGGTGAACGTCGGGGTTCGGCCGCAGTTCCACACCGGTAGGGGAGAGCTCGTCGAGGCGTACATCCTCGACTTCGACGGCGACCTCTACGGCCGCCATGTTCGTGTCGCCTTCGGCAAGCGCCTTCGTGGCGAACGCCGTTTCGTCTCCGTCGACGCGCTCGTCGAGCAAATGGGGCGTGATGTTGAGGACACGCGCGAGTGGGCCGCGCGGGTCGGCGCCTGAGCGGCCGCTGCTAGCCTGTCCCGCCGCATGACCACGCTCAGCGCTGACCGCAAGAGGGACATCATCGCCAAGTTCGGCGAGAACGAGAACGACACGGGCAACACCCGCGTCCAGGTCGCGCTGCTGTCGGCCCGCATCGCCGACCTCACCGAGCACCTGCGCGACCACAAGAAGGACCACGCCTCGCGCCGCGGCCTCTTGATGCTCGTCGGCCAGCGCCGTCGCCTTCTCGACTACATGGCCAAGAAGGACCTCGAGGGGTACCGGTCCCTCATCGCTGAGCTCGGCCTGCGTCGGTAGGCCGATGCGCGCGGCGCTCGGGCCGCGGCTACGTGCCGGGCTGCTGGCGTCGGTTCCGCTCGTGTTGCTGGGCTGGGCGCTCTCGATCTGGATCGAAGCTGCTGGTGGGCCGACGTGGGTCGGCGCCGGTGCCGTTGTGATGACCTCGGGCACAGCGGTGACCGCATGGATCGGACTGCTGCGCGCGCCGCTCGGTGCTGACGCTGTTCACGGACTCAAGGTCGCGGCACGGCACGGGCCGACGATCGTTGTGGTCGGATCTTTCGCGACCGCCATTTCGATGCTCTTGGTCATCTACACGCTGTTCGCGGCGGTCGTCGCCATTGTGGTGGGGCTCTTCACGCTCGGGCTTCTGGGTATCCCCGGTCTCGTCGTCGCGTTCGGACCGATCGTCGCCTTCTGGATGGCCACATCGCTCGTCATGCCTTGCGCGCTGACCGAGGGGGCCGGACCGATCGGTGCGGTCAGGCGGTCCGTTGGCCTCGTGTGGCGGCACCGTCCTGCGGCGGTCGAGTTCCTCACCTTGCCGACGCTGGCGCTGCTCGGCGTGGCGTACGTCGCCGTGATCCTCCTGTTCGCAGAGACCGACGGGTCGGAGGTCCCGTGGTGGGCGACGGCGGTGCTCGGGTGCCTCGCTGTCGTGCCGCTTATCGCCTACTGGATCACCGACGCCTACGACCGGCTCGTCGCGCTCGACCGCGAAGTAGGCTCGCCGTCATGACCATCGTCGAAGCCGGTACAGCCGTCCCCGAGTTCACCCTGCAGGGCGACGAGGGCCCGTTCACGCGTGACGACCTGGCAGGTGAGACGACGATCCTCGTGTTCTACCCGTTCGCGTTCAGCGGCGTTTGCACCGACCAGCTGCAGATCTACGACAGGGCGTGGGATCAGCTGCAGGCGGCCGGGGCCACGAAGATCTACGGCGTCTCGACCGACGCCGGGTACTCGCAGAACGCGTTCAAGGAGCAGCTCGGCGTCTCGATCCCTCAGCTCTCCGACTTCGAGCCAAAGGGCGAGGTCGCGCGGGCGTTCGGCGCCTACTTCGAGCCCGCCGGCATGACGAACCGCGCAATCGTGATCGCGAGCCCGGACCAGACGGTCAAGTTCAGCCACCTCGCCGAGTCGCCCGGCCACCTGCCGCCGCTCGAGCTGCTGCTCGACGGCCTCGCCTAGCGCGGGCCACACGCTCAGGTGATCCGTGTCGACACGGATCACCGACTGCACGGGTGCGTGATTCGTGCCGACACGGATTCTTCTGGGCTGAGCGCCCGCAGGCGGACGCTTGCGCCCACCGCGGCGCCGGTACGCCCGCTAGGCTGTCGCGCAACTACGTATCGGATCAGAGACGAAAGATTGGGGCCCGCCGAGTCCGACGCGCCGGCCCGACATAGGAGACACACATGTCTGATGACGCCGTGACAACCGTCACCGTCGAAATTGCCGGTTCGGAGATCAGCTTCGAGACCGGCCGGATGGCCAAGCAGGCCTCCGGGGCCGTCGTCGTGCGCCAGGGCGACACGATGGTCCTCACCACCGCAACGGTGGGCAACCTCCGCGACGTCGACTTCCTGCCGCTGACGGTGGATGTCGAGGAGCGCATGTACGCCGCGGGCAAGATCCCCGGCTCCTTCTTCAAGCGCGAGGGTCGCAGTGGCGAGAAGGCCACGCTGACCGCGCGCATGATCGACAGGCCGATCCGGCCGCTCTTCCCCAAGGGCTGGCACTACGAGACGCAGATCGTCGCGATCCCGCTCTCGATCGACCACGTCCACCCGTACGACATCCTCGCGATGAACGGCGCCTCCGCCGCCCTCGCGCTCACCGAGGTGCCGCTCGCGGCGCTCGTCGGTGCTGTCCGGGTCGGCAAGATCGACGGCAACTTCGTCGTCAACCCGAACGAGGAAGACCTGCTCGAGAACTCCGATCTCGACCTGATCGTCGCCGGCTCCGCCGAGGCGATCCTGATGGTCGAGGCCGGCGCGAACTTCATCCCCGAGGCCGAGATCCTTGACGCGCTCGACATCGCGCACGACGCGATCAAGAAGCTCGTCCAGGCGCAGGTCGACCTCGCCGCCAGGGTCGGCAAGGAGAAGCTGCAGATCGAGGCCCCGTCCGTCGACGAGTCGCTGCTCGCGCAGATCAAGGGCTCGCACGGCCAGAAGATCGACGAGGCGACCTCGGTCGAGGACAAGCTCGCCCGCCAGGACGCCACCCAGGCCGTCAAGGACGAGGTCATCGCGCAGTACGCCGGTGATCCGTCCGGCGAGGACTTCGGCGAGAAGAAGTTCGCGGCGAACGCGATCTTCAACAAGCTCGAGAAGCAGACGATCCGCGAGCGCATCGCCGTCCGGAAGAAGCGCCCGGACGGCCGCGGCACGCAGGAGATCCGCAAGATCACGATCGAGACGAGCGTCGCCCCGCGCACGCACGGCTCGGCGCTGTTCACCCGCGGCCAGACCCAGGCCTTCAGCGTCGCCGCGCTCGGCACGCTCAAGGAGGAGATGCGCCTCGACACGCTCGGCCTCGAGACCAAGAAGTACTACTGGCACCACTACAACTTCCCGCCCTTCTCGGTCGGTGAAGCAGGCTTCATGCGCGGCCCCAAGCGCCGCGACATCGGCCACGGTGCTCTCGCCGAGCGTGCGCTCGTCCCGGTGATTCCGTCGATCGAGGACTTCCCGTACACCCTGCGGGTCGTCTCCGACATCTTCGAGTCGAACGGCTCGTCGTCGATGGCCTCGGTCTGCGGCAGCTCGCTGTCGCTGATGGACGCCGGTGTGCCGATCAAGGCGCCTGTCGCCGGCATCGCGATGGGTCTGATCAAGGAAGGCGACGACTACGTCGTGCTGACCGACATCGCCGGCGTCGAGGATCACCTCGGCGACATGGACTTCAAGGTCGCCGGTACAGCCGAGGGCATCACCGCCCTGCAGATGGACATCAAGATCACCGGCGTCACGCTGGAGATCCTCAAGGACGCGCTCGAGCAGGCCAAGACGGCCCGCCTCGACATCCTCGGCCAGATGAAGTCCGCGATCGACGGCCCGCGCGCCGAGCTGTCGCCGTACGCGCCGCGCATCATCACGGTGCAGATCGACCCGTCGAAGATCGGCCTGCTGATCGGCAAGGGCGGCGAGACGATCCGCGGCCTGTCCGAGGAGTTCGAGGCTCAGATCGACGTCAACGACGACGGCCAGGTGCTCGTCTACTGCTCGAACGGTGAGCAGGGCGAGGCGCTCGCCGAGCGGATCCGCACGATGACCAAGGAGGTCGAGGTCGGCGACGCGTTCAAGGGCAAGGTCGTCAAGACGACCACGTTCGGCGCATTCATCGAGCTCGCCAAGGGCACCGACGGACTGCTTCACATCTCGAACGTCTCGCCGGGCAGCCGGACCGAGTCGGTCGAAGACGTGCTCAACAAGGGCGACGAGCTCGACGTGCTCGTGGTCGAGGTCGACCGTGAGCGTGGCCGCATCGGGCTGCGTCTCGCCGCCGACCCCGAGGTCCAGGGCAAGTCGGTCGAGGAGCTCGCCGGCATCAACGCCGGCCCGGCCGGTGGTGGCGGCGGTGGCCGCGACCGCGGGCCTCGCCGTGACGGCGGCGGCCGTGATCGCGACCGCGATCGCGGTGGCGACCGTGGTGACCGTCCGCGCGGCTCCGGCCGTCCGCGCCACCGCACCGACCGGGACTAGCACCCGCTTTGCAGGAAGAGATCACGCAGCTCGCTGGCGGCGTTACCGTTGCCAGCGAGCGGCTTGATCACGTGCGGTCGGCAGCGATCGGCTGGTTCATCGACGTCGGCTCGGCTCACGAGCCGCCGGGTCAGGGCGGCTACGCGCACCTGCTCGAACACATGCTGTTCCGAGGCACGCCGAGCTACAGCTCCGAGCAGATCGATCAGCGGTTCGACGCGATCGGCGGCGAGATAAACGCCGGCACCGGCAAGGACGGCACCTCCGTCTATGTGCGCGTGCTCGACACGCACGTCGAGGAGGCATTCCGGATCGGCGCCGAGATGGTCTGGCAGCCACTGCTGACCGAGGCCGACACCGCGCAGGAGCGCGAGATCGTCCTCGAGGAGATCGCGATGTACGAGGACGACCCGCAGGAGCTCGTCTTCGACCTCGCCGCCGTGTCGGTGTTCGGAGACGGGCCGCTCGGCCGCCCGGTCATCGGCACCCGCGAGACGGTCTCGGCGGCCACTCCGGACCGGCTCCGCCACTTCCACGAGCGGTCATACCGCCGTGGCCGGATCGTCGTGGCCGGGGCCGGGGCGATCGACCACGACGAACTCGTGACGCTCACCGCGTCTGCGGTCGCCGGCCTGCCCGAGCCGGCCCTGCCGAACGAAGGGTCCAGCGGCGCGCCGGCGGCGGTCGCGCCCGAGCGCTCCGTCGCCGTGGTCGAGAAGCCGACCGAGCAGGCGCATCTCGTGCTCAGCGGTCCCGGGCTCGCGCGTGACGACGAGCGCCGTTTCGCTCTCAGGATCCTCGATGCGATCGTGGGCGGCAGCAGCTCGTCGCGGCTGTTCCAGGAGATCCGCGAGAAACGGGCGCTCGCGTACGCGGTCTACTCCTTCGCCTCGTTCCACGAGCATGCCGGTCACGTCGGTGCCTATGTCGGCACGCGGCCAGACCGGCTCGGGGAGACCGCCGCGGTCTTGAAGAGCGAACTCGACCGCCTCTGTTCCGGGGGCATCGGCGCGGACGAGCTCGACCGCGGTCGCGAGAGCGTCAAGGGCCGGACGATTCTCGCTATGGAATCGACGAGCGCACGGATGAACCGGCTCGGCTCGACGCTCCAGGCCGGGATGCCGCTGCTGTCGCTCGACGAGATCACCGGCAGGCTTGATGCGGTGACAGCGGACGACCTCGCGGAGCTCGCGAACGAGATCTACGTGCCATCACGGATGTCGGTGGCTGCGATCGCCCCGCTCGCGACCGCCGTGCGTTCGGCCGCCGACGAGCTTCAGCGGGGCTGACCGCGCGGCGTGGCGATCGAGTCGATGTCGTCGTCGTCGCGGTAGAGCGAGGGCCAACGGCTGCCAACGACAGGGACCTCGCCGCAGCCCTCCCGGACCATGATCGATCGCACGAGGTTCACCCTCAGCGCCGTGACGACGACCGCTTCAGTACCGCCGGCCGCGGCACGGACCTGTGCCACCTGGGTGCACGTGGTCAGCGCTGAGCCGCTGTTCGGGACCTGGCGTGTCTCCAGGCGCATGATCTGAGAGCTGATCTGTGTCGCGGAGCCGTCGAGTATCGGATGGAAACCGATCGAGATCGGGACCGCGAGCCGCGGGGCGAATCGGGTTGCGTAACGCCGTCCGACATCGATGCGCCTTCGGCTCAACGCGGCGAACGGAACCGAGATGCCGCGGTCGGCCGATGCCGACGGAGCCGAGACCGGTACCGGCGGTGTGGCGACCGGGACGAAGGGGATCGTCGCGCGGAGCGTCTGATGCGTGTACCGGTAGAGCGAGGGCCAGGCGATCAGCGAGCCGGCCAGCACCAATGCGGTCCAGAGGACGATCGCCGCGGAGACGTTGCGATCTCCGAAACGCGCTGCCAGGCGCGTCAGTTCGCGGGAACCGCGCAGGCCGAGCGCGCCGGCGGTCGCGACCCCTGCCGGCAGCACACAGACGATCGCGAACCAGAGTGCCTTGACCGGGTACCACTGCCGGAGGTCGGTGGGATCTCCCGAGGCGACCAGAAGCACCGCCGTCATGCCGAGCAGGGCGGCGACTGTCAACGCCAGCGGCGTCGTCGCAGGACGCCGGAGCCACGTGACGACACCCACGGCTCCGAGCGTCGCGAGAGCGAGGGTCGCCGCACCGGGGGGATTGGGTACGCCGGCCACTGACGCGACGCTGCCCACACCTCCAACGCCGCCGTTCGTGCCGCTAGCGATCGCGTAGACGGGAAGGACGCTCACGGGGACGGCTACGACCCCGATGATGAGCGCCGGACGGAGCCTCGCGAGGCGCCCTGCCGGGCCGCCGTCCCGTACGACCTGCGCGAACAGTAAGACGGCAACCGGCACCGCCGCGGCGACGCACGCCGTCCAGAGATGGGCCTCGACGGCCACCAGCGCGACGGCGAGCGCCAGCAACCCAGGGCGCGATCCGACCGGTGTCGCGAGCACGGCCAGCGGAAGCAGTAGCGCGAGCGCCAGCGCGAGGATGCCGGAATGGCCGCCGCTGATCACGAACTGAGCCATGAATGCGTTGGCGACCAGCAGCAGCGTGCCGGTCGAGAACCCCGCGAGCGCCGCTGGACGTTCGCCGTAGGGCAGCGTGATGCGGAACGCCACCGCGCTCACGGTGATGAGCAGCACCGACAGAGCGAGCCAGACCAGAGCCCCGACGGCCTCCAGCTGTGCGTCGATCGTCCTTGCCTGGCCGGCCGCGCTGTATGCGATCGCGGCGGCCGCATGCAGACCGCGCGGGTACCCGTGGTCGCTGTAGTCGAGTCCGCCGGCGTCCTGAATCGCGAGGACCATGAAGGCGTGCTCGCTCGTGTCCTTGACGAGCCCGACCCAGCGCTCGGCGATCGTGATCGAGAACGCGTTCGCCAACGCGGCAACGAACGCGGCGGCCGCCGGAGCGAACGCGAGAAGCGACATCGGAGTAGCCGGGATCGGGTCGCCGGGGGTGGCGGGCGGACGCCGGTGCGCGACCCACCAGGCGCCGCCCAGCCAGAGCATCACTGCGACCGTGGCACCCTCCCGCGATCCGACCATGTCGATTCCGCTCAGCGCTGAGAAGAGGGCGACAACGACCGCGTAGAGCACGAGCGCCGCCACAGCAGCCGGGATCGCAATATCCCATGGCGCGTGACGGCGGACGGCGAACCCACCGGCTCCCGCCATCGCGATCAGCAGGAGCGTGCCCACGCCGCGATCGTATTCGAGGCACCCGCGGAACCGGCCGGCGGCCGGCGAGCCTCTAGGCTCTGCGCGATGATTCGCGTCGGCGTCTCCGGAGCGGCAGGCAAGGTCGGCCAGGCGATCTGCGCCGGCGTCGATGCGGCGGACGATCTCGAGCTGGTTGGGCGGGCCGACCCGTCGCTGGGGGCGACGCTCGAGGAGATCCTGCCCGCCTGCGAGGTCGTCGTCGACTTCACGACGCCTGCGACCGGGCAGCAGAACGTGCTGGCATGCATGAACGCCGGCGTGCACTGCGTCTTCGGGACGACTGGATTCGAGCTCGACCCGCTGCGGACGGCCGGCCCCGGCAAGGCCTTCTTCGCTCCCAACTTTGCGATCGGCGCCGTGCTGATGATGCGGTTCGCCGCGGAGGCGTCCCGGCACATGAAGAAGGCGGAGATCATCGAGCTCCACCACGACACGAAGCTCGATGCGCCGTCGGGCACGGCCAGGCACACGGCCGAGCTGATGGAGGGCGACGTGCCGATCCACTCGGTGCGGCTGCCCGGCCTCGTCGCCCACCAGGAGGTGCTGCTCGGCGACCAGGGGCAGACGCTCACGATCCGGCACGACTCGACCGATCGCACCTCGTTCGTGCCCGGCGTCCTATTGGCCGTTCGCAAGGTTGCGGACCAGGACGAGCCGCTGATCGTCGGCCTCGATCGCCTGCTCTGGCCGGAGTGATCCGGGAGCTGAGAGAAGCGGACGTGCCGGAGGCCGCCGGCCTCCTGGTTCGCTCCTGGGCGCGCTCGTACTCCGACATCGTCGCGCCCGACGAGCACCCGGACGCGGACGGGCAGGCTCGTCACCTGCGGACCCCCGGCGCCGCCGGCTGGGTCTTCGAACAGGGCGGCGCGATCGCTGCTGTCGCGCTCGTTCTGGGCCACGGCTCCGGCGACCCCGAGCTGTCGGTGCTCCACGTCGATCCGCCGGCGCAGGGCGCCGGTGTCGGTGGCCGGCTCCACGACGCCGTGCTCGAAAGCCTCCGCAGCGACGGGACCGGGCGCTGCCACCTCTTCGTCTTCGAGGCCAACGAGCAGGCCCGGGCGTTCTACGCGGCGCGCGGCTGGACCGAGGCGGAGGCGCGAGAGATCCCAGCGCGCTGCGGCTCGGCACCGGTGATGCGACTGGATCGCGTCCTCTGATGCTCGTCGCCGTCACCGACCACGCCGCGGAGCGGTACCGCCAGCGGATCGGAGGGACGCTCGATCCGAAGCTCGAGATCGCTCGCCGTGTCGGCGAGGCGGTCCAGGCAGGCCGCACGAGCGAGACGGCACCCCCCGGCGCGTCTGGGACGCGAGGAAGCCTCTACGTCAGCGACAGAACCGACCGTGGGCTCGTCTACGTCTGCCGGCAGGCAGGCAGCGAGCTGGTGGTGATCACGCTCTGGGAACGAACCGGCGGGCCTGCAGAGCCACGCGTGCCGAGGCGCTTCACCGACGCGCTCAGGGACTAGAATCACGCCTATGGGGTTCATGGACAAGGCAAAGCAGATGGCGCAGCAGGTGCAGCAGGAGGCCAAGGACGGGACGCTCAAGGAGCGGGCCAAGCAGATGGCCGACCAAGCACAGCAGAAGCTCGACGACGTGCAGGGTCAGTTCAATGCCGGCCAGCAGGGTGGCGGCCAGGCTGGAGCGGGAGCCGGTGCTCCGGTCGAGTACGACCAGCAGGGCCGCCCCGTTCAGGGCGCCGCTGCGCCTCAGCCGATGGCCGACCCGGACCCGGCTCCGGCCGCCGCTCAGCCAGAGCCGGTGGCCGAAGCCGAGAGCGCGACTCCGCCCGCCGGTGATCCGCTTGCCGACGAGGCCGGGCATCCGCCCGCGCCGAAGGAGCCGCCGTCCTCGGGCTCAGGAATGACGAGCGGCGATCCGCTGGCAGGCTGACCGATCTAGACTGAGCGCGTGGCCGCGCTCGGAACCATCATCACCGCGATCGTCACGCCGTTCACGGCGGACGGCCGGGTCGACGAAACTGCCTTCGTCGACCTCATGTCCCATCTGGCCGCACACGGCTCGGACGGGCTCGTCGTCTGCGGCACGACCGGTGAGGCCTCGACCCTGAGCGACGACGAGCACGTCGCTGTGATCGAACTCGCAGTCGCTCAGCGCCCGGAGGGGATGACGGTCATCGCCGGAGTCGGCTCCAACGACACACGCCACGCCGTCTGGCTGACCGAGCAGGCGTGCGCCGCAGGCGCCGACGGCCTGCTCTCGGTCAACCCGTACTACAACCGGCCGAACCGGCGCGGGATCGTCGCCCACTACCGGGAGGTGTCTCGCGCAGCCGACCGTCCGATCGTTCTCTACAACATCCCGCAGCGCACCGGTTCCGACATGGACAACGAGCTGCTCGCCGAGCTCGCCCAGCTCGACCACGTCAGCGCCGTCAAGCAGGCCAACAACGACAGCCTCGCCCTGATCGACGGGCTAGACCTCTACGCCGGCAACGACGACATCCTCGCCAAGGTGTTCGGGATGGGGGGCGCCGGAGGCATCCTCGTCGCCAGCCACATCGTCGGCCCCGAGATGCGCGCGATGGCCGACCACCGCGACGACCACGCGAAGCTCGCCGAGCTGCACGCCGACCTCGTGCCGGTCTTCGAGGCGCTGTCGATCGGCCCGGCCGCGATGACGACGAAGGCGGCGCTGAACCTGATCGGCATCACCGCAGGCATTCCCCGGCTTCCGTACGTCGAGGCCGACGAGGACGAGAAGCAGCAGCTCCAGCAGATGCTCGAGACCCGCGGCCTGATCGGCGCCGCTGCGTAATGAGCGACTCCACGTTGAGGGTCCTGCCGCTGGGTGGCTTGGGCGAGATCGGCAAGAACATGACGGTCGTCGAGTACGACGGCTCGATCCTGGTCGTCGACACCGGCCTGCGCTTCCCGACGGCGGAGCAGGTCGGGATCGACCTCGTCCTTCCGGACTTCTCCTACCTGCGTGAGCGCTCGGACGACATCGAGGCGATCGTGATCACGCACGGCCACGAGGACCACCTCGGCGCGCTGCCGTGGGTGCTGCGGGAGCTCGGCCAGGACATTCCCGTCTACGGCGGCCCGTTGACGATGGCGATGGCCCGCAGCAAACTCGACGAACACCGGCTCAAAGAGACCGACCTCACCGATGTCGAGGCCGGCGAGACGCTCGAGCTCGGACCGTTCTCGGTCGAGCTCGTCCATCTGACGCACTCGATCCCGGACATGATGGCCGTCGCGATCACCTGCGAGCTCGGGACGACGCTGATCACCGGCGACTACAAGTTCGACCAGACGCCGGTCGACGGACGGCCCGCGGACGTCAGCCGGCTCGCCGAGCTCGGCTCCGACGGCATCCTGCTGCTGTGCGGTGACTCGACGAACGCCGACCGCCCCGGCTTCTCACCGAGCGAGTCGGTCGCCGGACCGAACCTCGAAGCGCTGTTCGGGCGCTGCGAGGGCCGGATCGTCGTCACCTGCTTCGCCTCAAACATCCATCGCGTCCAGCAGGTGATCGACGCGGCCGTCGTTCACGGACGCCGCGTCGTCCTCGTCGGCCGCTCGATGCGCAAGAACATCAACATCGGCCGGACGCTCGGGCACATCGACGTGCCCGACGGGGTTCTGGTCCAGCCGCGCGAGGCGACCGACTTCCCCGATCACAAGCTCGTGATCGTCTCGACCGGCAGCCAGGGCGAGCCGCTCAGCGCGCTGCGGCGGATGGCCTACAAGGACCATCCCCAGGTCCAGCTCCACGACGGCGACACGATCGTCTTCGCCGCGACCCCGATCCCAGGCAACGAGCGCGCGGTCAATGACACGATCGACCGGCTCTACCACATCGGCTGCACGGTCGTGACGCCGACGGACACTCCGATCCACGCTTCGGGCCACGGCTACCAGGAGGAGCTGAAGCTGATGCTCAACCTGACGCGGCCGCGCTACGTGATGCCTTTCCACGGCGACCACAAGCGGATCCGTCTGCACGGGGAGCTCGCCGAGCAGGTCGGCATTCCGCCCGAGAACGTCTTCCGCGGTGAGAACGGCCTGCCGCTCGAGATCAGCCCAGACGGCGCCCGCTTCGGCGCACCTGAGCGTGCCGGGATGATCTACGTCGACGGCGTCGACATCGGCGACCCGGCCGACGTCGCACTGCGCGACCGCCGGATGCTGAGCGCCGACGGCATCTTCGTAGTCGTCGCGACGATCTCCGAGCAGACCGGCGAGTCGGTCGCCGACCCGGAGATCATCTTCCGCGGTGTCCCGTACTCGACAGGCGACGACGGCCTCGTCGAGGAGCTCCGCGACGAGGTCGAGCGCTCGCTCGAGCGTGCGGCAGGGGAGGGGATCCGCGAGATCGACCTGCTGCAGCAGGCGCTCCACGACGATCTCGGGAAGTTCGTCTACGACCGGCTCAAGCGCCGCCCGATGGTCCTGCCGGTCGTTGTCGAGGTGTAGCGACGAAGCAGTCCGCGGGTGCCCGGGTCGCCCCGGTCTCCCGGCTCGTGCTCCGATGCCGGCGGTGGCTGGCCGCCGGCCGAGAGCGGCAGCGCGACGGTGAAGATCGTGCCGCCGTCGGCCCGCCCGAACACCTGCACGCCGCCGCCATGTGCCCTGGCGACCGCCTGGACGATCGCGAGGCCGAGTCCGGTCGAGCCGCCGCGGTCTCCTGCTCCGCGGACGAAGCGGTCGAAGATGCGCTCACGCAGTTCGGGCTCGATCCCGGGGCCGTCGTCGGCGACCTCGACGATCGCCGTCTCGTCCGATGAGCGTGTGCGGAGCTGGATGGTCGTCCCGGCCGGGGTGTGCTCGAGTGCGTTCGAGACGAGGTTGAGCACCATCCTGTGGAGCTGATCGCGGACACCGTCGATCAGCACCGGCTCGGTGTCGAGCCGGAGCCGGTGACCGGCGAGCATCGGATCGATCTCGGCGGCGACGTCGAGCGCGACCTGGCTGAGGTCGACCGGCCGGTGCGGCGGTTGCTGGCTGGCGTCTGCGCGGGCGAGGATCAGGAGGTCGCTGACGAGCCGCCGCATCCGCTGCGTCGAGCGAAGCGCCGACTGCGCTGCCTCCTGAGGGTCTCCTTCGAGCACATCTTCGAGCAGCTCGAGGTTCGCGAGCACGCTCGTCAGCGGCGTTCGCAACTCGTGGCTGGCGTCGGCGACGAACTCGCGCTGGCGCTCGAGCAGCTCCTCGCGCGCAGCCCGTTCGGTCTCGAGGCGCATCAGCATCTGATCGAGGGTGCGGGCGAGTTCGGCGACCTCGTCCTGGGTGTCGGGAACCGGTACACGGCGGCTCGGATCGGCTGTCAGCTCGACGTCCCGCGCCGTTCGTGTGAGACGGGTTATCGGCGCCATCGCCCGGGCGAGCAGGCCGTGGGCGAGCAGCAGCGCGAACAGCGTGCCGGCGACGACACCGACCGAGAGCACGACCTTGACCCGTGCGATCGTCGCCTCCGACGGACCTGTCCGCCGTGCGTACTGGATCCATGCGGGGAAGCGGTCGCCGGTCGCCGGCGCCTGCAGGTAGGTCCGACGCTGGAGCACGTGGTAGCCGGCCGCCTCGCCGCCGTCGCCGAGTTCGAGGCCGGCGGCGGTGAAGTCCGGCGCTCCCGGCGTCTCGGCGAAGAGCGTGCCATCCGGGTACAGGATCCGCAGCACGCTTCCGCTCGAACTGGCGTACTGCTGAAGGACCTCGGGGTCAATCGTCATCCTGCTTCCGGAGGCGCGCAGCTGGAAGTCCTCGACGCGCAGGCGCTCGACGGCCCGGCGCATCTCGGCGTTGAGATCGCCGCGGATCCTCGTCGCCGTGACCTGGCCGATCAGGACCGCGAAGACACAGAGCACGGCGAAGGTGACGCCGCCGGAAAGGAGCGAGAGCCGCCAGCGGAGCGGTAGGCGCGACAGCCAGCGGCGTGGCCTGCTCATGGGCGCAGCACGTACCCGGCGCCGCGGATCGTGTGCAGCAGCCTGTCCTCGCCGCCGGACTCGAGCTTGCGCCTCAGGTTCGACACGAAGACCTCGATCGTGTTCGTCGTCGCGAACGGGTCATACCCCCAGACGTCCTCGAGCAGACGCTGCCGGGCGACGACGATCCGCTCGTTGCGCATCAGGTACTCGAGCAGCTCGAACTCCCGCTGGGTCAGCTCGATCGCGCGCTCACCGCGGAAGACCTCGTGCGTCGCCGGGTTGAGCGACAGGTCGGAGACGACGAGCGACGCCGAGCCTCGCGGCGGGCGGCGTCTGAGCAGCGCGCGCAGGCGGGCCAGCAGCTCCTGCCGTTCGTATGGCTTGACGAGGTAGTCGTCGGCACCGACATCGAGGCCGTCGACGCGTGATTCGATCGCGTCCCGGGCGGTCAGCATCAGGATCGGAACGTCGTCGCCGGCGCGCAGTCTGCGGGCGACCTCCATGCCGTCGATCTTCGGCAGGCCGAGGTCGAGGACGACGAGATCGGGGATGTACTCGGCCGCCATCTCGAGCGCCTGCTCGCCGTCGCGGGCCACGCGAGTCTGGTAGCCCTCCATTCGCAGCGAGCGCTGCAGCACCTCGGCGATGTCCTCGTCGTCCTCGACGATCAGGACCCGCGCGTCGTACTCGAGGTCTGCCATGGGACAAGACGCTAGGGCGCGAGCCTTTGCAGAAGCTCAAGATCGGGTGCAGGTACAGGGGTTTCGGCGTCGAACGACGGGCTACGAACATGCCTCCTGCGAAGAAGCGTCCGAAGCCAGCGGCCCGCAGGGCCGCACCGAAGCCTGTCGCGGCCCGCAAGCCGCCGGCGCGGAAAGCCGCGGTCCGCGGCCGGACCGGCACGCGCGCTCGGCGCTCGTCGGCCTCCTGGGTACCCCGGATGCCGCACCTCAGCCAGCGCCAGTACGACCAGATCGGCCTCGGCCTGATCGCGCTCGGCCTGCTGCTTGCGTTGCCGCTCTATCTGAGCAGCTCCGACGGGCTCGTCGTCACCGCGATCGTCGACGGCCTGGCGTACGCGATCGGCAGCCTCCGCCAGATCGCGCCGTTCGCGCTCGTGGCCGCCGGTTCGCTCTTCATCGCACGTCCGATGCTTCCCGCCGTCCGCCCACTTCGCTCGGGCGGCTTGCTGCTGTTCCTCGCGCTCGCGCTGATGCTGGCCGCCGGCACGTTCGGACTCGGCGCCGACGGCTCCCGCGACCAGCTCTGGCAGGCCGACCTGCTCCGTGATCGCGGCGGCTACCTAGGCGACGCCGAGTTTGCGCTCGCACGGGCCGTCGCCGGCAATCTCGGCGCTCACATTCTCGGGATCTTCATGTTGCTCGGGTCGGTGCTGCTGTTGACCGGGGCCACGGTCGCCGGAGTCGTGCGGGCGACCGGCCGCGGCGTTGCTGACACGACGCGGGTGCTGCGACCGACGGCGACCGTCGCGCCTACGCCGCCGCCCAAGAAGCGCAAGGCCGCGCCGGTCAGCGTCCCCGAGCCCGAAAACGATGACGTCATCGTCCACGCGACGCACATCGAGGCCGGCCCCCCTGCGCCGATCGAGGTGCTGCCGGAGCCCGAGAGCGAGCCGGGTGAAGAGTTGGCCGTCGACGAGAACGAAGAGCCAGAGCCCGCGAGTTCGCACAGCGAACTCGCAATGCTCGACGAAGTCGAGCACGAACTCGCAATGCTCGACGGGGTCGAGCAGGAGTACGTCCTGCCCGAGCCGGGCGTGCTGACCCAGTCGAGCGGCGACGAGCTCAAACCGGACACGAGCTCGAACGACAGGACCGGCGAGCAGCTCGTCGAGGCGCTGCGGCATTTCAAGATCGACGCCGAGGTCGTCGGCACCGTCTCCGGGCCGCACATCACCCGCTACGAGCTGCGCCTGGCGCCCGGCGTCAAGATGAGCCGCGTCTCGCAGCTCAAGGACGACCTCGCCTACGCGCTCGCGGCGACCGAGATCCGGATCCTCGCGCCGATCCCGGGCAAGACCGCGGTCGGGATCGAGGTCCCGAACCGGACCCGCAGGACCGTCCACCTCGGTGACGTCTTCCGCCGCGGAGGCGCCGACAGCTCGCCGCTGACGGTCTGGCTCGGCAAGGACGTCTCCGGCAAGGCGATCGGCGCCGACCTCGCGAAGATGCCGCACCTGCTCGTCGCCGGCACGACCGGCGCCGGCAAGTCCGGCTGCATCAACGCGATGCTGTCGTCGATCCTGCTCAACGCGACGCCCGACGAGGTCCGGCTTGTGCTCGTCGACCCCAAGCAGGTCGAGCTCAACCACTACGAGGAGGTCCCGCACCTCCTGACGCCGGTGATCACCAGCCCGCGGCTGGCCGCGAACGCGCTTCAGAACCTCGTCCGCGAGATGGAGTGGCGCTACGGGATCATGGCGATGAAGCGGACCCGGAACATCAAGGAGCTGAACAAGGTCCGCGAGGACGAGGGCGACGCGCCGCTGCCGTACATCCTCTGCGTGATCGATGAGCTCGCGGACCTGATGATGATCGCCTCGAACGACGTCGAGGAGGCGATCATCCGGATCGCGCAGAAGGCGCGCGCCGTCGGCATCCACCTCGTGCTCGCGACGCAGTCACCGCGGGTCGACGTGATCACGGGGATGATCAAGGCGAACGTCCCGTCGCGGATCGCTTTCGCCGTCGGCTCGCAGACCGACTCGCGCGTGATCCTCGACCAGAACGGCGCCGAGTCGCTGCTCGGGATGGGCGACATGCTGTTCGCGCCGCTCGGCTCGTCCAAGCTCCAGCGGATTCAGGGCGCCTACATCGACGAGGCGCAGATCGCCGAAATCACCGCGTATTGGGCCCGCCAGGGCGAGCCGGACCTCCGTGAGGAGCTGCTCGAGCAGGCCGAGCCCGAGCTGCCTGAGAACTCCGAGGAGGAGGAGCGGATGAGCGCCGAGGATCCGCTGCTCGCCGAGGCGGTCCGTCTCGTAGTCGAGATGAACACCGCCTCGACCTCGATGCTCCAGAGGCGGATGAGGCTCGGCTACGCGCGGGCGGGCAGAATGATGGACATGCTCGAGCGGCGTGGCGTCATCTCCGGCTACGAAGGCAGCAAGCCGCGACAGGTTCTGCTCTCGGAAGCAGAGCTTCCTCGTGTCCTCGACGCGATCAGCGGCGGGCCGGGCGGTGAGGACCACGAGGCTCCGGTCGCGGTCGCAGCGCCTGTGCCATTCGGGGACCGGGAGCCCGATGACGACGGCTCGGAGGACCTCACGATGATCGCGCCGCCCGCGCCTCCGCGGACGTAGACTCGCGCTCGCGATGGCGGAGATCGGAGCCACCCTCCAGAGCGCGCGCACCGGCGCAGGGCTCGACATCGCCGATCTCGAGGCCGAGACGAAGATCCGTGCCAAGTACCTGCGGGCGCTCGAGCAGGAGGACTGGGACCAGCTCCCGGGCCCGACGTACGTTCGCTCGTTCCTGCGGACCTACGCCGATGCGCTCGGCCTCGACGGTCGGATGTTGGTCGAGCAGTACCGCCTGCGCCACGAGAACCTCACCGACCAGGACCTCCAGCCGATCTCCCCGGTCAGGCGGCGCGCGCCGCGCGAGCGCAGGCCCGGGCCTCCGCGGGGAGCGGTGATCGCCGCGCTGGTGCTGCTGCTGATCGCCTCGCTCTGGTGGCTCGGCAGCCGCGGCGCGGACGAGCCGGCGCCGGCTGGGACCCAGACCGCAGCGACGACACCGGCGAGCCGCACGACGACGACGAAACGCGAGCCGAAGGCGCGCGCCAAGCCGGCAACGGTTGGCCTTCAGCTTCGGGCGACCGGCACCGTCTTCGTCTGCGTGCAGGACGCTCGCGGCCGGATCGTCGTTGACGGCAGGACACTCGACGCCGGCCAACGGACCCGCACCCTGCGGTCACGGGCGTTCCGGATCAGGCTCGGGAACGGCGAGGTCCGCATGTTCGTCAACGGCGAGGAACGGCGCCTCTCCGATCGCAGCCCGCAGGCATACCGCGTCTCCGGCTCGGGCGTCCGGGCGATCGGCCTCGACCGGTCGCCGTCCTGTGCCGCCGGCTGAGGCCGTTCTCTAGGGTGGCGTCGATGGGCGCCAGCGCAGCGATCGTGGTCACCGGGACCGAGGTCCTGACCGCACGGGTCACCGACCGCAACGGCCCCTGGCTGTCCGAGCGTCTCGCCGAGCACGGGTTCGACGTGACGGGGATCGTCGTCGTCGGCGACCGCCCCGAGGAGATCCACGAAGCGCTTGGGTGGCTTGCGAGCCGAGGCACCGACCTGATCTGCACGAGCGGCGGGCTCGGGCCGACCGAGGACGATCTGACCGCCGAGGTCGTCGCCCGCTTCCAGGAACGGGCGATGTCGCTCGACAGCGCGCTGGAGGACCGGATCTGGCGCGTGCTCGAGCCGATGATGAAGCGCTGGCCGCATCTCGACGAGAGCGCCGTGCGGCACGCGAACCGGAAGCAGGCGATGGTTCCACAGGGCGCGGCCGTGCTCGAGCCGGCCGGCACCGCGCCGGGGCTCGTCGTCCCACCGCCCGACGCCCGCCCGGACGGTCCGGTCGTCGTCGTACTGCCCGGCCCACCGCGGGAGCTGCACGCGATGTGGCCGGCTGCGGTTGCGACCGAGCAGTTCGCTGCCGCGCGAGCGGGCGCCGTTGAGCACCGCCGCTCGATGCTGAGGCTCTTCGGCCTGCCCGAGTCCGAGATCGCAGCGACGATGCGGAGCGCCCGCGAGTCCGGCATCCCGATCGACGACCTCGAGATCACGACCTGCATGCGGCGCGGCGAGATTGAGATCGTCACGAGGTCGGCGCCGGGCGGCGACGCGGCCCACGACGGCTGGATCGGCTTCGTCCGCGACGCCCATTCGGACACGCTCTTCTCCGACGACTTCTCGACCGTCGACGAGCAGGTGGCGGGCCTGCTCGACGACAAGAGCTGGAAGATCGCCACGGCCGAGTCCTGCACCGGAGGCCAGCTCGCAGCCCGTCTGACGGAGCGGCCGGGATCGGGCGACCGGATGCGTGGCGGGCTCGTCGTCTACGAGAACGACGTCAAGACGACCGTGGCCCGGATCGACGCCGCGTTGATCGAGCAGCACGGAGCGGTTTCCAAGGAGGTCGCCGAGGCACTCGCCGACGCTGCGCGCGAGGTCGTCGGCGCGGAGGTCGGCGTCGGCATCACCGGTATCGCCGGCCCGACCGGTGGCGCCAAGGAGAAGCCGGTCGGCACCGTCTGGTTCTCGGTCGCCGGGCCGGACGGACGCCGGATCACGCGTCACGTGAGGCTTCCGGGCGACCGCGTGGAGGTCCGCGACCGCTCGACGACCGTCGCGATGCACCTCGTCAGGCGGCTCTTGCTCGACGGCTGATTCGGTTTCTTCTCGCGTCCTCCGCAGGTCCGCCACTGTTGCGTGGTAGCTCGCCGCAGACTCGTCGATAGGTTCGGGTTCCGTCCGATCTGACCCGCAGACTCGGGCCAAGCACTTCGAGCAGAGGACGAACCAGCGATGGCCGCTACAGCAGACGAGAAGGCCCTTAAGGCCCGTGATGAGGCGCTCAAGGGCGCACTGAGCCAGATCGACCGGCAGTTCGGCGCCGGCACGATCATGCGGATGGGCGACGAGGGTGCCCAGGTCAAGGTCGCTGCGATCCCGACCGGGGCCCTGTCGCTCGACCTCGCGCTCGGGATCGGTGGGATGCCGCGCGGCCGGATCGTCGAGGTCTACGGGCCCGAGTCCTCGGGCAAGACGACGCTCGTCTACCACGTGCTCGCGCAGGCGCAGAAGCTCGGCGGGACGTGCGCGTTCATCGACGCCGAGCACGCGATGGACCCGCTCTACGCCCAGCAGATCGGCGTCGACATCGACAAGCTGCTCGTCTCGCAGCCCGATTACGGCGAGCAGGCGCTCGAGATCGCCGACATGCTCGTCCGGTCGGGCGCCGTCGACCTCGTCGCCGTCGACTCGGTCGCCGCGCTGACGCCTCGTGCAGAGCTCGAGGGTCAGATGGGCGACCAGACCGTCGGTCTTCAGGCGCGGATGATGAGCCAGGCGATGCGCAAGCTCGCCGGCAACCTCAACCGCACGCAGACGCTCTGCCTGTTCACGAACCAGATCCGCGAGAAGGTCGGTGTGATGTTCGGCTCGCCGGAGACGCAGCCGGGTGGTCGCGCGCTCAAGTTCTACTCGTCGCAGCGACTCGACGTGCGCCGGATCGAGACCCTCAAGGACGGAACCGAGGCGGTCGGAAACCGCGTCCGCGTCAAGGTCGTCAAGAACAAGGTCGCGGCGCCCTTCCGCCAGGCCGAGTTCGACATCGAATTCGGTCGCGGCATCTCGACGTCGGGCTGCATCCTCGACCTCGGGATCGAGCACGACATCGTGCAGAAGTCAGGCTCGTTCTTCTCCTATGACGGTGAGCGGCTCGGCCAGGGGCGCAACAACGCCAAAGCGTTCCTCGACGAGAATCAGGACATCCGCGATGCGATCGAGAACAAGATCTACGCTGCGCTCGGTATCGACCGCGACGGCGTCGCACCGGAGCCGATCGCCGTGCCCGAAGGGGTCGATCCCGAGACCGGCGAGATCGTCGCCTCGCGCGGCGCTGTCGAAGCAAAGGCCTGACGACAACGATGGGTGAGCTGCGCGATGCCCAGCGTCTCGACGAGGCGCTGGGCATCGCGTACCGCTTCCTCTCTCGCCGTGAGCGCACGGTTGCAGAGGTCGAGCAGCGTCTCGCCGAGCGCGAGGTCGACGCGGAGACGATCCCGGCGGCGATCGCGGAACTCGAGCAGCTCGGGTACCTCGACGACACGGGCTATGCCAGGCGGTTCACCCATGACCGTCGCAAGCTCGACGGGTGGGGCGACGAGCGGATCGAGCGCAGGCTTCGCGAGCGTGGGATCGACCGCCATCACATCACCGCCGCGCTCGGTCGCGACGAGGGTGAGCCGACAGCGGTGGAGGCTGCCGTCGAGCTTGTGCGGCGACGCTTCCCGGTCCCGCCGGAGACGGCTCGGGACCGTGAGCGCGTGATCGGCATGCTCGCCCGCAAGGGCTACAGCTCAGATGAGGCGCACACGGCCCTTCGCAGCGTACTCGGCAGCTCAGCGCGGTCCGGGTAAAGTCCTGCATCCGGCCTAGAAGACCGAGTCTTCGAACGCCGCTCAACCGGCAGGATCGAAACCCGGGCGGAACGTTCAAGCCGCTCGGGGGAGAGGACACCAATTGGACATCCTGATCGGCGCGGCCATCATCGGCCTCGCCATCGTCGTCGCGGGCGCGCTGTTCGGTCGCCGCGGCATGCACGCTCCCGGAGGCGAGGGGGGCCGTCAGGTGAACGGAGCGCGCCGCGGTGCCGGCCTCGACGAACGTGAGGCCGAGCTCGAGCGTCGCGAGCAGCACCTCGCCGCACGCGAACGTGAAGCCGACGCGCTCGCTGCACGCAGGGCACGGGCGCTGGAGTCGGTTGCGGGCATGGACGCCGCTGAGGCCGAGGCCGCCCTTCTGGCCGACGTCGAGCAGCAGGCTGGGCTGCAGCGTGCACGCAGGCTCCGCCAGATCGAGGAGGAGACCCGCCGTGACGCCGACAGGGTCGCACGCTCGATCCTCGCAACCGCGATGCAGCGCGCCGCAGCGGCGAACGTGCAGCAGGCGACGATCTCCGTCGTCCAGCTCCCCGACGACTCGATGAAAGGCCGGGTGATCGGCCGCGAAGGCCGCAACATCCGAGCCTTCGAGTCGGTGACCGGCGTCGACCTGATCATCGACGAGACTCCGGGTGCCGTCGTGTTGAGCTCGTTCGACGGCGTACGCCGCGAGGTCGCGAGACGCACGCTCGAGCATCTGATCGCCGACGGCCGCATCCACCCGGCCAAGATCGAGGAGGCGTTCTACCGGTCGAAATCGGAGCTGGAGTCGGTGATCGACAAGGCCGGCGAGGATGCAGCCGTCGAAGCCGGCGTGCCCGGTCTCGACGCGGAGCTCCTACGAACGCTCGGCCGGCTCAGATTCCGTACCAGCTACAGCCAGAACGTTCTCGCACACTCGGTCGAGTGCGCGCAGCTCGCGGCGATGCTCGCGCACGAGCTCGGCGCCGACGTCGCCGTCGCCCGCCGCGCCGCCCTGCTCCACGACATCGGTAAGGCGCTGCCACAGGACGCAGGCGGGCCGCATGCGTTGGCCGGCGCCGACCACGCACGCCGTCATGGCGAGGAGGAGGCGGTCGCGCACGCGATGGCGGCCCACCACAACGAGGTCGAACCGGGGTCGGTCGAGGCTGTGATCGTGCAGACCGCCGACGCGATCTCGGGCGCCCGTCCCGGCGCGCGCGGCGAGTCACTGGAGCAGTACGTGACCCGGCTCCGGGACCTCGAGCAGATCGCCGAGCGGCATCCCGGCGTAGACCGCGTCTATGCGATGCAGGCCGGCCGGGACCTGCGGGTGATCGTCGAGCCGGAGGCGATCTCCGACGACCAGGCGGCGCTGCTCGCGTCGGAGATCGCCCGCGAGATCGAACGTGACGTCACCTACCCGGGCCAGATCAAGGTGACCGTGATCCGTGAATCGCGCTCGTCCGATTTCGCGCGCTGAGCACGGATACCCTGACGGCGTGACAAGGCGCTTTCACCTGACCACGTTCGGGTGCCAGATGAACGAGCACGACTCCGAGCGGATGAAGGGGATGCTCGATTCGCTCGGCTACGAGGAGGCAGCGGCGGCCGGCGACGCCGAACTGCTGCTCTTCAACACCTGCTCGATCCGCGAGAAGGCCGACAGCCGCTTCATCGCCCACCTCCGTCAGGCCGCCGCCCAGAAGCGCTCCCGTCCGGGCACGGTGATCGGCGTAGGCGGCTGCTGGGCGCAGTCCGTCAAGGACCAGGTCTTCCGCGACTTCCCGTTCGTCGACGTCGCCTTCGGGCCCGGGCAGGTCCACAAGCTGGGCGAGTTCCTGACAACTGACCAGATCACGGCGCAGGGCTACTTCGAGTTCGAAGGCTTCACCGGCCACCTGCCGGCCAAGCGCGAGCGCGACTTCTCGGCGTGGATGCAGATCGCGGTCGGGTGCAACATGGCCTGCTCGTACTGCATCGTCCCGTCGACCCGCGGCAGGCAGGTCTCGCGTCCGGGGCCCGAGCTCGTCGCCGAGGCCCGCGAGCTCGTCGCCGACGGCGTCCGCGAGATCACGCTCCTCGGGCAGAACGTCAACGCCTACGGGCGTGACCTCGAGGCCGGGCCGGCGCGGACCACGTTCGCCGGGCTGCTCGGCGAGCTCGACGCGATCGACGGGCTCGCGCGGATTCGCTACACGAGCCCGCACCCCCAGGACTTCAAGGAGGACGTCGTCCGCGCCCACGCCGAGCTCGAGTCGCTCGCGCCGCATCTGCATCTCCCGCTCCAGTCCGGCTCGAGCACGGTGCTCAAGGCGATGCGGCGCACGTACGACCGCGGGCGCTTCATGGATCGGGTCGCGCTGATCCGCGAGCACTGCCCGGACATCGCGATCACGACCGACATCATCGTCGGCTTCCCGGGCGAGACCGACGCGGACTTCGCCGAGACGCTCGAGGTCTGCGAGAAGGTCGGCTTCGACGGGGCGTTCACGTTCGTCTACTCGCCGCGGCGCGAGACCGAGGCCGCGACCTTCGCCGATCGCTTCGTCGACGAGCAGGTCGCGTCCGAGCGGATCGCCGCGCTCGTCGAGCTGATCCAGCGGCGGGCACGTGACCGCGCTCAGCGGTTCGTCGGGCGCACGCTCGACGTCCTCGTCGAGGGGACGTCACGGACCGATCCATCGCGGCTGCGCGGGCGGACCGGACACAACAAGGTCGTCAACTTCGAGGGCGTCGCGAGCCCGGGCCAGATCGTCCCCGTGACGATCACGTCGGCCAGCTCGCAGACCCTGTCCGGCGAGCTCTCGCTGCTCGCTTCGGCTGCGGCCCGCTGAGCGTCAGCGCAGGTGCGCCTGTCCGCGGGCGACGTCGGCCGACACGCGGTCGCCGCCGCTGATCCGCGCCACCCGCAGGGCAAGGTCGGGCGCGAGCCCGCCGAGCCGTGATCCGATCCGCATCATCGCCGGGGCGACGACGATCTCGGCCTTGTCGCGGACGATCCCGCGCAGGACCGCCTCCGCGACCTGCCCGGGGGTCGAGGTGCCGACTCCACGCGGAAGCTCGGCGCCGGTCTCGTGGAACATGCCGGCGTCCCGGATGAAGCCGGGGAAGACGGTCGTGACGCCGACGCCGCTGCCCGCCAGGTCACCCCGCAGGCCCTGGCCGAGACCGCGCAGGCCGAACTTCGTCGCGCTGTAGACGGCCGAGCCGGCCTGTCCGGTCAGGCCCGAGAGCGACGAGACGAAGACGATGTGGCCGCGCCCGCGGGCGACCATCTCCGGCGCGATCGTCCGTGCCAGGATCGCCGGCGCGCGCAGGTTGACATCGATCGCCCGGTCGATCTGCTCGTCGCTGTACTCGATCAGCGGTCCGCTCCCGGGTAGACCGGCGTTCGCGATCAGGACGTCCGCATCGCGCTGGCCCTCGGCGAGCGCGGCAACGGCGTCGCGGTCGCTCAGGTCACAGGCGACGACCACCGCTCCGAGCTCGGCGGCAAGCGGCTCTAGCACCTCCGTTCGCCGGCCTGTCAGGACGAGCGATGCGCCGCGGCCGTGCAGGATCCGGGCGATCGCATGCCCGAGCCCTCCGCTTGCGCCCGTGAGCAGGACCTTTGCGCCGCGCAGCTCCATACGGCCATCATGGCATCCTGCGGCGCGATGGATGTCATCGCCATCTTCGGCCCGACGGCGGTCGGGAAGACGGCCGTCGCGATCGCGGTCGCCGAGCACCTGCGGGCAGAGGGCCAGGAGGCGGTCGCGGTGTCGGTCGACGCGATCCAGGTCTACAAAGGCCTCGAGGTGCTCTCCGGCGCCGCAACGGCTGCGGAGCAGCAGCGGCTCGAAACCCGCCTGATCTCGTTCGTCCCGGTGACGGAGACATGGTCCGCAGGCTCCCACGCAGCACGGGCCCATCAGGAGATCGATGGCCTGCTGGCCGCCGGCGTTGTACCGATCGTCGTCGGCGGCACAGGCCTCTACCTCCGTTCCGCGCTCGCCGAGCTGTCGCTCGCGCCACCGCCCGACGCGGCCCTACGCGCGCGGCTGACCGCCGAGTACGACGCCGACCCGGGCGCGGCCCGGGCGCGTCTGGAGGCGCTGGCGCCCGCGCGGGCGGCTGCGATCGCCCCCGGTGACCGGCACCGCGTGATCCGCGCGCTCGAGATCGTCGAGGGCGGCGGCGGCGACCGGCCGCAGAACGAGCTCTGGACCGGTGTAACGCGCCACCCGACGCGCCTGATCGGCCTGACGATGGAGCGGGACGCGCTGCGCGCGCGGATCGAGCGGCGCTGCGCGGCGATGGTCGAGGCCGGTGCTGCCGACGAGGTCAGGAAGGCCGACGCG
>WBZP01001427.1_pt1 | contig 29427 bp, 30 predicted proteins | sample 5204301 | NCBI WGS metagenome assembly WBZP01 (sample SAMN12412401, study PRJNA552823) | activated sludge metagenome | isolation source: activated sludge from nitrification reactor of wastewater treatment plant... | place: USA: Pennsylvania | collected 2017 | reverse complement strand
GATAGGCTGCCGCGGTTGCTCGGGCGAGTGGCGGAATGGCAGACGCGCTGGCTTCAGGTGCCAGTGTCCTTCGGGACGTGGGGGTTCAAGTCCCCCTTCGCCCACAGAGAGCGGTTCTACGAACTGCCAGCACTTACGTCACGAACTCGAAAGAGGTCGTGACCTTTGTGTTTGGCGGGGGTGATCGGATTGACGTGGATCTGGCAGGGCGTGGGGGATTTCTGCCGGCAGATCCCCACAATCACAGACCCCGTTGTCGGGTCAATGACTTTGTGGGTCGGTCAGAACGTAGCGGGCCCCGCGTCGTTCTCCTTGGAGTGTCAGGCGCCCGTCGTCGACCAGTCGTTTCAACGTGGCGCGCGCTTGTACGGGAGTTGTCTGGCAGAGCTGGGCGGCCTGGCTCCGATTGATTGATCCGTAGGCGCTGACGTAGTCGAGGACCATCCGCTCCTGTTGGAGGGGGTCGGCCCCTTTGACACGAACGTAGGCATTGCGATCCTGTGCCAAATCGTAGAAGCGCGCGGTGAGGTGGAACTTGCGGCTTCGTCCCACCCCACGGGATTCCAGTATCCCTGCTTCGACGAGACGGCTGAGGAGGCTCTTGGCCGTCGCCGGAATCAGATTGAGGGTCTCGGCAACTTCTAGGCTCGTGGCAGATCCTGACGACTTCACTTCGTGGACAAGGCGCAACTCATCCAGACTCAGCGGTTGCTGGCGCTGGTTCTCCCAGGTCAAGAGAAATCTCACCAGGTCGAGGTCGGCATTTCCAAGAGGCACCGTGACCACGACTGACTCTGCGTTGCTTCGGGAATAGTCGGGGACGTCCCGGCCGGCGCGCAGTTGCTGCTCGAACATGTCATTGACGCCTTTGCCCCGACGTTCGACGAGGCCAGCCCGTTTGAACGCGGCAGCGAGTATCGGGCTGCGGGGGCGGGACTGATCGAGAATGTTCGCGGTGGTGACGCCAGGAGGGAAGCCACCCGGGTTCGACACGACGAACTCAGTGTCGGTGATTTGCACAGCTGTGGGTCCAAGCGCCGCGTAGTCGCGGTGCACTAAGGCGTTGGAGACCGCTTCCCGGCGTGTGACGGAGGGGATGAGCGAGATCTCTACGCGTTGCATGCCCGCCATGAGTTCGGTGACGCTGTTGCGCCGATCGATGAGGTCACGCAAGGTCTCGGCCGCGCGCAGTAGCGGAGCAACGATGCGGGTGTTGGCCGAGGTGTCACCGGGGCGAAGATCCTGAAACAAGAACTCCGCGTTAGGAACCCAACGGCGGACAGCGTCTTTGGTTCCGAACAGCAGGATCGCTCCGAGGCTCAGCGGGTCGTTGAGCGGAACGAGTCCGAGTGCTCGGAGTATGTCGCTGTTGGAGAGCTCTCCGAAATCATCGCCGGCGACTCGACAGAGGCTGCGGAAGCGGTCGAACTCATTCGGGTCCAAGTCGTCGAGGACCGCTCCGCGGGCAACTGCTGCGGCGAAGTCCTGCCCACGCATGACCATGCCCATGCTGACGATCTCGTGTGCTGTCATCGGGACGCAGGCGGGCTTCCCGGTCGTATTGATGATGCGTCTGGTGAAAACACCATCCTTCGTACCGACTGGGCCAGGGTCGGCCCGGGGGACGTCGATACGTATGACCTGGCGGCCGTCGACGAGTTCGACACCAACGTCGACGGCAAGGGCGGGCTCGGTGTTGGCTTGTATGTACGCGGCAACTCGGGCGGGATCGGTGTGTGTGCCATGCCGCGGCGCAGCGCCGACCACAGTCCCGTCGTCTTCGACACCGATTAGGAGTACGCCGCCGTCACCGTTTGCGAGGCAGGCGACTGCGCGCGCCAGGTCTCTGTCATTGATGGCCGACTTGAACTCCGTCGTCAGAGTCTCGCCGGCATCGAGGATGGCCCGGATGTCCACGGCATCGATTATGCATTGTTATGACCCGTAGACCCATGGACCGCCGTGGAATCATAAGTTTTGATACATATGCAGTGGTCGGGGTCGAAGACACTGGCAGGCGGCAGCTGCGGCAGGGGGCGGCCGGTTTGTGGTGGCGCAACACCTATGGGTGGATGCGATCCTACTTGCGGAATGTTGGGCAGGTCGCTGATGATCGGAGCCGAACCGCCTAGTGGGAGATGCACTTTGCCCCAGAGATCACCGCGGTGCAATAGACAACCCGGCCGATCGTGGCGTCAGCCCACTCGGAGTGATTCGCTACCAGCTATTCGGCCAGCGCAGGATGTCCAGCCAGCGCCAGCCTGGCTGGCCCTTCCCGCGTAGTCCGCGCCCGCCGTAACAAAGGTTGAAGCCATCGACGTACACCCCGACCCGCATAGCCGGCGACGCTAGTGCCTGGGGCCGACGTTCGAGGGAGCGCGAGGAGCCCATGCTCGGCGGATAAAGTGCCGGTTACACGGTGAATGAGAACGGGGGACCGCTCGAGCAAGCTCGGCAACTTCGTGTGGAGCATCGCCGACCAACTCCGCGGGGTCTACAAGCCGCACCAGTACGGCGGGGTGATTCTGCCGTTCACCATCCTGCGCCGGCTGGATTGTGTCCTCGAACCCACCCGCGACGAGGTGCGGAAGCTGGCCGCCAAGTACAGCGACGGAGCCCTCGACGTTCAGGTCAAGCGCAAGACCGGGCTGGGCTTCTACAACACCAGCGCCTTCGACTTCACGCGGCTACTGGAGGATCCCGAGGGCCTGCGGGCGAACCTGATGGACTTCATCACCGGGTTCTCGGCCAACATCGATGTCTTCGAGCGGTTCAAGTTCGACAACGAATTGGCCTCCCTGGACGAGAAGAACCGGCTGTACCTGGTGACGTCGAAGTTCGCCGAGGTCGACCTGCACCCGGACACGGTGCCCAACGCCGAGATGGGCGATCTGCTCGAGCATCTGATCTACAAGTTCGCCGAGGCCTCCAATGAGGAGGCCGGCGAACACTACACACCCCGTGACGCGATCCGGCTGATGGTCGATCTGCTGTTGGACCGACTTGGCTACCGCAATGATCGCAATAACGTTGCAGGCCAGGCACACGATGGGTTGGAGGTGACAGCGGTGCACGAGGTGGTCGAATCCAGGCGGCAGCAGATCCAGGCCTTGTGCCGCGAACTCTCAGTACGGCGATTAGACGTCTTCGGTTCCGCCGTCAGTGATGCATTCGACACGGAGACCAGTGATGTCGACGTGCTGGTCGAGTTTGAGGCGGCAACGGATTTCGACCGCTACTTCGCTCTCAAAGAAGGACTCGAAAAGATCCTCGGCCGGCCGGTTGACGTGGTGACAATAACGGGACTGACAAATCCCTACTTCAGGCAGCGGGTCATGCAGACGCGGCAGATGATCTATGCAGCCTGATCCACGAACGTACCTGTGGGACGCGCTGCGCGCGGTCCGATTCCTACGTCAGTTCGCGTCGGGAAGACGTTCGCGGATTACCAGAACGACGCACTGTTGCGATCGGCGGTGGAACGCCAATTTGAGATAGTCGGAGAGTCGTTGAATCAGCTGGCGAAGGCCGACGCCGAACTGGCGGAACAAGTTCCAGACCTTCCGCGGATTGTGGCCTTCCGGAATGTTCTGAACCATGGCTACGCGAAAGTCGACGATACCCTGGTGTGGCAGGTCCTGACAGACAAACTCCCGCAGTTGGAGATCGTGTTGGGTGCGATGTTGTCCGAATCATACGACGGGGAAGACAGCTGAAACATGGTCGCCCACAGGGAAATCGGCTTCGAAGAACATCTCGCCGAGCGCCTGGCTCGACTCGCGCCCGCAGCGCCGCATGAACCTCAACGACCAGCAGGTCGTCTACGAGGCGGACGGCTCGGTTCGCTTGGTCCTGGCTGACGGCGATCCCGGTCATCCCAACTTGCTCGACACCAGCGGCCACCGGGTGGGAACCATGTTCTTCCGCTGGCTGCACGCCGACCCGTCAGTGATGCCCATCTGCCGCATCGTCGCCACCAGCGACGTGGCGGCCCCGTAGCTGACCCGTCGTCCTCGCCAGCAGCCCCTCGGCGGCAACTCACTGCGGTACCGGTCGTGGTAGTGGCTGGTGTGCAGCGACCATCTTGCGTGAACGCTCCTGCTGCGGCGCCTTTGCCCGCGACGAACGTGAACTCGAGCAGGGCTACAAACTCGTCCGCACGGCCTACCGCGTCCTGCCCGACCCGCCAGGAGAAGTCGTTCGCCTACCGCGTGCCGGCGAACGCCGGCGAGTAGTCCGCGCCCTGGCTGTGGATAACGGAGTTCCCGGCGTCGGTGGCCGCCGGTAGTCTTCCTCGCATGGAATCCGGGGATCTCGAACCGCGGGTGGCAGCCCTCGAACAGCAGGTCGGTGAGCTCAACCGGCGCGTGCGGGCAAGCGAGCAGGACGCAGCCGCCGCGCGGATCCTGGCGGGGGGCGCCGACCGGGAGGTAGGCGAAATCCGCGGCGAACTCCGGGAATTCCGGCAGGCCACGACGGCGAGCTTCAACGCGCTCCACGAGGACTTCGTGGACCTTCGGCAGGACTTCGTGGACCTTCGGGAACACGTCGACCGGGGCTTCACCGAGATGCGGGGCAAGTTCGACGCCGCGAGCGCCGGCCAGCAGCAGATAGTCGCGATGCTCCAGACGATCATCGGTGACGAAGGTCGATAACACCCGGTAACCTTGCCAGCCAAATGGCATCTGGACTTTTCGCGCTGCTCGACGACATCGCGGCGCTTGCGAAGCTCGCCGCCGCGTCCATCGACGACGTCGGGGCCGCCGCGGGAAAGGCCACCGCCAAGGCGGCGGGCGTGGTGGTCGACGACACCGCCGTCACCCCGCAGTACGTGCACGGCATCGCGGCTCACCGCGAACTGCCGATCGTCAAACGCATCGCCAAAGGGTCGCTGCGCAACAAGCTGGTGTTCATCCTGCCCGCGGCACTGCTGCTGAGCCAGTTCGCGCCGTGGCTGCTGACCCCGATCCTGATGCTCGGCGCCACCTACCTGTGTTACGAGGGCGCCGAGAAGGTGTGGGGCCGGATCCGCGGGCATGAGGAGCACACCGTCTCCTTCGCCGGCCCCGGCCACGATGCCGAGGAGAAGACGGTGGCCAGTGCGATCCGCACCGATTTCATCCTGTCCGCCGAGATCATGGTCATTGCCCTCAACGAGGTGGCCAGCCAGGCATTCCTACCGCGGCTGATCATCCTGGTCGTCGTCGCCGTTGTGATCACGGTGGCCGTCTACGGCGTGGTTGGCGGCATCGTGAAGATGGACGACGTCGGGCTGGCTATGGCACAGCGGCGGTCCTCGGTGGCGCAGCGGGTGGGCCGCGCATTGGTCGAGGGCATGCCCAAGGTCCTGGCCGCGCTTTCCACCATCGGCACCGTCGCGATGTTGTGGGTGGGCGGGCACATCCTGCTGGCCGGTACCGACACCCTGGGCTGGCACTGGCTTTACGGCCAGGTGCATCACCTCGAGCAGGCCGTGCATCACGGCACCGGCGCTTTCGGCGGAGTGCTGGGCTGGGTGGTCAATACCACCGCATCGGCGATCCTGGGTCTGATCGTCGGCGCCGTCGTGTTGGCGGTTGTGCACGTGGTGCCGATCGGCAAGAAGGAACATCGCACCGAAGGGGCTTGATCGCGTGCCCGTCTCAACCGCGGGAACCACGCGAATATCGGTGCGTGCGAAGTCATCTCCGTCGACATCAGCCGAACAGAGTCGCTGTATTCTAGACGCGCTGCGCGATGCCGCGATGCCGAAAGCATCAGGGTCCGGTCGCAACGGGTCGGGCCGGATCGCTGGACCATTCCGACCACGAGCCGGGGAAAAGCGCGGCCGCATGACCGGCGATCGCCAGCGCGGCTATCTCGTGGGCAGCGGTGATTCCGGAGCCGCAATACACCGTCACCGTACTGCGGTCGGCACCGAGTTCGGCGAAGCGAGCCCGCAGATCCGTGGCGGACCGGAAGGTGCCGTCGGCGTTCAGGTTGTCCGCCGTCGGCGCCGACACCGCCCCGGGGATGTGGCCGGCCCGGGGGTCCAGCGGCTCTTCATCCCCGCGGTAGCGGGCGGCGGCGCGCGCGTCCAACACCACGTGGCCAGCCGAATCTGCCTGCACCGCCATCTCATCGGCGCCCACTACGGGCATCGCGTCCAGCGCAGCAATAGTGAGCGAACCCGGCTCGGGCAGCATTTCGCCGGACTCGACGGGCAGTCCCGCGCGCTGCCACGCCGACCAACCGCCGTTCAGTATGCGGACGTCTTCGAGACCCGCGGCCCGCAGCAGCCACCACGCGCGGGCGGCGGCCTGCCCGCTCCAGTCGTCGTAGACCACCACCGGGTCGCCCGGATGCAGACCCCACCGCCGGGCGCTGTCCTGCAGTGCCGCCGCGGTGGGCAGTGGGTGGCGGCCACGGCCCGTCACCGAATGATCGGACAACTCGGCGTCGAGGTCGACATAGACCGCGCCTGGGATGTGACCCGCCCGATAGGCGGCCGAACCGTCCGGCGCCGTCAGGGTCCACCGGACGTCGAGCAGGCGCGGCGGATCGCTCGAAAGACGTTGGGCCAGAACATCAACCGAGATCACGGTACGTACTGCAGGGTCGAATTCGCCGGAGCCGGCCAGATCTTCCATCAGCCGCTCGTCACTTGAGTCCCAGCCGCCCGGGGTGGCCGGAACGCGCCGGCGGGCTGGGCCAACGCGATCGCGATGCTGTGGCCGATCGGCCCGCGGCGGTCGAACAGCGTGGCCGACCCCGAGGCCACACCCCCGCTGCCGTTGTGCCCGTCGGAGGCCAGACCGATGTAGTCCCCGTCCGGCAGCCGGCTGAGGGTCATGGTGAAGTCGGCGTTGATATAGCGCAATCCGTCTGTGCCCCAATGGGTCAGCGCGCTGGTGACATCCCCGGCCAGGGTGACGCGCACGAACGGTGTCATCTGATCCCCCTCGATGAGCGGGCGCAACGCGCGCACCCAGGCGAACTTGCGGGAACCGGCCTGCTCCCACTCGACCCGCGTGCCGCCCAGCGTCCCGGCGTCGGCGTCGGCGCCGTAGGCCCACAGCACGAACGGCGTGTCCACGGTGGAGACGGCGCTGTCGTCGGGAATCGGCGGCATCACCGTGGACGGATCCCACACCTCGCCGGCGGGGTGTTCGCCGCTGCGCAGGAACACCGAGCTGGCCCGCGAGACGACGACGTCGTTCTGCAGAACCTCGGCGTCGACGATCTTGATGCGCTTGCCCTCCCGCCGAACCGACGTCTGGACCCGTACCGGGGCCATCGCGGTCGGCCGCAGCAGGTCCACGGTCAAGCGGGCCGGCAGGAGTGCCGGGTCGCCGCCGGCGCGTTCGACCGCCCAGCCGAGCAGACCCCCCATGATGTGACCGCTGACCGTCTCCCCCCACGGTCCCTGCGCCCACCGCCTGGGCACCAGCGCGTCGCCGTCGACGCTGAAGAAGGCTTCCGGTTCGCTCACCAGCTTCACGATAAGGCAGTGCCGGTATCGCGCGGCCCGGCAGTGGCGGCGAACGCCTGGATCCGGGCCAATGCACCGGCCGGCACCGGGCCCTGGTTGCGGATGTCCCACAGCTGTTCGGTGCTGATACCGAGGAGCGCGGCGACGACGGTCTCCGGAATCGCCGCCGTCGCGCAGGCCCGGTCGAACTGCGAACTGAGGCTCTCCGGCAAAAGCCCCATCAACTGCGCGCGGATCGACTCGAGGGCATGTACATGTGACAGCAGCGGGCCGTCGGCGTCGGCGCCGGCGTTCACCGCGACCCGCCATGAGTTCGCGGTCAGCAGCTCGGCCTTGACGCACTGGGCGACGACGTTGCGGATATACGTTTCGTATTCGTTTGAGGTCGACGGCGGCAATCGTTCGATGAGCGCCTTGAGCGCCTCGATCTGGGCCTCCGCATACCCCTCGAACACGACGGTGTCGGCCTTGCGGGTGACGACGACGGGCCCGGCGACGGTGACCGGGCTCGGCGCCGGCCGCGGATTGAGCAGCTCGGCGATTTCAGCCGACGGATCCTCCGCGACGACCAGCCGCGCGTAGGTTCCAGCCGGCATGCCCAGCCCGTTTTCTACCTTCTGAACCGTGCTTTTGTGTGGTTTGCGCGCGCCGCGCTCCAAGAAGCTCAGACCCATGATGCTGACCCCGGTGGCCTCCGCCAGATCGGCGAGCGACCAGTCGCGAGCTTCGCGCAGTGTCCGGATCGCCGCGCCGGCGGCTTCACGGCTCACGGTCGCGCTCCCGGCATGGACGGATCGTACACAGCGCACCGGGAAGCCCTGGAATATATGTTTTTCTATACGAAAGGTTGCGAAACGTGAGTGCGCGTGTATACGCTTCTGTCACTGTTTCCGTTGAGGAGGATCCACGAGATGAACCACCCGTGCAGTGACAACCCGGACTTGTGGTTCGGCTTCAACGACGACGACGGAACCGACAACACCGCAAAGGCACGCGCCTACGAGCGGTCCGCCGTCGAAGCCCGGACGCTGTGCCTGCGGCGCTGCCCGCTGGCCGCACAGCGGGCGTGCGCGAGGCTGGCCATCGAGCAGGGCGAGGAATACGGGGTCTGGGCGGGCATCAAGCTGCCCGGCGGCCAATACCGCAAGCGTGAGCAGCTCGCCCAGGCACATGAGACGTTGCGACGGATCGCCGACGGCGAGATCAGCCCGCGTGAGCTTCCGGAGAATGCCGCCCTGCTCGCGCGGTCCGAGGGGGAGGTGCTGCCGAAGGTGGCGGTGGTCTTCCATCTGCCCGCCGCCGACGTCGGCCCGCGTACCGCTGCATGAGACGGCAGAGGCAGTAGGGGAAGCCCGTGGGGGAACTGGAGATCCTGGAACGCGCCCACCGGCTGTTGGCACAGGCCGGTCCGCCCGTCCGGCTGAGCGGTGACACCGAGCACTTCGACCAAGCACTGCTTCGGTTGACGCAGACGAATGCCGGGGCGGGGCACGATCGCTATCAACGCGCCGCCGAGGCAAGCCGTGCGGTCATGCGCCGAGCGGCCCACACCGACGGCGAACTGGCCGGAGTCCTCGACGGAGCGCGGCGCGACCATGACGAGGCAAGAGATGCGTCCGCGCGCCTTCTGCAACAAGCGCGCGAGGACGCCGCCCGGCCACCGCTGTCGCCGATGGCGCAACGGGAAGCGCTGCGCCGCAGTGCCAATCGACTGCGGGCACAGCACGTCGTCATCTCGACCGCCCGGCGCCGTGCCCTGCGCCGCGCGGCGCTGCTCCGGTTGCTGCGGTATCGGGCCAGGCAGCGCCGGGCCGGCGGCCGCGGCCTGCCCCCGCCGAGTGGGCGGGCTGCCGCCGCAGTCCGCGCCGCGTTGTCGAAGCTGGGCCGCCCATACGTCTGGGGGGCGACGGGCCCGAACCAATTCGACTGCTCGGGTCTGGTGCAGTGGGCCTATCACCAGGCCGGTATCCCGCTGCACCGCACCACCTACGACCAGATCCACGACGGCATCGCGGTACCCCGGTCGCAGATCCAGCCAGGAGACCTCGTGTTCCCACATACCGGCCACGTTCAGATGGCGATCGGCAACGGCATGGTCGTCGAGGCACCGTACGCGGGCGCGAATGTGCGGATCAGTCGACTGGGTGACGTCATCGCGATCCGGCGACCGGTCTGAGGAGGTGCTTCAGATGAATTGTTCAGATCCCGTCGTGCCGGTACCTTCGGGGCATGGCGGAGGAGGCCGGCCGGACGATCGACGCCCTGCAGGCGCGCCTGGACTCGGTGACGACACGCGACGCCGCGCTGTCCGAGGCAGACAACCGATTGGCGGAGGTGGTGGCGGCCGCGCACGCCGTGGCAGTCACCGCGCTGGAACGGCTCAACCGCATCCAGGCCGAGATCGACACCGCGGCCGCGGCATCGACGGCGTTCGCAATAGACACCCCGGCCGGGGCGCTCGAGTTCCAGCGCTTCCTGCTGTCCAAGCAACACGAGATCGTCGCCGTGGTTTCCCAAGCCGCCGAAGAAGCGGAAGCGAAGACCGCAGCGCTGCAGGATCTTCTGGATTCCTACCGGGTTCCATCCGCCTGACCGAAGGGCCGCACTGATCATGTCGGCCCTCGACCAACTGCGCGACACGATCGACCACGTCACCGCATGCACCGGAGACGGCGAAGCATGGAAGCGCGGCCTCAGCCCGGCCGACATCGCCACGATCGGTGCGGCGGTGATCGACCCACAGGCGGTGACCGCCCTGCTGGCCAAGATCCGCGCCAACCATCCGACGCTGTTCGATCTCCAGACCGGCACGCCACCGGTCCCGGCGCAGCCGCCGGGTCAGCGCGGTGAGGCCGTCAGCGCCATCCAGAAGGCGGAAGATGATCTGGCCCAACAGAATTCGGACACCGCGCAGCTCGACCTGCAGGTGGTCGCGGCGATTCTCAACGCGCACGCCGCCGCCGGCGAGGGCAGCGAGCGGCTGGAGTCTCTGCAGGGACAGATCGAAGAGTCCGTACGAATGCGAACGGATCTGGACACCGCTGCCGGCGCCAGGGAGTTCCAACGGTTCCTCATCGGCAAATTGCGCGAGATCGCTGCCGTCGTCGAAACGGCGAACCTCGACTCGGCCTCGAAGGCCGCGCTGGCCACCGCGTGGACCGCCCTGTACAAATCCAGCACCGCCGACGGGCAGCCGCCACCCGACGCGCCCACCGGTGCGGGCCGCCCGGCCACGGATGTGGCCGCGGCACCGAGGCCACCCGAAAGTGTCCCAGAACCGTTGCCCCCGTACGGGTCCGACATCGGCGATGACGAGCTGGCCGCACTGCTGGGGCCGGCGCCGACCACTCCTGCCGCCGCAGCGCCGGCGCCGACCCCGGCACCCATGCCAGCCGCGACGCAGTTTCCGGCGGTACCGCTGCCGTCCACGGCAGCGATGCCGGCCGCACCGCTGATGTCGGGGCTGTCGGCACTGCCGTCGATGCTGCCCGATATGTCGCGCACGGACCCAGGACCTGTGCGACCGGCGCACATTGCCGACGACCCCTTCGACCTCCCGGTCGACGCCGACGTACCGATCGATGACGGCGCCACATTCGACGCCGCCGGGCCGGCCGACGAGGACACCGACCCACAGCCCGCCGCCCAAACCGAAACACCCCCGGCACCGGCCGCAGACTGCACCACGGTGCGGTTGCCCGACGGCGGCGTGGTCAACGCCCCGACTGCGGCCCTGGCCGAGGTGTTCCGGTCGGCACTGAACGGGACCCTGGTACCGGACGCGTTCCGGGCCCAGGGCATCACCGTCCCGCCGCCGGGGACGGCTGTGCCCCACCCGGTGGAGGCGTTTCGGGTTGTCGGCGGCGACGTGGGAATGTTCAGCGACCGCCAAGCCCTCGCCCTGGACCGCGAGCGGGCCCTGCTGGATGGGCGAATTCAGCCGGTTGTCAGCGTCGGCGGCCCGAGCTTCCTAGGCTGGCTGCATCCACCAAGCGAGGGCGCCACGACGGCGCCGCCACCGAACCAGGGCGCGACACCGCCCCCGACCAGGCCCGCAGCCGCGGGAGCAGGATAGGAGATGGCCATGGCAGACATGATCCGGGTGGATCCCGACGCATTGCGCGCCGCGGCCGCCAAGCACGCGGAAGCCGCCGAATACCTCCGCGGCGTGCCGGGCCGCAATGCGGCCATCCAGGAGAGCCTGGACTCACTCGGGCCTATCTTCGGCGAGCTGCGCGAGGCGGGGCGTGCGCTGCTGGAGGAACGGCGGGCATGCTACGACCGGCAGGCCGATGACCATGACCTGCTGGCGGAGAACCTGACGACATCGGCCGGTCGGTGGGAGCAGCACGAAGAGCAGCGGGCCGAGCAGTTTCGAGCACTGGACGGTGACCTGCCCGGCGACCGGCCATGACCGAGCCGAACCCCGACTTCGACGCCGCCCACCCCAGTGGCCAGGTGCTCTTCCGCAGCTGCCGGGGCGGGTATCTGCACAGCGTCGTGCTCAGCGAGCCGGCGATGGGCGCAGACCCCGACTCGCTGGCCGAAGCCATCAGGCTGACCGCCGACGTGTCACATCTGAGGGCGTTGATGGAAGTGCGGGCGGAGATCCTGGCGGCCGGTCACACCCCGTCCGACGAAGTGCCGGGGGAGGCCGACCTGGAGGCCGCGATCAGCCGCCTGCAGGAGCATCGACTACACAAGAGCGACTCCGTCGGGTGACGACGGTCAGCGCACCCAGCGTTGGGCCGCGTCATCCTCGGGTGCGACATCGCTCGGTGGTTCGACCGGGTGCGTGCCGAACAGCTCGCGGGCACGGACCAACATCGCACGCACCTCGTCGAGCTGTTGCTGCAGCACCGAGTCAGCCATGTCGGTGACCGTACCCACGGAACGGGCAGCGCACAATTCACTCGGGGCGCGCATCAATGAGTACCCTTGCCGGGTGGCGGATTTCGGGTGGACGTCGAGATGGCGACGCGGACACAAAAGCCCCGAGCAGACACCGCCCATCCCGGCCTTCCGCTCGACGATGGACTGCACCCCGTGGGTGCTCGACGGGCTCTGGCCGGTTGAGCTCAGCACCGTCGGCCCCGAAACCGCGCCCGTCGCCGAGTATCTGAAGCGGGATCTGCAGCGGATCGCCGACTCGGCAAATCAACGATTGCGGGTGATCGCCGGCGCCGGGCTCGACGAGGCGACCCGGCGGGCCGAGGAATCGCGCGTGTTCAATGTGGCGCGGGCGTTTGCGGTCCTGCGGGTCGAATCGACCGTCCGCCAATTGCGCAGGGAACCAATCGGATTCGAACCTGCTGCCGACGCCCTGCCGCCCGCCCCGGCGGAGCGGGAGCCGCGGCCCGAGCCGGAGCCCGAACCGCAGCCGGAGTTGGAGTCGGAGCAGCAGCGGTTGCTGCGACTGTTCAGGTCGATCACCCGTCAGGGGCCGGGTCTGCGCTGGGCGGCGGGCCTGCGCGACGACGGAACACCGGTCGTGGCGACCGATCTCGCGCACGGCTGGATACCGCCGGGAATCGAACTGCCCGAGGGCATCGAACTGCTGGCGCCCGCTCGTCGCACCGGCACCGCCGCGGACATGGTGGACGGGCTGCGATCGGTGCTCAGCTACACGCCGGGCGACTCCTTCGGCGGCGTGACGGAACGGCACCGCGTGGCGGGCTCGGCGCGGCCGCGTCGGGTCGACCCGATCGACAACCTGCCGCGCCGGCTGGCGGAGGCCACCGAACACCGGCGCGGTCTCCCGCGGTTGGTGCACGCGCTGCTGATGACGGCCGCCGCCGGCCGGGTTCCCGAAGCCCAGACCGACCTGCTGCGGGTCCACCTCGACACCGCGCGCTATCAGTTGCTCGCGCAGTACCCGAACGTAGATCAGCCGCTGCTGCTCAACTGCCTGCTGCTGGCCGCCGCCGAGGCAACGGTCACGGGCGACCTCACGGCCGCCGGCTATCACTTCGCCTGGTTCCACGTGCTCGGCGGAGAGGTTGCTGAGACGCGCTCAACGGCACCCCGCCCGGCGGTGGCCGAACAACCGGAATGAATTGACGCTGCTCCGCTCTGATCGACATACTGGCACGGTGGCGGGGTTGGACGGGGCGCGGGAAGACGCGGCCCTCGTTGACGCGGTGCTCAGGGAACTGCGCGATGCGGCTGACAAATGGGAGTTGCTGGTCGCCGAGGCCGAGAGCACGACCTATACGGCCGACCTCGGCGATGTCCGGGCCGTCGCGAACGCCGACGGCAGGCTGATCGAACTCAGCCTGGGCGCGCGGGTGACCACCGAGTACACCCACGGCGACCTGACGGACCGGCTCAACACCGTCTTCGGCGCACTGCGCGCCGAAGCCGAAGCCGACAACGCCGCGCGATACGGCGGGGAGTTGCGATGACGGGGCGAGTGATGACGGAAGGCGATCGACAGTGCCGCTGAATCTGTCCAACCGCGACCAGAACTCCGGGCACCTGTTCTACAACCGCAGGCTGCGGGCGGCGATCACCCGGTTTTCCGTCCGGATGAAGCACGACGACCGCAAACAACAGGCGGCCGTCGCACTGTCGATGGTGTTCGTGTTGATCGGCGTGGGCTGGATGGCGCTGCTGCACTTCATCAAGCCGGCCGGCATCGTGGGCGAGTCCGCCATCGTCGGCAACCGGCAGACCGGTCAGGTGTACGCGAAGATCGACGGTCGGCTGTACCCGGCGCTCAACCTCACCTCGGCGCGGCTGGCGACCGGCGGTTCGGTGACACCCACCTGGGTCACCGCGGCCGAGATCGCCAAATTCCCGACCGGCCCGCTGGTGGGAATCCCGGGAATCCCCGACGACCTGCCGGCCGGCGGAGGGGTGTCGGCGTGGACGGTCTGCGACACCGCCGCGGCCCGGGGCACGGGCGGGGCGCCGGTCGTCACCTCGATCGCGGGGCAGCTGACCGAGGGCGGACGGGCGTCCGGCATCACCTCGACGCAGGCCGTGCTGGCCACCCACGACGGCGCCACCTACGTCATCTGGGGTGGGCACCGCAGCCGCATCGAACCGGCCGACAGGTCGGTCACCTTCACCCTCGGATTGGATGCCGCCGCTGGGCAGTCCCACCCCATCGCGATCTCCAACGCCCTGTTCGATACGATGCCGGCGACGGAACCCCTTGTGGTTCCGGCGATTCCGGAGTCCGGCACCCCGTCGCGGTGGCTGCCGGGCATCCCCGTCGGGGCTGTGCTGGAGACCCGCGACGCCACCGGCGTGACGAGCGGCTTCTACGCGCTGCTGCCGGGCGGGGTCCAGAAGATCACCAGCTTCGTCGCCGACCTGCTGCGAACCGCCAATGCGCAGGGATCGCTTGCCCCGGAACTGATTTCACCCGACAAGCTGGTGAACATCCCCACGGTGGACGACCTCAACGTCGGGTTCTACCCGACCAGCAAGCTCGATTTCGTCGACACCGACGCCAACCCCGTGACGTGCGTGGCCTGGGAGAAACTCGCCAGCGACCGGCAAGCCGAGATCACCGTGCTCAACGGGCGGGGGCTGCCGGTGTCGCCCACCATGGACGCCCATCTGGTCAAACTGGTTCGCAACGACCGGGGTCCGCGGTCGGTGGAGGCCGATCAGGTGTTGGTGTTGCCGGGTGCGGCGAACCTGGTCGCCACCACCAGCGGCGTGGCCACCTCCAACACCAAGGAAAGTCTGTACTGGGTTTCACCACAGGGTGTGCGATTCGGCATCGAATGGGACCAGCCCACCCTGAACGCGCTGGCGATCGACCCGAACCGGGCCGTGCAGGCGCCGTGGCCGATCGTGCGGACTTTCGCCGCCGGTCCGGCGATAAGCCAACGGGCCGCCCTCGTCGCGCACGACACCATCACCACCGACGGTGCGGTGGCGCCGGTTCCGGGAACGGGAGGTTAGCGCGTGTCCAAGAAGGGTTTCGTCCGCGGACCGCGCAAGGCTCCGCCGGCCGTCCCGCCGGCCCGGGTCATCGTCAACCCGCCGCTGGCCCTCCCCGAGCGCGAGCCGCGGAACATCGTGATGATGATCGCGATCCCGGCGTTGCTGGTGGGGATCATCGGCATGTTGGTGGTGATGTACACATCCGGGGCCCGCTCGCTGCAGTCGGGATTCTTCCCATTGATCGGACTGATCGGCTTCGGCGCCATGATGTTCAGTGGCCGGTTCGGCAGATCGCGCCGGATGAGCTGGGGTGAACAGGAGAAGGAGCGGCGGGTCTATCTGCGTCAGCTCGACGAGGACCGCGACGAGGTGCAGCGCGCGGCCCAGGACCAGCGGCGCAGCCAGTTGTTCGTGCACGGCGATCCGCAGCACCTCGACACCGTCATCGGCGGCCCCCGGATGTGGGAACGGCGCCCCGCCGACCCGGACTTCCTGGACGTCCGGCTCGGCATCGGCATCCAGCAGACCAGCGATTCGGCGGTCTCGCTGCAATGGCCGGAGGTGCCGATCGGTGAAGAGCTCGAGCCGGTGACCGGTGGCGCGCTGCGCGACTTCATCCTGGAGCAGAGCAGGATCCGCGGAATCGGCAAGGTGTTGAGCCTGCAGTCGCGGCCGGGATTCAGTTTCATCGGCGAGGACCAGTCCGAACTGCGGGCGATGATGCGTTCGGTGCTGTGCTCGCTGGCGGTCTACCACAGCCCCAACGACCTGAAGTTGATGGTCGTCACCCGGCATCCGGAGGCGTGGTCGTGGTTGGTGTGGCTGCCGCACAACCAGCACGACGAGATGTTCGACGCGTGCGGGCTGCGCCGGCTCGTCTTCACCTCGCCCACCGAGCTTGAGGACGCCCTGGATGCCGAACTGCACCGCAAGGGCCGCGGCCCGTGGTCGCCACCGACGGTCGCGAGTCCCACCACGATGCCGTCGCCGATGGAGGCCGCAGCCGGTTCGGCCCTCGGTCCGCACTGGGTGATCGTCGACGACAACGTCGGCACGCCGGAGCAATGGGAGGGCGTGACGGGCCAAAAGGGCATGGCGGGCATCACCGTCCTGCGGCTGGCCGACCACGTGGGCACCGGAGTCGGCTTCGGAAACGCCGACGAACGATTCCAGGTGCGGGAGGGGCGACTTCGGCACCGCGACGCGTTCTACGCCGTCGCCGACATGCTGGCCGACAGCACCGCCGACCGGTATGCGCGGGCGATCGCGCGGTGGTCGCCGATGACCGCCAGGGAGATGTCCGAGACCGACAGCCAGGGCGGTGAACTGTTGCGGGCCCTGGGGATCGGCGATCCGCGAAACCTGGAGGTCGACCGGTTGTGGGCCGAGAGCCGCGGCCGCGGCGACCCCAAGTGGGCCGTCGTTCCGGTCGGGGTGAAGCAGAACAGCGAGCTTCAGTACATCGTGTTGCGGGCCAAGGACTTCGGCGGTTTCGGCTTCCACTCGGTGGTGATCGGCACGTCGGGCTCCGGCAAGTCCGAGTACTTCCTGTCCCTGTGCACCGGAATCGCGCTCACCCATTCGCCCGAAGCGTTCAACGTGATCTTCGTCGACATGAAGTTCGAGTCCGCCGCCCAGGACCTCGAAGGTTTCCCGCATGTGGCCGGGTCGCTGTCCAACCTGGGCAAGGATGACCGGCATCTGGCCGAACGCATGCGCAAGGCCATCGACGGTGAAATCGCGCGCAGGTACCGGCTTTTCAAAGAGGCCGGTGCCCGTGACGCCAACGAGTACGAGGAGATGCGGCTGGCGGGCCGGGATCTCGAGCCGGTCCCGATTCTGCTCGTGCTCATCGACGAGTACCTCGAGCTGTTCCACAACCACCCGGAGTGGATCGACCTGGTGATCCACATCGGCCAGGAGGGCCGTGGCTGCAACGTCTTCTTCACCCTGGGTGGTCAGCGTCTCGACCTCTCATCGCTGAGCAAGGCCAAGAGCAACATCGCCTTTCGGGTGGCGCTGCGCGCCGAGACAGCCGAGGACTCCCGGGACGTCATCGGCAGCGACGCGGCACTGCACCTGCCGTCCAAGGAGGCCGGTTACGCGCTGCTCAAGGTCGGGCCCCGGGACCTGGAGCACTTCCGGTGCTTCTACGTGTCGGCGCCGTTCGTGGTGCCCAAGAAAGTGGTCGAGGTCGATCGGACCGTCGATCTCAGTTTCTCCCAACCGCGTTCGTTCACCTGGGAGTACCAGCCGCTGAGCGCCGACGATGCCGCGGCGCTGGCGGTCGCCGATGACGTCGTCGAAGAACCCGACGAATTCCTTTATCACGCAGACGGTTTCAAGAAGAAGAAGCTCGTCGACGTGATCCGGGAGTCCCTGGCGGCCCATCCGGCGCGACCGCCGCACCAAGTCTGGCTGCCGCCGCTGGACGTCAGCGAGCCCCTCGACGTGCTCGTGGAGCGCCGGCGCGGGAAACCCTGGCATGTCGACTACGGCGACAACCCCGGCCTGGTCCTGCCGGTCGGCATCGAGGACATCCCCGAGGACCACGCGCAGGAGGTGTACAGCCTCGACGTGTTGATGGACAACGTCATGGTGGCAGGCACCGCGCAGCGCGGTAAGTCCACGGCCCTGATGACCCTGGTCACGTCGGCGGCGCTGATGTACCGCCCGGAACGCGTCACCTTCTTCTGTGTCGGGGCGTCGCTGTATCCGATCGACGAACTGCCGCATGTGGCCTCGGTGGTCGGCCTGACCGACGGCGAAGGCGTCTCGCGCACCATGGCGACCATCGAAGGTCTGCTGCGTGCCCGGGAGGCGGCGTTCAAGCAGTACCAGATCGACATCGCCGAGTTCCGCGAGCGCCGGTTCGGGGCGGGCGCCGGCGGACCGACCGACCCGGCCGACAAGTTCGGCGACGTCTTCCTGGTGGTCGACAACTTCGGCGACCTCTACGAGAAGGACTTCGCGACGGGGGACCGCGTGGTCGCGCTGGCCCGGCAGGGCCTGTCGTACGGCATTCACGTGATGACCAGCTCGGTCGGCTGGCTGATCGGGCAGAAGCAGGCGCTGCTGAACGTGTCCAACGCCAGGATCGAGTTGCGGCTCAGCAACCCGGACGAGTCGCAGATGGGCTCGGGGATCGAACACCGCCGCGCCGCCCGCCGCGTGCTGGACCGGCCCGGCTTCGGCCTGACCCGGACCAGCCACGAAATGCTGATGGGGGTGCCCGAGATCGTCGGCCCGAACGGGGAACGCATCGGGGTCCGCCAGGTCGGCGAAGTCATCGCCGGAGTCACCGGGGCCGGCAAGGTCGAAACCCTGGCCCGGTTGCCCGAACGGGTGTCCCTCGACGACGTCGTCGCCGCCTTCGCCCGGACCCCGGCCGGGGGAGACCTGCTCAACGTTCCGTTCGGGATCGGGGAGACCGCACTGCAACCCGTTGGGCTGCCGCTGCAGACGATGCCCAACCTGCTCGTCGTCGGCCGTCAGGGCTGCGGCAAATCGACGGCGCTGGCCACGTTCGGCCAGTCGATCACGCAGCGGTTCACCCCGGAGCAGGCGCAGATCACCATCATCGACCCGAAGACGTCGTTGATCGGGAAGATGCAGGGCCCGCACGTCCGCGCCTACGCCTACACCCCCGACGACATCGACGCGGTGCTGGCGAGCCTGAGCGAGGAGTTGCGGGACCGGCTGCCGCCCTCGGGGCTGACGCAGGAGGAACTGCTCAGCCGGTCCCGGTGGCAGGGTCCGCACCACTTCGTGCTGATCGACGACGAACAGGAACTGCGGCCCAACGGTGTGCTCGGCAAGCAGGCGGCCAGCGCGCCACTGTGGTCGCTGATCGAGCGGTGCCGCGAGATCGGGCTGCACGTGTTCGTGTCGCGGCTGCCCGGGAACTGGGCCGGCGTCTCGGCGATGAACCCACTGCTGCAGAAGCTGACCGGATCCCGGTCGCCGACGCTGTTCATGGACAACGACCCGCAGGCGGTGAAGGTGTTCGGGCGGGTCAGTGCACAGCAGCTGCCGCCGGGGCGCGGTCTGTTCGTCACGACGGACGGCGAGATCGAAGGCGTGCTCGTCGCCAGCTAACCTGCGTTCATGGAGTTCTTCGAGTCCATCGAAACGGTCGGCAAGGTCATCGACGCCGTCGGTGTGGCGACCATCGCGCTCGGTGGCGTGCTGGCGGCCGGGATCGCCATCGGGCGGCTGGTCCGCCGCACGCCGGACACCTACCGGCTGTTCCGGGGTCAGCTGGGCCGGGCCATCCTCGTCGGGCTGGAGCTTCTGGTGGCCGCGGACATCATCCGCACCGTCGCCGTGACACCGACGCTGGAAAGCGTCGCGGTGCTCGCGGGCATCGTGGTGATCCGGACGTTCCTGAGCTGGTCGCTCGAGCTGGAGATCAGTGGCCGCTGGCCCTGGCAGGCGGCGCCGAAGCCGGCCGATGTGGGCTGACCGGGCCCGGCTGCTCTGGGACCGAGTGCAAGACGAGCCCGCCCGGCCGCTGTTGCCGCCGGCGGGGTCCCTGCTGTGGCTGACCGCCGCGGTCGCGGTTGCGTTGGTCGGCCAGCGGCTCGGCCAGCAGTTCCTGAGTTCCGCGCACGCCGGTGCGCTCGGCGCCGCACTGGTGCTGCCGTTCGCGGTGCTCGCGGCGCGACTCAAGACGGCCCCGACGGCCATGGTCATGCTGTTGGCGGCGTTCTGGGCGCTGGTGCCCGGCGCACTGGGGTTCGAGTCGTTGTCCGAAGTGGTGGCCGGTGGAACCCGTGACGTCGAGGCGCTGTCCAAGACCGTCGGCGCGGTCTTCTCGATCGCGCTGGGCACGCTGGTGAGCTGGAGCGTGCTCGATGCGATCGGCTCGCGCCGGCGCCTGGCCGACGACGACTGACCGGACACCCCCGACACCCACCGACCAACCAACCGGTAGGTTAGGCACCCGTGGAGGATCTCGCCGGCGTCGCCGCCTGGATGACCGAACAGGGCCTCGGTGACGGCCCCCTGGAGAACGTCACCGCGATCAGCGGCGGCACGCAGAACATCATGCAGCGCTTCGAGCGGTCGGGCCGGCCGTATGTGTTCCGGCGCGGTCCCGCGCACCTGCGCCCGATCAGCAACAAGGTGATCCTGCGGGAGACACAGGTGCTCGGCGGGCTGGCCGGCACCGACGTGCCGCACCCGCGCCTGATCGCGGTGTGCGACGACACGTCGGTTCTCGGCGACGCGGTGTTCTATCTGATGGAGCCCGTCGACGGGTTCAACGCCGGTGAGGGACTGCCCGAGCCGCACGCCTCCGACCCGGCCATCCAGTTCGGGATGGGCCTGTCGATGGCCGACGCCCTGGCGCGCCTCGGCGCCGTCGACCACGTCGCGGTGGGCCTGGCCGACTACGGCAAGCCCGATGGGTTCCTGGAACGCCAAGTGCCGCGGTGGCTTTCGGAACTGGCGGGGTACTCCGCCTTCGAAAACTATCCGGGACCCGACATCGGCGACGTCGACGGCGTGGCCAGGTGGCTCGACGAGAACCGGCCCGCGCACTGGACACCGGGCATCATGCACGGGGACTACCACGCCGCCAACGTCATGTTCTCCCGGACCGGACCCGAGGTGGTCGCGATCGTCGACTGGGAGATGAGCACGATCGGCGATCCGTTACTCGACCTCGGCTGGATGCTGGCCACCTGGCCACGGCGGGGCGGGGCGAGCGTGCTGGGCAACCCACTGATGGATGCCGAAGGCCTCTGCTCCACAACGGATCTGATCGAACGCTATGCCCGCAACAGCACCCGGGACCTGTCCGACATCACCTGGTACGGGGTGCTGGCCTGCTTCAAGCTGGGCATCATCCTGGAGGGCAGCAACGCCCGCGCGGCCGCCGGGCGGGCACCCCGCGAGGTCGGCGACCATCTGCACGCGGCCACCCTGAGGCTCATCGAGCGCGCCCACGCCATGATCGGAGGCGAATCGTGATCGATTTCGAAATTCCTCCTGAGACGAGCGCTTTGCGCGACGAGATCCGCGCCTTCGTTGCCCAAAAGGTGGTGCCCTACGAAACCGACCCACGGCTGACCCGGCACGGCCCCGACGAGGAACTGCGTGCCGAACTGGTGGCCCACGCTCGCGCCGCCGGACTGCTGACCTTCCAGGCGCAGCGGCGCTTCGGGGGACGCGAGCCGTCGCACGTCGAGCAGGCCGTGTTGTTCGAGGCCGCCGGCTGGTCCACGCTGGGCCCGATCGCGCTGAACTGCGCGGCCCCCGACGAGGGCAACATGTTCCTGCTCGCCAAGATCGCCGATCCCGCCCAGACCGAGAAGTATCTGGTGCCGGTGATCAACGGCGCGCAGCGTTCGGTGTTCGCGATGACCGAACCCGGTGGCGCCGGGTCGGACCCGAACCAGCTGAACACCAGCGCGGTGCGGCACGGCTCAGGAGAAGACGCGGTCTACGTGATCAACGGCCGCAAATGGCTGATCACCGGCGCCAACGGCGCCCGCACCTGGATCGTGATGGCCCGGGTGGCGCCCAACGAATTCGGCGCCGACGGCCCGACACTGTTCCTGTGCGACGGCGACACCCCGGGCATCGAGATCGAACGCGTAATGAACACCATGGACCGAAACTACGTCGAGGGCCACGGCGTCGTGCGGTTCGACAACCTGACGCTGCCGGCGTCTGCGGTACTCGGCGAGATCGGCCAGGCGCTGCGGTACGCCCAACTGCGCCTGGCCCCGGCCCGGCTGACGCACTGCATGCGATGGCTGGGGGCGGCATCGCGGGCGCAATCAATCGCCATCGAACATGCCCGCACCAGAACGGGTTTCGGCAAACCCATCGGCGAGCACCAGGGCGTGAGCTTCATGATCGCCGACAACGAGATTGCGCTGCAGCAGTGCCGGCTGGCCATCTGGTGGGCCTGCTGGATGCTCGACTCCGGCGCGAAGGGCCGCCACGAAAGCTCGATGGTGAAGGCCTACGTGTCCGAGGAACTGTTCAAGGTCGCCGACCGCTGTGTGCAGATCCTCGGCGGCATCGGCATCTCCGACGAGACTCCGGTCGGCATGATCTTCTCCGACATCCGCGCCTTCCGGCTCTACGACGGGCCCACCGAGGTGCACAAGCACGCCATCGCCCGCCAAGTACTGAGGAGTCCGTCATGAGCGTTCTGGACATGTTCAAACTCGAAAGCAAGGTCGTCATCGTCACCGGCGCATCGTCCGGACTGGGCGTCGCGTTCGCGCAGGCGTTCGCCGAAGCAGGCGCCGACGTCGCGCTCGGCGCTCGTCGCGTCGAAAAGATGGCCGCCACCGCGGCACTGGTCGAAGCCGCCGGCCGGCGGGCGCTGGCGGTGCAGACCGACGTCGCCGACCCGGCCCAGTGCCAGGCTCTGGTGGACGCGGCCGTCGACGCCTTCGGCCGGGTGGACATCCTGATCAACAATGCCGGCATCGGCACCGCGGTACCGGCCACCCGCGAGACGCCCGACGAATTCCGCAGGGTCATCGACGTCAACCTGGAGGGGTCGTACTGGATGGCGCAGGCCTGCGGGCGGGTGATGGGCCCGGGCAGTTCGATCATCAACATCGCGAGCATCCTCGGCCTCACCACCGCGCAGCTGCCGCAGGCTGCCTACGCCGCCTCCAAGGCCGGCGTCATCGGCCTGACCCGCGACCTCGCCCAGCAGTGGGGCGGCCGCAAGGGCATCCGCGTCAACGCCCTGGCGCCGGGCTTCTTCCTCTCGGAGATGACCGACGAATACAAGCCGGGCTACCTCGACAGCCAGATGCCGCGTATTCCGCTGGGCCGCACCGGTGAGCCCGCGGAGCTGGCGGCCACCGCGGTGTGGCTGGCCTCGGCGGCCGGCGGCTATGTGGTGGGGCAGACCATCGCCGTCGACGGCGGCCTGACCGTGTGTTGATGCGCATTCGTTAACAGACCGACGCCGAGGGCGGCGGGTTTCACCGGTAGCTTGGCCACATGGCCACGGCACCCCGCCGCAACTTCAACGACGTCGTCACCAAGTTCTGGACCTTCGCCGCGCCGGCCTACGATCTGCCGTTCCTGCAGCAGTGGGTGTACCGGCCGGCGCAGAACGAGGTGATCGAACAGCTGCGTTCCCACGGTTCGCAGCGGGTGGCCGACATCGCCTGCGGCACAGGCATTCTCGCCGACCGGATTCAGCGTGAACTGCACCCCGCGCAGGTCTACGGCGTGGACATGTCCGAGGGGATGCTGGCCGAGGCGAAAGAACGCTCGTCGGCCGTGCAGTGGCTGCGCGCACCCGCCGAGCAGTTGCCGTTCGACGACGGGGCGCTCGACGCCGTGGTGACCACGTCGGCGTTCCACTTCTTCGACCAGCCGGCCGCCCTGCGGGACTTCTACCGCGTGCTCGCGCCGGGCGGTCTGGCGGTGGTGGCCACCATCAGCCCGCCGGACCTGCTGTCGCGGCTCTCGGTCGACCGGCTCGGGCCGGCGCACAGCCCGTCGCCGCGGGCGATGCGCGCCCTGTTCGAGGAGGCCGGATTCGAGGTGGGCGAACAGCACCGGGTGGACCGGCCGCTGTGGCCGCCGTTCGCCTCGGACCTGATCACCATCGGGGTCAAGGAGTAGAGAGCGCGCCCGAAAGGGATTCGAACCCCTAAACTTTCTGACATATTCGGCGGTATGCCAGGGTCTCGTTGAGTCCTTACGGATATGGCTTTACCAGGCCTTTCACGCTCGCCATGCCATCCCGATATGGGTCAGTCTTGGCGAATCCACGGACGTTTGTATCGGGAAAGTGGCGGATTCAAGATGTTGGCCGCGCCGGTTCCGGTTCAGGAAAGCGGCGACTGCACCCAACGTTCTTCGCGATTAATCACGCGGAGAACTTCCGATGCGACAAAAAGCCGATCCTGCCGGCGTCCGGTGATCTCTTGAAGTATGCCCTCTTCAATAAACTTGCCAACAGTCGTATTGGCGGCCTGGAAACTCTTTCCGATCAGTGTGCGGACAGTCGGCACGTCGATCACTGGGAAACCGATTAGGGCCTCAGCCAACTCAATCGGCGAACCACGCATGCCCTTCTGTCGTAGATCGCTGACCATCCGATCGCGGATCGCGAGCAGACTCCTAATCTTGATCAGGCCTTCCCGGGCTTGGATCTCAACCCCTTGAGCGAAGAACTCGACCCATGGGCTGAAGTCGCCAGTGAGAGTGACTGCCATCAGTCCGTCCTGATAATCAGTTCGGTTGGTCTCAAACCATGGCGCAATGTTCAGTGCTGCCCAACGAAGTTCACCGTCTTGCATTACTTGGAGAAGCGAGATCAATCTGCCAAGGCGCCCATTCCCGCCTCCGAAGGGATGCAGTGTTTCGAACTGGTAATGCGCCATGGCCATCTTCGCGACGATCAATACTTCCGATGGCGTAGCAACCCACTCCTCCCACGCCGCGAAACCGGCGACCAACTGGTCGCCGGCCGGGCATGGCACGAATCTAGCCTCATGGATCGGGCGATCCTTCGGGCCAATTGCGACCTCATGTGGCCGGAGATCTCCCGCATCGGGCGTATCCCCCTTCGTTCCGCGAACGATCGTCTTCTGCAAACTCCCCAGGAAGCTTCGAGAGATACGCCTCTCAGTGATGTTTTGCGTTGCAGCCTCGGCAGCCTCGACGTAGTTGCGGATTTCCCGCTGTTCGAAGGACATTTGGTTTTCCTGCAAGAAGTCGGCTTCCAGCACCTCTTGGAAGGTCGCGTACGTACCCTCCAGCGCCGAGGTACTCGTCGCCTCCCTGCGGATGATCGGGCGGACCAGGATCTCGGGCCGAGGCAGTTGCGCTACCGCTTCGTCTAGGCGGGCAATAGCCATCGCAGCCCTGGCTGCGGCAGCATTAGCGCTGGCAGATAGCTTCGGATCAGTCGGCAGCGGATCCGGAAGGTACGCCCAGTACGTCCACGGCTCCATAGAACGTGGGTCTGTTCCGTTGATCGGGACCAGTTTGCCGATTGGCGACGCGCCAACTGCGCCGACATCCATGAGATTCAACTTTATCGCATTTAGGTTGAACCTGGCCTGGGGCATTCAACTAAGTGTTGCCCACCTCGGCCAGGTTCAACGTATCCGGACACTTTGTTGAATTTCACCGCTGCAAGTTCAACCTGTCGACGAGTCGAGCACGCAGGGGACTTGACCCGACCCTCGTCGTCCTAACCGCGCTGGCTACGGCGGCGACAACAGTTTGGACAGACTGGAAGGAAACTCCTGACGAACGGGATCGCTTCACCCGGGAGACTGCACAACAGTTGGTCAAAGCTGGCACGACGGAGGGCTACTTCCAGCCGCTGACGATCGGGGGGAAGTGCCGAGTGAAAGGGTCAGGAAAGCATCGGGTTCCGGGCGTTTCGGACTGCGATACAAAGGTGTTTCCGCTGGTAGTGAGTGCGCCCGAAGGGATTCGAACCCCTAACCTTCTGATCCGTAGTCAGATGCTCTATCCGTTGAGCTACGGGCGCTTGGTGGTACCCATGTTCAGTTGTGTGGCGGAGGCGAGAGGATTTGAACCTCCGGTCCCCTTTAAGGGGGACAACTCATTAGCAGTGAGTCCCATTCGGCCGCTCTGGCACGCCTCCTTGAACGTCGTAGAGGTTACCGGATAACCGCACCGGCACCGGAACCGCCGAGGGCACAGCGTACACAGCCTCACTTATGCTGGCCAAATGACCGCCCGCCTGCGCCCGCTGATGGCCGATCTGCCGGCCTACACGCCCGGCAAGACGGTTCCCGGCGCGATCAAGCTGGCCAGCAACGAGACGGTGGACGGCCCGCTGCCCAGCGTGCGGGCGGCAATCGAGCAGGCCACCGGCACGCTCAACCGCTACCCGGACAACGGCTACGTCGAGCTGAAGGAACACCTGGCCAAGCATGTGAATGTGGCGCCGGAGCACATCGCGGCGGGGTGCGGTTCGGTCAGCCTGTGCCAGCAGCTCATCCAGATCACCGCCTCGGTCGGCGACGAGGTGATGTTCGCCTGGCGCGCGTTCGAGGTCTACCCGCTGCAGGTGCGGGTGGCCGGCGCCACGCCGGTGCCCGTGCCGCTGCGCGACCACGCCCACGACCTGGACGCGATGCTGGCCACCGTCACCCAACGCACCCGGCTGATCTTCGTGTGCAACCCCAACAACCCGACGTCGACGGTGGTGCCGCCGGACGAGCTGGCGGCCTTCGTGCGGGCCGTCCCCGATGACATCGTGGTGTGCATCGACGAGGCCTACGTCGAGTACATCCGGGACGGCCTGCTGCCCGACAGCCTCGGGCTGGCCCGCGATCACCCGAATGTCGTTGTGCTGCGCACCTTTTCGAAGGCATACGGGCTGGCCGGCGCGCGGGTGGGGTATGCCGTCGGCGATCCGGACGTCATCACCGCACTGGGCAAGGTGTACGTGCCGTTCACCGCGAGCAGCCTGGCACAGGCGGCCGCGATCGCCTCGGTCAATGCCGCCGACGAACTGCTGGCCCGCACCGATGCGGTGGTCGCCGAGCGCGGCCGGGTAAGTGCCGCGCTGCGTGGCGCCGGCTACGCGTTACCCGATTCCCAGGCCAACTTCGTCTGGCTGCCGCTGGGTCCGCAGCACACCGCCGGCTTCGTCGAGCAGGCCGCCGACGCGCGCATCCTGGTGCGCCCGTACGGTAGCGACGGGGTCCGCGTGACCATCGGCGCGCCCCACGAGAACGACGCCTTCCTGTCATTTGCCACCGACTGGATCGCCAGCAACAAAGGAAACGGACGCTCATGAGCCAGGCACGCGTGAAAGGGGCCGCCGCGGCCACCCTGGTGGCGGCGGTGTTGCTGAGCGGTTGCGCGCGCACCACCGGCGGTCAGGTCGCGATGACCACCGAACCCCTCTCGCCAGATATGACCTGCGCGGAGTTCGTCACCCTCAGCGACCGCGACCGGATAAAGGTGGTCAGCGAGATCACCGGCAAGCAGGGGCAGCAGGCATCGAAGGGTCAGGCACTCCTGCTGTCGGCGTTGGCCGGGATGCTCTGCAACGGCGCGCCGGACGCCCCGCTCAAGCAGGTGCTCGGCCGCATGAAGGTGCGCTAGTCAGAGCTTGACCAGGGCCCGCGCGTCGGACGCGGCCACCATCAGTTCGGGAATCGTGAGTTCTCCCCAGCCGTTGTTGACCGGTCCCGTGGCGGTGCCCAACCAGGTCACCACGCCGGGATCGGGCGTGACGCCCAGGTGGTAGGCCTGTATCCCGGGCAGGTGGTGGGCGAAGAAGTTGCCCAGGAAGTCGCCGATGAAGATCAGGGTGCCGAGCAGACCCTTGCCCCACAGCGCCGACGCGTTGAACAGCGGTGCGGTGGCCGCCGGATCGCCGATCATGACGATCGCACCGTAGTGCGGTTTGCTGCCGCCGCCCGGCACGTATTCCGGCATGAACGGCTGCAGGCCGGGCAGGTCGGTGCTCATGTAGGCCGCGGTGTCCCCGTACGTCTCGATGTTGACGAACCCGGAACCGGCGCCGTTGCCCGGCGTGGTGGTGTTGATGCCGGGGCTCTCGAAGCCGATGCCGCGCAGGCCGGTCTGCTGGGCGACGTACTCGGCCTCCCAGCCGCCGAGCGAATGACCGGTGACGAAGATGTCGTCGGCCCCATAGCCCTGCTTGGCCGCTTCGGCCTGCACCTGCCGGGCGAAGTTCAGGGCGTCGTAGAACGCCCACGGCGTGGTGTTGGTCAAGATCACCTGCAGGTCGGCGAGCAACTGGCTCACCACCATGATCGGTTTGAACAACAGGTTCGTCCCGCCGGTCGTGCCCTGATAGGCGATGATCACCTGGCGCTCCGGCGTCACCCACACCCTGGCGGCCGCACCGGAGAAGATGTTGAGGGTTGCCATCTGGAATCCGTTGACGGTGAACGGCACCAGGCCACCGGGTACGCCTCCGAGGACGTACTCGGCCGCCGCGGCGTTGAGGAACTGGGCCACCGTCGGTGTCTCCCCCGTCGGCGGGCCGGTGTAGGTCAGCGCCGGCACCACCGGCTGAACCGCCGGGGTCCGGTCGAGCCCGAAAAGCCGCTCGACCCCGCGGAACACCGCGAACAGCAGATCCATGACGGGCGCCAGGGTGAACGGGCCCTTGTTTCCGTCCGAGGAGGTGGTGAAGCCGAACACCTCCAGCACCGCGTTGACGATGCGTCCGGGCAGCTCCAGCAGTTCCGCCAGGGGCGACAACGGTTCCGGTGCACTCGGCGTGGTGACCGTGACGAGAGCCTTCGTGACGGTCTGCGGTACGGCGGCGGATGCCGGCGTGTTCTTCGTCGTCTCGAGGGCGGCAGTCTGGAGGGCGGTCGTCTCGAGGACGGAGGTGTCCGGGGCCGTGCTGCGCACGGACAGGGCCGACGTCTCCGCCGGTGCGCTCGGCGCCTCGTCGGCGCTGCGAGCGGCCGGCAGGGCGGCCACGTCCGTGCCGTCGGCGACCTTCCCGACGGCGGGATCCGAAAGCGGTTCGGCGACAACGGGTTCGACGACTACCGGGTCGGCGGGTGGTGCCGGGGTGATTTCGGGTGCCGTGGTGGTGGGCACTTCCGGGTCAGCGTCTTCCGCCGCCGCGGGCGGGTCCTCGGCCTCCGGATCGGCTTCGTCGGAATCGGGTTGCGCCGAGGACTCCGGTGTCGCGGCCGGGTCGTCCTCGGATCCGACGGGTTTCGTCGGTCCCGGTGTCGGTTCCGGGTCCGGCACCGCGGTGCCGGGGTCCTCCGGTCCGGTGGTTGCCGCGCCGTCTGCCTTCGAGGAGGGCGCGGTGTCGCCGGTCTGGCTGGTGTGGACCGCGCCGGGGGCCGGATCGGATTCCCCGCCGTCGGCCCACGCCACGCCGTGCCCCATCCCGGACGCGACGCCGAGTGCAAGCGCGATCGCCGCGAGGCGATAGGTCAAACCGCTGAGGTCTCCGGGCATGTGGCTGCCTCCCCATCCGTCTCCGACGACTCTGACACCATACGTTGTCATGTGATGACCATCACAAGGGGGCGCGCCCTGGCTCCGGGACCGCCCGCCGCGGTGGGTAA
>WBZP01001426.1_pt1 | contig 29428 bp, 21 predicted proteins | sample 5204301 | NCBI WGS metagenome assembly WBZP01 (sample SAMN12412401, study PRJNA552823) | activated sludge metagenome | isolation source: activated sludge from nitrification reactor of wastewater treatment plant... | place: USA: Pennsylvania | collected 2017 | reverse complement strand
AAAACGATTACACCCCGTTTTCGGGATGGTTCCCTGATTAAACTTCTGTGCTACTGTAAACTCAACAGTTGATCCCTGATCGTTGAAGCCCGCAACCATATTGGTTTCGATCAAATCATTTATACTTCATTTCAATAGCACAACACGTTAAAAAACAGGAAATAGACGGGTTGCTCTACACCCGTAAAAAAGAGGAGTTTGCATATCTACTTTCCGCACCGTATCTTCCCCGTACCGGCTGTACAATGCCGGTACGGTTTTTTTATCACCCCAACTATGCATCATGACCAACACCCAACTCGTTGAACAGGCTTACACCAACTTCGCCACCGGTAATATTCCCGGCGTACTGGCATTTATGGACCCGCAGCTGGAATGGCACGAATGCCCGGGTATGCCCTTCGTAAAGGACAGCGGCCTCTACACCGGCCCCGAAGCCATCGTTACCCATGTGTTCATGAACCTGCCCGTGTACTTCGATGGTTTTCGGGTAACCGTGAGCGATATTTTCGGGGAAGGCGACCGGGTGTGTATGGAAGGCTATTACGAAGGCACCAACAAAGCTACGGGCAATACCTTCAAGGCACAGGCCACCCATGTATGGACGATCCGCGATGGAAAAGCCGTACGGTTTTACCAGGCGGTGGATACGGCGGTGATTGGGAGGTAAAAGGGTTCAAGGTTCAAAGTTTAAGGTTCAAGGTTCGCTCCGATGGGTTGTTCCTGTTCTGCATTTCCTGTTCCTGTAGCGCTTCATTGAGCATTGAAAATTGAACATTGATTATTGAATATTTCCACAACGGGAAAAAAGTTTAAGGTTTAAAGTTTAAGGTTTAAGGTTGGCTCCGGGACAGAAAGGTTTCAAAGGTTCCAGAAGTTCAAAGGGTTCAAAATAGTTGACGGTTGACGGTTGATGGTTGACAGGAAGAATATTCTAAAGAGATTCATTCAAAATTCAACATTTATCATTCAACATTTCTTCATCCCCTCGTGTCCTTTGTTAAAATCCTTGTGCCCCTTGTGGTTAAGAATTTCCCGCAAAGCAGCCAGGGGAGCAGGCCCATTTGCCCATTTGCATATTTGCACATCAGCACATTCCTTCTTGGTTCAATTTCATTTCCTCCTTTTCCGGATTTTTCCTATTTTGATTCAAATACTATCTGCATGAAAAAGTTTTTCTTCCTGCTGCTGGCCGTGGCCACCGGCACCGCCTTTGCACAAAATGTAGGCATCGGCACTGTATCTCCCGCTTATAAACTGGATGTGGTGGGCCGCATGCGGGTACTGGGCACGGGTTCCGGCAACGGCCAGGCCGGCATCTGGATGGATGACTACCGCGATGGCAGCAACTCCTTTTTCATTGGTAAAATCGACAGCACCCTCGGTGGTTTCTGGGGCCAGAGCGGACTGAGCAGCGCGGGCTGGGGCCTGCAGTTTGATACCAAGAACGGCAATGTGGGCATCGGGCGGGCTCCCAACAGCGGTAACTCCAGCGTAAAACTGGCGCTGGATCACCCCAATGGTGCCGCTGCTCACCTGCTGCAGAACGGCTCCTACCGGGGAGGCATATTCGCTACAAACTATGGCATTGAAATCAGTGCCGCCACCAGCTCCAGCATCTGCTTTCCCCAACCCTGCACACCCGCTAAAGCAAAAGACATTATTTTATGGGGAAGCCCCTGTACAGGCCTGGGATGTCTGTTTTCACAGGGTAATATCGGCATGTTCACCGACACCCCGAAAACCGATATTCACATGAATGCCACCGTACTGATCGGCGGACCTTCCCTGGAACCGGCCGCGGGCTACCGGTTAAGTGTAGACGGAAAAGTGATCTGCGAGGAACTGAAAGTGCAGCTTAATACCAGCTGGCCTGATTATGTGTTTGAAAAAGAGTACCGGCTCACCCCGCTGAACGAACTGGCAGCGACCCTGCTGCGCGATAAACACCTGCCGGGCATTCCTTCTGCAGCCAGCATTGAAGCTGAGAAAGGATTTACAGTAGGCGAGATGCAGCGGAAAAGCATGGAAAAAATTGAAGAACTCTACCTCTATGTGATACAACTGCACCAGGAAAACGAGGCCCTGAAAGCCCGGTTGCAAAAACTGGAAGAACACCAGCCCTAAGCCTTTTTATTTCTGAAAACAGTTTGTATGAAACGAATCATTTTCCTGGTTACCGTTATCCTGTGCAGTGCTAACGCGGATGCGCAAAAGTACGCAGAGCTGATCAGCGGCCTCGACAGCAGCACCCCTTTCCGCCAGATACAGACCATCGTAAACCGGTACTTCGACAGCATGCCGGTGAAAGACAAAGAATATAAACAATGGAAACGCTATGAATGGATGGCCAGCCGCCGCCTGGGAAAAGGCGGTATTGTAGAAGATGCAACCTGGCGTAAACGCGAAGCCCTCGAACAACGCAACACCATGCTGCGCCAGGATCAGCCCCAACCCAACGGCGTACTGGCTACCCATGGCAGCTGGTCGCCCATAGGCCCCACCGGCACCAATAACAGCGATATCAATGTGGGCCGCGTGGTTTGTATGGCCTTTCATCCCACTGATGCCAACACTTTTTATGTCGGCGCCGCATCCGGCGGTTTATGGAAGACCACCAATGGGGGTACTTCGTATACCGCCCTCACCGATAATCTGCCCGCTATTGCCATCTCCAGCATTGTCGTGCATCCCTCCAGCCCGAATACGGTTTATATCCTCACCGGCGACGGCAACGGCAGCGGCCGCAGTCACTATATCCGGCACTACGGCACCGGGGTGTACAAATCCACCGATGGCGGCATTACCTGGAGCGAAACAGGCATGATGTGGGATCTCAGTTCCATCACCTTCGGGTACAAGCTGATGATGCATCCCAATAACCCCAATGTCTTACTGGCCGGCACCTCCACCGGTTTCTGGCGCAGTTTCAACGGCGGTACTACCTGGGAACGAACATTCAGCAGCGCCCAGATCACGGACATCGAATTCAAGCCCGGGTCAGCCTCGCATGTATTTGCCAGCGGCTACGGCAATACTTTTTATTATTCTACCGATACCGGTCGTACCTGGAACAGCCGCAACATGCCCGCCACCAGCGTTAACCGGATGGAAATTGGCGTTTCTCCCGCCAGTCCGAACCTGATCTACTTCCTCTGCGGACCGCATGTGGGCAACCAGGGTAATTATAAAGGACTGTTCACCATGACTACCACCTCCTCCTACGGCTCCGCTACCATCACCACCAGCAGCACCTCGCCTAACATCCTCGGCTATGCGAATGACGGGGTGGATGATATCAGCCAGACCTGGCGGAATATTTCTATTTATGTATCTCCTACAGATGCGCTGGATATTTTCACCGGGGGCTGTTTCGTGTGGAAGAGTACGAATGGAGGCGTAACCATGACCAAATCATCCGGCACCATTCATGCGGATAACCATTTCATCCTCAAACATCCGCAGAACAACGATCTCTACAGCGGCTGCGATGGTGGTTTGTTCAAAAGCACCGATGGTGGTACTACCTGGACCAGCATCAGCCGGGGCATGCAGATCACCCAGTTTTACCGGTTTGATGCGGCTGAGGCGAACAGTTTCCGTTTCATCTGCGGCGCGCAGGACAATTCGCAAATGGTGCGCAATGGCAGCAACGTGTATAATATCATCAGCTGCTGCGACGGAATGGATAATGCAATGGACTACACCGATCCCAATATCATGTACATGTGTACGCAGGATGGTTCGTTTTCCAAAAGCATAAATGGAACCGACAATGACGCCGCTGTAACCCAGCCTACGAGCGGCACGGACTACTGGGTAACCAATGTGAATATGCATACTACTGCCAATACCACGATATTCTTTGGCGGCGCTGGCGGTATCCGGCGATCCACCAACAGCGGCAGCACCTGGAGCGATATCGGCGGCAGCGGAAAAGACGGGATGGCTCAAGGCACGAGCAACGACGACCGGATGTATGCAGCGAACGGATTAACGATGCGTCGCTCAGATAATATTAATGCCGCGGCGGGATCTGTTACCTGGACCACCATCAGCGGCAGTGCGCCCAACTATCCCAGCGACCCGGATATCTTTATTACGGCTATTGCCGTGAATCCCGACAACAGCAATGAAGTATGGATCACCCTCTGCGGATTTGTGGACGGACAGAAAGTGTACCGCAGCACCAATGCGGGGGCCGACTGGACCAATATGAGCGACAACCTGCCCAACCTGCCCATCCACAGCATTGTTTTTGAAGACAATGACGGAAGCCCCGGAGGCGCGGTGTATGTGGGAACAGAACTGGGTGTGTTTTACCGCAACAACAACCTGAGCGACTGGATTCCGTTCAGCAACTACCTGCCCAATGCGCCGGTCACCGATCTGAAAATCTATTACGGCGCCAGCCGGTACCTCTATGCCTCCACCTATGGCCGCGGCATGTGGTATACCAGTCCCTACAGCACCTGCCTCACTGATTTCAGCCTGAGCGCCAGCCAGGACGGTTATAAATACTGGGAAGCCAGCAACAGCATCACTTCCACCGGCAGTATGGAAGGCAATGTGGGTACGCAGATTTTTATGAAGGCCGGCAACTACGTACAGTTCAATCCGGGCGCCACTTACAGCGCCACGGTGGGTGAAATGAAAGCCTGGATCGGCAGCTGCGGCAGCGGGGGTATTCCCAGTATGCGCAATGCCACCGCGGCGCTGGGGGTGGAGGATCCGTCGGTCATTTTCAGCCAGGCAGCGGAAGCCATCAGCGAACAGATCAGCAGTCCGCAGTTACAATATAACGTCAACGGATACACGGCCCGGTTCCATTCCGACGGCCGGCAGCAAACCGTGGTATCCCTGCGGGGTACAGACAACGAAACCATCGGCTGGTTTGTAAAGGAATTACTGCCGGAAGGAAACTACCAGTTGCGGATACCCGCTTTACCGGCAGACAAGCCTTTCAAAGTGGTGATTCAGGGCAATAGCCAGCGGGTGAAGTGGCGGGTACGGGGCGGAGAGGTGATGGTGGAGTAAAGAAGTTTAAAGTTTAAGGTTTAAAGTTTAAGGTTTAAAGTTGGCTCCTGGGAGATGTTCCAGAGGTTCAAAAAGTTCAAAAGGTTCCAGAGGTTCGCTCCGTAGGGAACGTTAAACTCATTGAGAAGACTTCCGAAGTCTTATGCCAACTTTTACTTTTAATCTGGCGCCTGACAGACTTCGGAAGTCTGGTCCTCAAATCAGCGTTAAAACTATCTCCCTACGCTTACGCCCAATAATCAATCATTAATAATCAGTAATCCCAGCATCCGGGAGAACGTTCATTGGCACATTTGAACATTTGCATATTTGCACATTCATCACATTTGCCTTCGTGTCCTTCGCGGAAATCTTTGCGCCCTTTGTGGTTAAGATTTCCCGCAAAGCCACCAAGGAGCAATGCAGCAAAAGGAGTAGACTCATGAGAAAATGTGTAATCCCTTCGTGTTTCTTTCTGCCTTGGAGCCTTCGTGGTTCAATTTCATCAGCACATCACCAAATCATCAAATTACCAAATCTCTTCGTGTTCCTTTTCGCCTTCGGGCCTTCGTGGTTCAATTTCATCAGCACATCACCAAATCATCAAATTACCAAATCTCTTCGTGTTCCTTTTCGCCTTCGGGCCTTCGTGGTTCAATTCCATCATCAAATCCCATCCGTATATATTATCTTTAACCCACATTAAACCCCGGTTGATTCCTGCCGTCTAACCCCGGCTACAGATCGCCAACACACTGCTGATGGACAGAAGATCCTTTCTTACCAGTCCGGCAAGATCCGGCAAACGCACTGCCCCGGGTGGTTACCGCACGCTGGCCGGTCTGGCCCCCTATACCGGGCCCTGGACCCGCACCGAAGCGCTGCACCTGGCCCGCCGCGCCCTTTTTGGCGTGCGCAAAGCGGATGTGGATGCGCTGCTGGCCGTGTCTATGAGCCAGGCGGTGGACCAGCTGCTTACGGTCAGTCCGGCCCAGGCCACCCCGCCCCCACCCATCAAAGCCTATAATGAAACCATTGATACCGCGGTACCCCTGGGACAAACCTGGGTCAATACCAATCCCACCGACGGAGGTGCCAACAGCGCCCGCCGCAGTTCCCTGGTGAACTGGTGGACGGGCCGCCTGATCAACCAGGAAAACAACCTGCTGGAAAAGATGACCCTTTTCTGGCACAACCATTTTGCGGTGGAATTTGATGTGATCGGCAACGGAATCTTCTGCTACCAGAACAACGCGCTCCTGCGCAGCAAAGCGCTGGGCAACTTCCGCACCCTGGTAAAAGATGTTACCCTCAACACCGGCATGCTGCGCTACCTGAACAATTACCTCAATACCGCCACTGCCCCGGATGAGAATTATGCCCGGGAACTGCAGGAACTCTTTACCATCGGCAAAGGCGCCGATAATGCCAGTTCCCTCTTCACCGAAAACGATGTGAAGGAAGCCGCCAAAGTACTGACCGGCTGGGGTACCGACAATGCCAGCAATTCCAGTGTATTCCGCAGTTCCCGCCACGACAGCAGCAATAAAACCTTCTCCGCCTTCTATAACAACACCGTCATCACCGGTCGCAGCGGTAACGATGGCGCGCTGGAGCTGGACGACCTGCTGAACATGCTCTTCACCCGCGAGGAGATTGCCCTGCATATCTGCCGCAAACTTTACCGCTTCCTGGTGTACTATACCATCGACGCGGCTACCGAACAGGAAGTGATTGAGCCGATGGCGGTCATTTTCCGGAACAGCAACTACGAAATTGTGCCGGTACTGGGTGCCCTTTTAAAGAGTGAACATTTTTATGATGCCGTCAACCGCGGCTGCTTTATCAAAACACCCGCGGATCTGGTGGCCGGCCTCTGCCGTCAGTTCGGGGTGGTATTCCCGGCCGAAAGCAATTATATAGCCAACTACAGCCTCTGGCAGGTGCTGAGCAATCAAAGCGCTGACCTGCAGTTAGCCCTGGGCAACCCGCCCAATGTGGCGGGATGGCCGGCTTATTACCAGGCCCCGCAGTTTCACCAGCTCTGGATTAACTCCGATACCCTGCCCAAACGCAACCTCTTTTCCGATACCATGCTGAACAACGGCATCAGCCGGAACGGCAGCCGCATCCAGGTTGACGTGGCCGCCTTTACTGCCACCCTCAGCAACCCCGCCGATCCGAACAGCCTGGTGGAGGAAGCCGTCATTTACCTGCTGGGCGTTCCGCTCAGCGGCGTTACCCGGCAGCAACTGAAAACTGATATCCTGCTGGACGGGCAGGCGGATGACGGCTACTGGTCGGCCGCCTGGAACACCTGGGTCGCCAACCCCGGGAATACCACCAATGCCACCATTGTCAGAAACAAACTGAAGGCCCTTTACCAATACCTGTTACGGCTGCCGGAATACCAGCTGTCGTAACCCCAACGCATACACGATGAAAAGAAGGCAGTTTCTTGGCCGCACCCTCAGCACCCTCGCCACACCGGCGCTGGTGAACGGCTTTGCGCTGAAAGGTTTCGCGGCCAACACCCTGCTGCACCGGGTACTGACCGCTGCCCCGCCCATGAATGATCATGTACTGGTGATGGTTCGGCTCGCCGGGGGCAACGACGGGCTCAATACCGTTATTCCCCTTGATCAATATGCCAATTATTTAAATGCCCGCACCAATATCGCCATTCCTCAAAACCGCATCCTGCCGCTGAGCGGGCTGGCCACCACCGGCCTGCACCCGTCCATGACCGGCATGCAGTCGATGTTCAGTGAAGGACAACTGGGCATTGTACAATCTGTGGGCTATCCCAATCCCAATTTCTCTCATTTCCGTGCTACGGATATCTGGCTCACCGGTTCTGCCAGTGAGGAGATACTGCTGAGTGGCTGGGCGGGCCGCTACCTCTCCTACGAGTACCCTGACTACCCCAATGGCTACCCGAACAGCTTCATGCCGGATCCGCCGGCCATCCAGATTGGCTCGGTGAGCTCCCCCGCCTTCCAGGGCAGTTCGGTAAATATGGGCATGAGTATCAGCGACCCCACTAATTTCTACAACCTCATCAACGGGGTGGAAGACCCCCTGCCTCCCGGCAGAGCCGGCAATGAACTGGCCTATATCCGTACAGTAGTGAAACAGACGCAGCAGTATTCCACCGTGATCAAAGACGCGGCGCTGCGGGTGAATCAGCAGGGTACCTATCCCGATACCTCCCTGGCAGCCCAGCTCAAAATTGTGGCACGGCTGATCAAGGGTGGGCTCAAAACAAGGGTGTATATGGTGGAGCACAAGGGCTTCGATACCCACTCCCTGCAGGCAGACCCAACCGACACCACTACCGGCGAACACGCCGTGCTGCTGGGGCAACTGAGTGATGCCGTGAAAGCCTTCCAGGATGACCTCGCCTTCCTTCAGATCGAAAACCGGGTGCTGGGATTCACCTTCTCCGAATTCGGGCGGCGCATCAAGAGCAACGCCAGCGGTGGCACCGATCACGGTTCGGCGGCGCCCATGTTCATTTTCGGCACCAAAGCCAATGCCAGTGTGCTGGGTACCAGTCCGGATATCCCCGTGAACGCCTCCGTGAACGACAATATCCCGATGCAGCATGATTTCAGAAGCGTGTATGCCTCCCTGTTACAGCAATGGCTCTGCGTGCGCAATACCGATCTGCAGGAAGTGATGCTGCAGCAATTCAGCACCCTGCCCATCGTGGAGGCGCTTACCTGCAATACCACCACCTATGTATTTACCGGCAATGGCTACTGGAGCGATCCCGCCAACTGGCTGAACCAGCAGGTGCCGCCCACCGTGCTCAGCGGCAATGCCGAAATCGTGATCCAGCCTGCACCCGGCGGCCGCTGCATCCTCAACCAGGGACGTTCCCAGCAGGTGATCAATGGCGCCCGGATTGAAGTAAAAGCGGCGAAAGACCTGGTGATTGAGGGGAATCTTGTAACGCAGTAGAAAAAGGTTCCAGGTTTAAAGTTCAAGGTTCAAGGTTGGCTCCGGGACAGAAAGGTTCCAAAGGTTTCAGAAGTTCAAAAGGTTTAAAAGGTTGGTTCCGGGAGAAGGTTCATTGGCAGATTCGTGTTTTTGATTTCACGCAAAGGCCGCTAAGAATACAAAGAACGCAAAGGGAGAAGGCTCATTTGCACATCTGCAAATTCTTCTTTGTGTTCTTTTCGAAAACCCTTGTGGCCCTTGTGGTTCAGCATTTGCACATTTGCATATTTGCACATTCATCACATTCCTTCGTGTCCCTTGTCAGCCTTCGTGCCTTTGTGGTTCCAATTCCCATAAAGCCGCAAAGGAGCAAAGCTGCAAAGGGAGAAGGCCCATTCAACATTCAAAATTCATCATTCAACATTCCTGGTTTCCGGTTCCCTTTCCCTTCGTACCTTCACCCGCATTGTATGAAACTGCTGCTGTTAACCCGCCGATTACACTGTTTTGGCCTGCTGGTTGCCACTTCCATGGCCTTGCATGCCCAGGATGTCCGCTATTCTACTGCCTGGTTTGGCCCAAATGCCAACCCGGTGCCGCTTTTCAACGGGGCCCGTGTACCGGCTCAAACCACTTTCACGCTCAGTGCCGATTATAATTATGGTTATGGCGACCGCACCTCCAGCCTCTATGCCACCGCTGAACTTCCATTGATTGCCAGGAAAGTATCTTTCAAAGTGTGGGGTTGCCTGCTGGAATCCTACTCGGTAGATCCGCAGGTGAAGCAGTCACGGGGTATGATCGGCGCCAAAAACAGCGGTACCGCTACCGGTGACCTGTATGTGCAAACCCGCATGATGCTGTACAGCAACAAAAAGAACGATTTCAATATATTGCTGAACGCCACCCTGCGCACTGCTTCCGGCTCAGGCTTCGGGCAGCGGCGGTATTTCGACACCCCGGGATATTATTTCGATGTGGAGGCCGGAAAATCATTTTTCACCGGTGGAAAGCTGGTGAAAGAAATCCGCCTCGGTGCCGACCTGGGCTTTATGGCCTGGGAAACCACCGGCAGCTGGCAGGATGATGCCCCCATGTACGGCGCCAAACTGATCCTGGCCAACGATCACTGGAAGCTGGACAATACTCTTGCCGGTTATTATGGATGGATGCACACCAGCGACCGCTATGGATCAGACTATGGCGATGCCCCGCTGGTACTGGCCACCCGCCTGGAACACACCATGGGCAGCCGCAGCCTGTTCATTCAGTACCAGCACGGTCTGAATGATTTCCCCTATAACCAGTTCCGCATCGGATACAGCTTTACCGCTCCCAGGCTCACACCCCGATACCGTTCATTATAACTACCAGGTATATGCGCTTTCGAATTCATATCTTTCTCCTGCTACTCACAACAACCCTTTCTGTAAAAGCACAGGAATACCGCACCCAGTATCCCTTTGGGCTTAAAAACGCCTACTTCGGGGTGAACATCGGTTATATCAACTATCCCTTTTCAACGGCACAACTGGAGCCGGGCTTTACCACCACCGGCGTCAAAGTGCCCCATACAGCAGTAAGGCTGGTACTGTACGGCCTGCCCCTGAACGAATACCTCAGCGCCCGCATTACCTACATGCGGCCTGTTTTGTGGGTGGAATATAAAGACATCAACGGCGAGCCGGGCAGCCGCTCCGTATGGATGAATGTAGCCGGACTGACCCTTGAGGGTAAGCTGCCCATCACCAAAAAGTTTTCTATTGCCGGGGAAGCCGGACTGGGGATTATCACCCGCAACGGTTTTACCAAAGACTCGCAGGTAGTGGTGAGCAATGCCAACTATGCCAGCTGGCTTTTTGGCGGCAGCCTGCAATACCGGGTGAATAAGAAATGGGAGCTGCAGATAAACACCGCGTATGCGCCCGCCAACAATAAAGTAAAACAACCGGCTACCAGTTTTATCGGTGCCGGTTTTAATTACCGGCTGGCACCCCTGCCTGCAGAACAGGCGGAACGCAATGCCAAAAGCGGCTATTACTTCCCCAAACATTTCCTGCTGGCAGGTTACACGACTAATGGTATCGGTTATGGTTTCAACAATGTGGTGGCGAATAAGCATTTCCCCATCTTCTGGGGCGGCGCGGTAAAGCTCAGGCAAGGCTTCTCCCTCAGTTACCAGCGGAATATTTTTAATGGCCGAAAGGTGTTTTCAATGGACTGGGCCGCCACCCTGGGTCACTGGACCAGCGCCCGGGATGGTCAAAACTTTTTCTCCGCTTCCCTCAGCCCGGTATTCCGATTTCATGTACTGCGCTCATCTGCGGCTGACATGTTCCTCGAATACTCCGTGGCCGGACCCACCTTCATGTCGAAACCGGTACTGGACGGCATTAAGCTGGGAGAGAAATTCACTTTCTACGACTTCATGGGGATCGGTGCATTTACCGGTAAAAACAAACAGCTGTATACCGGTATCCGCATCGGGCATTTCTCCAACGGCAACCTGTTTCCGTATAACGACGGGGTGATGATTCCGCTGACGTTCCAGGTGGGGTATGTGCTGGACAGGAAAAAAAGCTAAAGGGAGGAAGGATTTGAACCACTAAGGCACGAAGGTTGACAAGGGACACGAAGGAATGTGCTGATGTGCAAATGCTGAACCACAAGGGTCACAAGGATTTTCGGGAAGGACACGAGGGAATGTGATGAATGTGCAAATATGCAAATGTGCAAATGGGCCTGCTCCCGGTCGCAGGGATTATTTTTTTCCAAACCGGGTCTCCCGTCAGGGGACCCGGCGCTGTATACAAATGTTTAAAAAGCTGCTCACCCTCAACAATCGGCGGGTCCCTTGCAGGAGACCCGCCGGGGAATAAATGATAAATGTTGAATTTTGAATGAATCTCTTTAGAATGTTCTTCCCGTCAACCGTCAACTATTTTGAACCCTTTGAACCACTGGAAACTTTGAAACCTTTCTGTCCCGGAGCCAACCTTCAACTTTAAACCCTTAAACCTTAAACTCCTTTCTTCAACCCCAGCAACGAAAAATCACTGTCTTCTTTCACAATCGTATTCTTCAGCAGGCCCAGCCCGTCAATTTCCATTTCCACCACATCTCCTGCCTGCAGCCACTGTTCTGTATAGTTGGGATCATTGAGTTTGCCCGTTCCATTGAGTTCCAGGAAACAGCCGGTGCCCACGGTACCGCTGCCGATCACGTCGCCGGGATAGAGATTCACGCCGTAGCTGCAGCGTTCGATGATCTCGGCGAAGGTCCAGTCCATATCCGATACATTTCCCTCACTCACCTGCACCCCGTTCACGCGGCACTTCATGGTGAGGTTCCAGGCTTTGCCGGTGTGATTATCCTTACACGGTACTTCCAGTGAAGCCAGTTCATCCAGGGTTACCAGCATAGGTCCGATCACGGTGGCGAAATCCTTTCCCTTGGCAGGTCCCAGGTTCAGCAGCATTTCTTCCATCTGCAGGCGCCGCGCGCTCATATCGTTCATGATCATCAGTCCGCCGATATACTGATCCGCCTCTGCCGCAGGAATATTTCGCCCATGGCGGCAGATCACAATGGCGGCCTCCAGTTCAAAATCCAGTTTCTCAAAATGATCGGGCATGCAGTAAATATCGCCAGGGCCCTGGATACTGTTATGATTGGTGAAATAAAAAATGGGGTACTGGTCAAATTCAGGGATCATCTCTACCTTACGGTTACGCCTGGCCGCAGCCACATGCTGGCGGAAGGCATACCCATCGCGGCAGCTGGTAGGATGCGGTACGGGTGCCAGCAGTTCGGCATTCTCAAATGAGGCAGCAGGTAAGGCCCGCAGCATCCCCTGCAATACTCTTTGTTCAGCGGCCTGCGCGAGGGGAAACATATCATCCCAGTAATTGAGAAACATCGCCATGCTTACGGGCAGATCAGGATGAAGGGCATCCGTATCATACAAACTTCCGTTGATGAGCAGGGCCAGCTGATCATGGCCGTCTTTGAGATAGGTAACTAATTTCATCGGCAATATGCGTTTGGCGCCAAATGTAGGTATTTAATAGGCATGCCCGTCGCTTCACCAGGCTTCGGCATCCGTATCTGTGTTGCGGGACTGGCGGAACTGCTGGCGGGAGTTGATTTTTTGCTGTTCACGTTCCAGTACCAGCCCGGCAATGAGATCCCCCGCATCGGTGCCGCGATGATCCTGCAGCAGCTGTTTCAGCTTTTTCTCGGATACATCCATCCGGTAAAGCAACTGTACCAGGTGATCGAACCGGTGCAGGATGAGCTCGTTGATATGCACGGCCAGCTGAGCCCGAAGTGCATCGTCCGTGAGGGTATCCGGAAGCGTGAGTGCAAAATCCTGATTGACAGAAGCTATGATGGCGGGGCTATTCATCCCTGTAAAGGTCAGTACTTTTCCATTACGCCCAGCCCGAAGAGGGCATAATCATATTTCACCGGATCAGCAGGATCAAGTTCGCGGAGATGCTCTGTGAGTTCCAGCGCGGCCTGCCAGTCGTTTTGTGTGCGCTGCAGCAATCCGAGTCCACGGGCTACGCGTGCCACATGCACATCCAGCGGGCATACCAGCTGAGCGGGCCGGATCTTTTTCCAGATACCGAAATCCACTCCGCGCCGGTCGGAACGTACCATCCAGCGCAGGTACATATTCAGCCGCTTGCAGGCCGATTTTTTTTCGGGAGTGGCGATGTGCTTCCGGCAGTGTTTTTCTTCCCGCGCTTCGGCACAATAACTGAATACATACTGATGAAAGCCTGCCAGTGCATGCTCCGTATCCGTATCCCCGCGCTGCATCCATTGGCTGAAAGCCGTTTCGAGGCTGTTGGATTGCCGGTAATGGAACTGCAGGAAATGCAGCAGGTGCCAGAGATCGGATTCATTGAACGTGCGGTGTACAAAGCCCTTGAAGAGCCGGGAGCAGCGGGGATCGTTATCAAAATCAGTTTGCGTGATGAAATCAAAAGGAGCCTGATCCATCCGTTCCAGCAACCGGTTACAGGAGTTGATGATACCGGTACGGGTACCCCAGGCCAGCAGGGCCGCGAAGAATCCGGCAATTTCAATATCCTGCCGGCGGCTGAAACGATGCGGGATGCTCACCGGGTCGGGACCGATAAAGGCCGGCTGGTTGTACTGTTCCAGCTTTTCTTCCAGCAGTGCACGGATAGCGGGATTCATTTTTTTCTTTTCAGCAGGGCTGCCACCGCAATCACCACCCAGATGATGTTCACTACCATGTTGGGATACGTACGGTGTACATAGGTATATACAGAAAACAGGATACCGCCGGCCAGGTTGGCCAGGATGTAGACCGGAGAATTGCTTTTGATCTTCCCGTTGATATTCAGAAAATACGCTCCCACGATCAGTACGGTACCGATCCAGCCGGTGATTTCAATGCTGTTCATGTTGATTAACCGATTGCCTGTGCCAGGTCTTCGATCAGATCGTCCGCATCCTCGATACCCACACTCAGGCGGATAAGCCCGTCCGTTAGTCCGTTTTTAATCCGCTCCTCCCGGGGAATACTCGCATGCGTCATGCTGGCCGGATGATTGATGAGTGATTCCACGCCCCCCAGGCTTTCAGCCAGGGAAAATACTTTGGTGGAAGAAAGTACTTTCATGGCGGCCTCTACGCTGTCATCCTTCAGGTGAAAACTGATCATACCGCCGAATCCGCGCATCTGTTTTTTCGCGACCGCGTAGCCGGGGCTGTCTTCAAAACCCGGCCAGTACACTTTATCCACTTTCGGATGGGTACGCAGCCAGTGGGCAATCTTTTCCCCATTTTCACAATGGCGCTGCATGCGCACGTGCAGGGTTTTGATACCCCGGAGTACCAGGAAGCAGTCCATCGGACCAGGCACCGCGCCGCAGCTTTTCTGTATAAAATACAGTTGTTCGCGCAGGGCGGGATCATTCATCACCAGGCATCCCTGGATCACATCACTGTGACCACCGAGGTACTTGGTGGCGGAATGCATCACGATATCCGCGCCGAGGTCCATGGGATTCTGCAGGTAGGGGGAAGCAAAGGTATTATCCACGCAGAGCAGTACGCCTGCTTTTTTGGCGAGGGCGCTTACCGCCACGATATCCGTGATATTCATCAGCGGATTGGTGGGTGTTTCGAGCCAGATGAGTTTGGTCTGCGGGGTGAGCGCTTTCTCTACATGGGCAGGATCCGTGGTGTCGACATAAATAAAACGGATGCCAAACCTTTCAAACACTTTGCTGAACAGTCGGTAAGTACCCCCGTACATATCATTTGCGGCAATCACTTCATCACCCGGTGCCAGCAGTTTGATCACCGCATCGGTGGCGGCCACCCCGCTGCTGAAGGCCAGTCCGTAGCGCGCGTTTTCCAGCACTGCGAACGCTTCTTCCAGCGCTTTGCGGGTGGGGTTCTGGCTGCGGGCATATTCAAAACCCTGGTGCTGTCCGGGGGCCGACTGCACATAGGTACTGGTTTGAAAGATGGGGGTCATAATAGCGCCGGTGGATGGATCAGGCTCTGCGCCGGCATGAATGATACGGGTGGCAAATTTCATCGTTCAGTATTTAGGGGAACAAAGGTGACAGAAATATTTGACATCTGAGCGGAAGGTCCGGAAGGATGTACCGGACAGGATTAGGTATTTTAGTTTCAAAGCTCTTTTAGTCATAGCATTTACCCTGCTTTCTTTTTTGTCTTGAAACAAAAAAATTCAAGGCTGCAGAAAAATAGCTAAAATGTATGGTCTTACGCTATGGCGAAAAAGCTAAATCCCCACTGCGGTTCGCTGCTCCGCTAATACCTTGATCTGCGATGTGCTACACCAAACACTTTCGCCGCTTGACGCTTCAGACCCTACATTTCTTAACGCTATTTTTCTGAGGCCGTTAGCGCCTTTGGCAACATTCTACTAATCCTGGATTTGACATCTGAGCGGAAGGGCTCAACAGGATGTGACTGTTAGAATTAGAATAAAGCGGCTGCGCAGAGATAACGCCAGTCATAATTGAGTTTTTCATGAGCGCCGGCCACCTGCAGGGGGCGATCCAGCACTGCCGGCAGCAGGACACCTTCCTGTACCAGCTTCTGCCTCGCAGCCTGTACCCTTTCGCGCAGAAGGGGATGCTGCATCCATGCGCGCTGCGGGGGTTCAAAACCTGTTTTATCGCGGCGCCACACTATCTCAGTGGGCAGTTTTTTCGCCATGGCTTTCCGGAGCAGCCATTTGGTCCAGCCATTATGCATTTTATAGTTTGCCGGTAAGGAAAACAAAAACTCCACCAACTGATGCTGCAGGAAGGGCAGCCGCACTTCCACCCCGTGTGCCATGCTGTTGCGGTCGGCAAAGCGCAAGAGCTCCTCCAGCCCCAGTGCGGTGCTGTTGAACCACAGGATATCATTCAGTTTGGTGATGATGGGCTTGTGAATACCCTCCCACTCGCGACCGCGCAGGGTGCGTTTAAAATCCGGATGGATATCCGGTAAACGTACCACCTGGCGGTATTCCCTCGATTCGAGTTGAAGCGCCGCATGTGCAGGCAGGTACGTGGCCAGCCAGTTTCCGAATCCCCAGCGTACAGGTACCTGGTGTTTACGGAATGCCTGCAGCTCCCGGTAAGCCGCGGCGAATTGTTTGCGGCTGATGAGCTGCTGGATATACCAGTGGATATATTTTGGATAACCACCCAGTATTTCATCCGCTCCCTGCCCGTCGAGCATAACTTTCACACCCTCCTGCCCTGCCGTTTCAAACACTTTGTACTGTGCGTAAATGCTGGCCGACTGAAAGGGTTCTTCCTGGTGATGAAACAGGGTGTCAAATTCATCCGCCAGTCCTGCGGCATCGGGTATTACCGGATGGCCAGGCAGACTGAAATGGCTGGTAATGGATTGAATATAGCGGCTCTCATCTTTTTCAAACCCCGGGAATATGGCCGAAAACGTGCGCTGTGGCTGTTGCAGCCAGTGACCCTGGGCAATAGTGGCGGCAATGGAGGAACTGTCCAGCCCACCGCTGAGACTGGATCCTGTTTCTACATCACTGCGGAGTCGCCTGCTTACAGAGAGATTGAATAATTTGCTGAACCTTTCCACGGCCTGATCGGGCGTAAGGTTCACCGTTTGTTCCCGGTCGAGTTTCCACCAGGGATGCACTTCATAATCGAATTTTGAAAAATCGAAGGAAAGGTAATGACCAGGCGGTAAGGCATAGATGTCTTCAAAGAAAGTCTGCTCCTTATCGTTCGCATTCTGCACATAACCCAGGGCCAGGTAGTTGAGCAGCATTTTATCATCCCGGCGGCGCGGCACCCCGGCAGCCCAGAGCGCTTTCATTTCACTGCCAAACAGAAAGTGCTGTTCATCGTAGTAAAAGTAAAAAGGCTTTTCCCCCAGTCGGTCGCGGGCGGCAAAGAGCTTTTTTTTCTTCGCATCCCAGAGCGCAAAAGCAAACTGTCCGTCAAATTTTTCCAGGCAATCCTCCTCCCAGAGATCATAGGCCGCCAGGATCACTTCTGTATCCGTTCTTGATTGAAAGCGGTATCCGTGGCTCAGCAGTTCATCCCGCAGTTCAAGGTAATTGTAGATTTCACCGTTATAGGAAATGGTATGGCGCTTCTCCTCTCCTTCCAGCGAGGAAAACAGGGAGCGCTGCATGGGTTGTGCACCCGCATCGCTCAGATCAATGATGCGCAGGCGGCGGTGACCGAATGCTACGGTAGCCGACTGGTTGATCCAGTGACCCTCCCCGTCAGGTCCGCGGTGTGCCAGTACAGCCGTCATCCGTTTCACGGTATGCAAAAGTAGATGCTGCCCGGTTTCACCAGGCGGGGGATCTCTGCGCAGGATGCCAGCTATGCCACACATGCTGTAAATATCAATAAAAAACCCGTCGGTGCAGACGGGGAAGAGAAATTATCAGCGATAAATGATTAAGGTGTTATGCTATTTCCATTATTTATAGAGAATCAAGATTCTATGAAAAACTTCAAGATTGTTTGCTTTACTTTTTTGCTTCTCCAAAAAAGTAACAAAAAAGTCCCGATCCAGATCGGGACGAAAACGATTACACCCCGTTTTCGGGATGGTTCCCTGATTAGACTTCTGTACTACTGTAAACTCAACAGTTGATCCCTGATCTTTGAAACCCGCAAACACGTTGATTTCGATCAGATCATTGATTCTTCATTTTAATAACACAACACTTAGATGATTAATAAGTAATAGGCAGGTTCACTTTAACGGTATCCCACTGGATGGAGAGGTTGACACCCGCTGCTGATTTTTCAAAATACATCGCCATATTTTCCAGCGGTTCCGACAGTTTCTGCACCGGCACATCCAGCCGGGTTACATCCTTCGACTCATCATATTTAAAGGAGCCCCAGGTGTCGGTATCCCGATTCAGGATCATCGTCCATTTTTCCGCATAGGGGATGCAGTACACCGTGTACCGTCCTTTCTTTACACGCACGCCCCCGATTCGAACGTTCTGAAAAAATTCCAGTTCAGTGGCTTCGTTCGCACCCATGCGCCAGAGCTTGCCAAACTCCACCAGGTCGCCAAAGATAGTTCGGCTGTTGCGGGAAGGACGGCTGTAAATCACCCTGGCCAGCAGGGGCTCGCTCACTTTATCCTGGATTTTCAGCACGGGATAATTGGCGGGATAATAACTCATATCCATCGGTGACTTATCCACCGGCGGAACTTTTGAAAGCTGGGCGCTGACGGAATAAGAAAAAGCCAGGGAGAACAGGCATACGAAGAAAGATTTCATACTACGAATATTAGGAAACAAAAATACGGTATTCGGGGCAGCATCAGCCCTGCACCATGCTTTGCGCCATCTTGTATACTTCCGGAAAAAACTGCCGGTAGCTAGCTTCCAGCTCAGCATAATGGGTTTCAAACAAGCGGAAGGCTGTGGCGCTGTCGTGCAGGTGAGCGCTTCTCCGCACCAATCCCCCGAAAGCCCGCTCCATCCCAAAACGGAAACGGTAATGGTAGAGCCAGTTCTGCGCCTGCATGGCCGGCAGCATAGAGGCGAACGGTTCGGGCAGCCATGCCCGCTGCTCAATGAGCTGGTTGTACACTTCCGCAGTAAATGCCTTGAGGGCTGATTCATCCGGAAAATGGGCCGGATCATTGGCCAGGAAATAATCATATACCACATCCACGCAGGCGCCCGCATACAGGCGGTAGTGCGGCCTGAATACATCTTTGGCGACGCGGGTGGCGGGGTGATAATCGGTGAACTGATCAATGGCCCGGTGTAAAAGAATACCCCGGTGGATAGCCGGAGGATAATCGAACTGCCGGCGGCCTTTTACATAGTCGCTGATCATATTGCCTGTAAGCAGCAACGGATCGTGAAACGACAGGTAAGCATGGGCCAGCAGGTTCATCGAGCATATTTAAGTTAAAGATAAGTGCTTTACAATCCGGCACCCCGGATTACCACTTTTACATTTTAACAAGCAGCCGCCGTTATTTAATATTTCTTTAAGAATACCTGCGCAACCTGCTCCTGTAAAGGATTTCAGTGGTGCGGCCCACATGGGGGCAGTTGTTTTTCATACCGTCCGGCCCGGTTACGGCAGTAAAGAAAACAACTGATCAATCTTCACTTGCCCCCGGGGTGAAGGCTGGATAGCTTTGTTCCGTAATCATTGCCTCCGGGCAATATTTTAAAACCAACAAAGTATAGTTATGAAAAAAATGATGACCCTGGTAACAGCAGCAGCGCTGTTGTTCACCACCACTGCCTTCGCAACAGGCGGTGAAGAAACTGTAACCGTAAAAGTACGGCAGGCTTTCAGTAAGGATTTTGCCGGCGCCCTGAAAGTAAACTGGGAAGCGAAAGAGAACTATTATTTCGCCGAGTTTATGCTCAACAACACCCGCTTCAGCGCCGCCTATGATGAGGATGGTCAGCTGGTAGCCACCTCTCGGGTAATCAAAACCGATCAGCTGCCCCTGGCTCTTACCCAGGTGCTGAACGATCGCTACAACGGGTACGAGCAGGCCAGAACCGCCACCGAAGTAACCCATGAAGGCCAGACCAGCTATTATTTATCGGTGGCCAATGACAAACAGGTACTCTACCTGAAAGCCGGTCCGAATGGCGATATCAGCGTAGAAAAGAAAATGCGTCGCTGATATCCTGCTATATAAGGCTCCGCCCCGGTAAGCACTGGTTTTACCCGGGGCGGACCTGTTTTATGCCATTCAGAAACGGAAATGCTCCCCAAAAAAAATTACTTTTGCCCCTCATTAAAAAGCAAGTATATGAGCAAAGGACCCGTTTCGCAATACATCCAGCATCATTACCGCCACTTCAACGCAGCGGCCCTGATGGATGCCTCTAAAGCCTATGAAGCCCACCTGGCAGAAGGCGGCAAAATGATGATTACCCTGGCAGGGGCTATGAGCACCGCGGAACTCGGCCTGAGCCTGGCGGAAATGATCCGGCAGGATAAAGTGCATATCATCAGTTGCACCGGCGCCAACCTGGAAGAGGATGTGATGAACCTGGTGGCCCATACGCATTACAAAAGGGTACCGAATTACCGGGATCTCACTCCGCAGGATGAGTGGGACCTGCTGGAGAATCACTACAACCGCGTAACTGATACCTGCATTCCGGAAGAAGAAGCGTTCCGCCGCCTGCAGAAGCACCTGCACCGGCAATGGAAAGAAGCGGAAGAAAAAGGCGAGCGTTATTTCCCGCACGAGTTCCTGTACAAAACCGTGCTAAGCGGCGACCTGAAACAGTATTATGAAATCGATCCGAAGAACAGCTGGATCGTAGCCGCCGCTGAAAAAAATATTCCCATTGTAGTGCCGGGATGGGAGGACAGTACCACCGGTAATATTTTCGCCAGTTATGTAATCAAGGGCGAACTGAAAGCCAGCACGGTCAAGAGCGGTATTGAATACATGGTATGGCTGGCCGACTGGTACCGCCAGCACTCCGGCGGCAAAGGCGTAGGTTTCTTCCAGATCGGCGGCGGCATTGCCGGTGACTTCCCGATTTGTGTGGTGCCGATGATGTACCAGGATCTCGAGTGGCATGATGTGCCCTTCTGGAGCTATTTCTGCCAGATCAGCGACAGCACCACTTCCTTTGGTTCTTACAGTGGCGCGGTGCCCAACGAGAAAATCACCTGGGGCAAGCTGGATATCAATACCCCCAAATTCATCGTGGAAAGCGATGCCACCATCGTGGCCCCGCTGATGTTTGCCTGGATCCTGGGCTGGTAATTCCCCTGCATATATTCTTAAAGCTGGTGCTTGATCACCGTCTTTTTTTATTTCAGGAAGTCAACTTGGGCAAGTTGACTTCCTCCCCCGGGTTGACTTCTGCATACAGATGGATGATTATCAATAGTGCCCGCTTCCCACCCAACCTGTCAGCTTAACATAATTTTACCATAACAATCCGACACTTTTTTCGTTCTATATCATCAAAGGGGTAAGCCAACCTAAAGGCGACGTATATGAAAACCAATACCACCAGCCAGGAAATGCTGCTCAATACCGGGGCAGGATACTGCCGCCGCCAGTGGTGTGAGAAGAAAGAAGAGAAGCGCGCGCAACCCCTGCCCGCTGAAGAGCAATTGAAAAATCTCTGCTGGGACGGCATGCTGCCGGAAATGTTTCCCGAAATCTGCCTGAAGGAAAACAACAAGCCCCTGATTTTATGGGAGATGATGAGCATGCAGCGCCTGCTGCACCTGCGTTTTGGCGGAATAGACGAACAGCTGGATCCTCATTATTCCCTGAATCCCTATCATATAATTGATCACCAGCACCTCTGCTGATCAGGTATTTCCCTCATTGAATTTTGCCTTGAGACGGGCAATGGTATTCTGCGCTTCCAGCAACTGCAGTTTGAGGGCATGCACTTCGGGTTGTTTCGCCTGCAGGAGGGCTTCTGTTTCCTCGTAACTTTTCTGCATCAGGAGGATATCGCTGTCCATCTGGCGGATAATCTTTTCTGCTTTCTGCAGTTTCTGACCCAGGTCCAGCTCAACAGCCATTTTATGCTGATGTACCATGGCCAGTTCCTTCTGGAGGTTTTCCTTCATCAGTTTTTCACTTTCCAGGAAACCCCCGGTGCTTTTCAGCTCTTTCTGCTGCCGCTGCAGTTTCTGCAACTGCAGCATCCAGGCAGCTGTAAAGCCAATGGCAATTCCCAGCAGTATGTAGAGCAGGTTGAACAGCATAAGGTTGTAAAACGCTGCAAAATATTCCATCTGTTGGGAAATGGCAACAAAACAGGACCGGTTTTTTAAACGAAAACCAGATTTCCCGGGGAAATTTACTGATTCACGGTAATGGGCGCCTGTAGCAATAAGCCGCTTCCGTTGCGCACTTCAGCGCTCCCTTTCACCGTAAGCGCTTTTTTGTTCACCAGCTGACGGTTGCCATTCCGGGTACCCGCATCAATCACCAGTTTACCGATTTTTGCCGGAAACGACAACCCGCCAAACCCATCCGGATTTTTACTGCTGTTGGACGAACCCGGAATACCCAGCACCAGGGTGCTGTTATTGCCGAAGTCGTACGGGCAGGAAAGCGCCTGGCTGAGGGCTCCCAACGGAGGATCATTAATCTGCAGGGTGCCATTACTGAAATTGAAGGCGCTCATGCCCGCAGCTGCCTCAAAAAGTGCCGCACCATCCGGAGCACTCATCTGCGGTATCGACCGGTTGGCATCTATGGTGATTTTACCGCCGCTCATATTAAATACGGAAGCGGGCTGAAACTTCACCCTTCCATTCACATACAGGTTACCGTTAGTGACTGTGAGTGTTCCGGAATTATCCAGCAGGGCAAAACCCTCATCCGGCTGGCCAAGCCGCAGGGTATGGGCTGCGGCATTGATATTGAACGTACCTCCCGCGCTGATGCGCAAAGCGGAAACCGTAAGACTGGTATCCAGGGTAACGCTGTGTCCAGGCTGGATGATCACTGAATCACATACATCCGGCACCGTACCTTTACTCCATATAGAAGGATTTTTAAAACTGCCGCCAGCCACCGTCCGGTTGATACAATTGCTGTTATAGGGACGGATCACTTTCACCAGCACAGAATCAGAAAATCCACCAAATGTGAAAGTAGCCATCGCCCCGCCCTCTTTCAAAGCAGTAAAATTCAACAGCCCGCTGTTATACTGAAGCACATTTACAGAATCAACAGATACTGCAAGGGTTGGCTGGTTATTGGGCAACGGAATCCAAACATCATTGTACCGAGCTTCCATCAGCGGCATATACGTTTCACCTTCCCGGATGGTTACCTGGTCATCCTGTAACCGCAAACCCTGCAGGGGTGCCACACTGGAAGCGTTTACCACCACCGAGTCCACATAATAGTTCACCCCGTTCCGGGCAGCATTATCATAAACTGCATAGGCAAAAATTTTGCTGTTGCCCAGGAAGCTGCGGTCAACTTTAAAAGTAAGGCTCTGCTGGGTGAAGGTTTTACGCAACCGGAATGAGTCCTCGCCCTGAAAATTAATGGATACATAGGCGAGGCGGGTGGTATCCTTCAGCCGGAAGCGTACCGTCAGGATACTGTCGGCCAATACACCCGTTGCGTTCAGGGGTGCATCGATCCGGATTTTACTGGTATCGTACACGACATTTATAACGGGATTGGCCGCGGGACGATTGGCGGTACCGGGCTGCCGGGTCTGTGGCCGCAGAAGGAGTGGTGGTTCTGGATCGGTGTCTGCCGGCATTTCATCGCCAAACAAGGGACTGCCTTTCCGCAGGTTCAGCAGCTGGAATACCCGCTGGCCCACATCACCCCGCCACAGGATGGCACTGTGGTTGGCATTCTGCCCCTGGCTGCCATTCACCGCATCCGATGAATTGAAAACAGATATGTAGGTTTTGGGAAGAGGGATGCGGGCGGTCTGGCTCATCAGGGGTACAATACCATCACTGTCTGCCAGGTAATTGGCATACCCTCTTTTCTGCGCCATCCAGTTCAGGAAATCGGCAATCATCGTTTCATATGGCTTATCAAGGATGCTGCGCAGGTAAGCACGCGTGGCCTCAGCGGTGGCGGGATCAAACTCATCGCTGTTGTAGGTTTGTGCGTACATCGTCTGGATAATGGTTTTATACACTTTTGCCAGGGCGTAGTTGATCGTACCGATTCCGAAGGGTTCGATATTGTTGTTCCAGTTGAGATCACCGGTGATCATGTGAAAACGGTTGCGTGTTGCGCGCATATTCACTCCTCCCCTGCCCGCCGTTACCTGCAGGTTGTTTACCGCATCGGTGGCTTCAAAACCCGCATAAGGTCCGCCCACATTGCCAACCGGCTTGAAGAAGCCGCCGATCAGCACCGGCAGGTAATAATAGGCTACATTCAGGGCATGGTTCAGCAGGGTGGGCGTAAGCGGAATAAACTGATCCAGTACATCCGCAATGGGTGCGCCGTTGTGCGGGGTGTTGATGGTGATTATCTTGTGCGTATAGCCGCTGTCGTAATTTTTGAAGATATATGGATCTGAAGCGCCCGAGTAAAATTTACCGGGATAAAAACCGATTGCACTGCGGATCATGATACCGCCCATACTGTGACACACATAATCCACCTGGTTGGCAGCGTACCGCATTTCATTCCGCATGGCTTCAATATTTCCCTGGAGGGTATTCAACCGGTCAGCATACTGATATGCGGTTACATCTGCTCCCAGCAGCTGTGCGCCGTTTTTCTGGAAAACACCGATAGGATCCATGGAAAGTGCCCGCTTATAAATAAACACCGGGCTTTGAATAAATTTCACAAACTGTCCGTTCACCAGGTGGGGCAGCAGATCCCAGGCCGCAGGTGAACTGGCCAGCCCGTGTACCAGTAATAAGGGCGGACGAACAATACCAATTTTATATTCCATGGTATCTTTCTGATTATTCTGGTATGTAGCCGTGATGATGAGTTTTTCAAAGCGCCGGCTGATCTGTGAAAATTCCCCGGTACTGTCGTTACTGAAATCTTCGGGCGAAACATACCACAACCAGTACTCTCCCGGCAGTCCGGGACGCAGATCGGTATTACTGATCGTTACCGTATGCGAAGTACCGGTGGACGCTTCCTCGCTGTACTGATCAATAACCGTTGCTTTTTTCAGTTTACCGCGGAGGTTGGTATTGACGGGTGTAAAATCTTTCAGGGTAACCGATACCTCTTTGATATCCGGCAGGGTATCGCTTCGCTTCTTAATCCTCAGGTAGATCCGGCTGACCCCGTCGGCTGCTACCCCGATGGGCTGGTTCTGGCGCGTGGGAAAGCTGTAATCCCAAAGCATATCCACTTTAATCTTGTAATTGTATTTCAGGAAAGTGACTCCGGCATCTGATGTAAGCAGCATACGTCCGCCGGCCTTGTCATAGGCAACGCCTGTGATATTGTTGGAAGGAAGACCATCCGCGGTAGTCAGCCGTTTGTAAAAAGTGGTATCGGTTACATCTCCCCCATTATCAAAAATTACCAGGCCACTGGAGGTTCCTATGTAGATATAGCCAAACTCATCGCTGGTGATGGCGTTGAAATTCACCAGGGTGCCCGGCGGAAAAATGGAGGGCATATTCACCGCTTTCCAGATACCTCCGATCTTCACCACCACGCCTCCTGAACGGAAACCCACCCAGCGGCGGTCTTCGCGGTCGGTATACATGGCGGTTGTCCGGAAACCGGCCGGAAGAATTCCTTTGGTGCTGGTATCCGTATATACCCTGGGCTGATTATTATAAAAAAGCCGGGTGGCATCAAAAGCGCCATTCTGATCCCAGCCGCCCAGCAACTGACCGGTGATGGGATCATAGCGCAGGATCTGCGTGGTGCTGCCCGTGGCAATGGTATAATTGGATTCGGCGCCAACCCATACTTCGTCCCGGTTACCGCTGGCTGTATAACAGGAAGGTGTACCCGCACTTACGAGATTGGTATTGGGAAATACCTGCAATCCCAGGAAATTCTTCTGAAAATTTCCGTTGCCGGTGTACTGCCATTTTGAAACACCGCCCGCGGCTGTATTTCCGGAAGTGATGAAGGTAGCCTGCGGCACCCAGATGCGGCGGGTATCCGGATAAGGATCATTCAGGGTATCGAGGTAAATACCCCTTACATTCCGGGATGAGAGGGTGTTGCCGGTACTGAAAAACTGCATCCCGGCATCGGTTGTGTCCGGAAAATAATTGACACCGCCAGCAGTATTGGAGCCACCGCCCACCTGGCCGGATGTTCCCGACTGGGCAATCCAGATACCCCCGTTCTTATCATTCTGAATGTGGTTGATAAACACATTGGTGAGCTGGGAGGATTTAGTCCAGGCTTTGCGGGCCGTATCAAACCAGTACAAGCCCTGGTACTGGGTACCGGCCCAGATACGGTTTCCTTTCCCCACCCAGATGCACTTGAAATTATTGCCGCTGAAAACAGGGGTATTGCTGCTATTATAATGTACTATTTCATAACTGAACTGAGCCTGCAAAAAAGCGGGATAAATGGTCAAAAGGAGGATGAACCAACGAATAGGTTTCATAAAAGCAGTTTTGTTTAATTAAATTTCCCTGCCCACAGCATGGTTGAAAGATTGCTAAAAGTAATGACAACGTTCTTCCCGGTAAATACTACTTTTAAAGTATCTTCCGCTCACGCCATTTCTTAACGGATGAGTACCACATTTCCCTTCAGGCTGATCTGGCGCCCGTTCCGCCCGGTACCCTGCAGCACCCATACATAATTGGCGGGTGGCTGCTGCCTGCCACGATAGGTGCCATCCCAGCCGGGAGTAACCGAAGCCGATTCAAACAGCAATTCTCCATACCGGTTGAAAATCCGGAAGAACTGCGTGGATACAATGCCAACCGGAATGGGTTTGAAGAAGTCGTTCAAACCGTCGCCGTTGGGTGTAAACGCGTTGGGCACATAATAGGTAATGCCGTTCAGGGTGCGGATCAGCACATCATCATATCCTTCACAGCCCTTTTCATCCCGCACTACAACGGTAAAGCGTACACTGTCTGCCCGGATAACCGCCAGCGGATTCGGCACCCGTGGATTGCTGAGCAATTCCGGCGGCGACCAGTTGTAATCAACTCCTCCCGAAGCCTGCAGCGCATAAGGCATACCAGCCGGTACCAGTGTATCGTTACCGGCAAAAGCAGGCACCGGCGGCTGTCGTGTTACGATAACGGTATCGCTTACCCGGTAATTACAGCCATACCCGTCAGTTACCGTGAGGATATAAGTCATCGGTGAAGTGGCGGGTTGTGCAGGGGTTACCGGACTGGCAGGATTCCTGATACCACCGGTAGCCACCGGTTCCCAGTTAAAAGTGACCGGCACCGGACTGTTCCCGGCAAATCCACTCAACGTTACAATACTGTCACCATAGCAAAGAGCCTGATCAGCACCGGCATTGGCAACAGGTACCGGATGATTGCTCACTGTTACTTCACCGGTGCGGCTGCATCCGTTCACAGATGTTCCTTTGATATAATAGCGGCCCTCACCGGCGGAAGCGGGCTGCAGCATGGGATCGAGGGTGCCGGCATCGTTCCAGTAAGAGAAGATCAGGCCCGGGGACGAACCGGCTGTGATGGCCGGGGCAGTAAGGTCAGCCCGTTGCGGCAGACAGAGCGGTGCGGGGTTATTGATCTGCAATGCAGGCAACGGTAGTTCTGTAAGTGACAGCAGCATCGTATCGCTGCATCCCTGCAGGTTAGAAGCCCGGAGCTGATAGATCCCGGGTTGAGTGACCGCTGCAGGATTACTGACCGGTAAACCGGAAAACGTCCAAGTCCGGGTATGGCTTCCTGTTGCCCGTACAGTATCGAGGTTGAACGAGGATCCTGTACAGAATGACGCATTGATATCCGGTCCCAGCACGGGCGGTGTAAGCCATCCCAGCGTAAGGATGGCAGTATCCGCGCAACCAAACATATTGACCGCTTCCACCCGGTACTGCCCGGGATTGTCAACGATGAATGGTACTGGAATTGATTGTGTACCCGTAAACCAGGCCAGGTTGGAGTTACCGGCCGCATAAAAGCCGCTGAGGTCAAGGCGATTGCCCGGGCAGATCTGCACAAGCGTATCATTACCCAGCACCGGCCGGGGATGCAGGGTAAGCGAAACGAATCCTGTATCGGCACAGCCTTCCGGTGTAACGGCAATCAGGCGGTACAGGCCGGACGCGTTCGCAAGCGCGGGATTATTAAAAGGCGTACCGTTCAGGGTCCAGCTGGTTTGAAGACCTGCAACAGCAAAGAAAGTTGTAAGATTCACCACTGCAGGTGCGCACAGTGCCAATGCGGTATCGTTGCCCAATGCTGGTGAAAGGTTGACCTGCAGGTTGTACATGGCTGTATCTGCACAACCCGCATTGTTTTGCACTATCAAACGGTACTGACCACCCCCACTTACTGACTGCGGGCTGATCACCGGATTTCCGTTCAGGTCCCAGGATGCCTGGAGGCCGGTTGTTACATAAACCTGGAGGAGATTGACGTTTGCAGGGGAGCAAACGGCAGTATCCCTGTCGGCACCCAATGCCGGTTTTGGGTTAACCGTTAACGTTAAAAAGGCAGTATCCGCGCAGCCTTCCGGTGAGAATACCCGCAACCGGTAGTTGCCTGACTGGGAAACGGCCGCCGGTTGGTTAACCGGGTTTCCGTTGATGGACCATTCTGAACTGAAGCCGGACGAGGCATAGAAAGAAGTAAGATTCACCGTTGCAGGTGCACAGGTAACCAGTGCGGTATCAGCACCCAGTTGCGGTTGCGGCAACTGCCGGAGGGTAACCCATCCCGTATCCGCACAACCGTTATTGTTCTGCGCCACCAACCGGTAATTACCGGGTAAGGTAACAGTTGTGGGATCCAATACCAATGAGGCACCCAGCGTCCAGGTATTCACGTCGGCAGGCGGGAAAAGTCGGGTGAGATCCACCGGGATAACTCCGCAGGTTTGTACGATCGTATCCGGGCCGGTTTGTGGCGGCAACAGAAAGCTGACCCTTATCTGCCGGATCAGGCTGTCGCAGCCAAAATTATTTCTAACGGTATCACTGTACACACCACCCGTATTCACCCACTGACCCCAGGGCAGGCGGAGGCTGTTGTAGCAGGTACTCGTATCGGAGCTGAGCAGAGCAGGAGCTGCCGCACCGCTGATGCGGATACTGTCGCGCGTGGTGCAGGTGGCGAAACGGGCTTCCACCCAGTACAGCCCCGGAATGGATACCTGGTAACTGTTTCCTGAACTGCCGTCCTGCCAGCGGTACTCTATGGCGCCGGACGCAGTGGCATTGAGTACAAAGGGGCTTACCAGGCATACGGTGGTATCCGGACCAAGCGCAGGCCTGGGATGCACACTCACCCGGTACAGGCGAACCAGGCTATCGCACCCCCCC
>WBZP01001425.1_pt1 | contig 29429 bp, 27 predicted proteins | sample 5204301 | NCBI WGS metagenome assembly WBZP01 (sample SAMN12412401, study PRJNA552823) | activated sludge metagenome | isolation source: activated sludge from nitrification reactor of wastewater treatment plant... | place: USA: Pennsylvania | collected 2017 | reverse complement strand
CTCGTTGAGATAATGATTCTGGATTTTTCATTCATGTCACCATGGGTGGTCGTTGCCTTTAGTCTGGCTAGCACACAGCAGGGCTCTGTCTATTCAAGGGAGAGGCTACGAAAACAGGGGAATGATTACACGAGATGAAAATTGCCATGGTGTCGTTATTCCCGGAGCACCCAAATCTTTTTAGGGGAGGCGTTGAGGCCGTAGCCAGTGTACTTGTCGCTGGACTGTCTGTCGTTGAAAAAGTAGACATTCATGTTATCGCGCCATCTTCTGGAGTTGCGCCAGTTACTGAAGTACGCGACGGTATGACCCTGCATTGGTTGCCAGCTGGTAAGTTGCCAGGGTTCATCGGTTATTGGACGCTGTTCCGACAGCGGGTCCATGCACTTCTGAAGAAAATCCAACCAGATATTACGCATTTTCAGGGTCTTGCTGGGTGGACCCTGAGATATGAGAAACCCTATGTATTGACAATTCATGGGATTGCAGAGAAAGACCTTGAGCACCAGAGCGGGTCCTTTGTGCGAATACGGAGGGCCGTCTTTGCTCTGGTGGAAGGAATGGGACGGAGAAGGTCTCCGCATACGATTATCATCAGTCCCTACGTATTGGAGCAGATTGGCTCACAAGTACTGGGGAAACAACATCTGATCGAGAACCCCGTAGATTGCGATGCGTTTGAGGTGCATCGCTCCTGCCAACATCCTCGAATTCTTTATGTCGGACGAATCAATCGACGGAAAAATGTGGAAGGATTAATTCGAGCGTTTGCTCTAGTGAAGGCCCTCTCTCCTCGTGCGACGTTACACCTCGCAGGGGGGGCAGATCGTCCCAGCTATCTCGCACAGTGCCGCCAGTTAGTAAGTGAGCATGACCTTCATGACGCGGTTTACTTTTTAGGGAAATTAGAGCGGAAGGCCGTACTTGAGGAATTGTCACGTGCAGCTTGTCTTGTGCTGATTTCTAGGCAAGAAACGGCTCCGATCATTATCGAAGAGGCGATGGCAGCAGGCGTTCCTGTCATTGCATCCAACCTGTGTGGCATGCCGTATATGATTGAAGATGGTCAAAGCGGATTCCTTGTTGATAGTGATGATTTAGGGCAGGTTGCGGAGAAGATTCAGCTTGTGCTGTCGAACTCAATGCTGGCCACGGCAATGGGAGAAAGAGCTAGACAAATCGCACTGAGTCGCTTCCATGCTCACGTCGTCGCTAGGCGCACTTTCAGCCTCTATGAGGAGATCCTGAGTGAGAGGGTTGATAGTTTGGCGGGGATTAACGCTGATTCCAGGAAACGTTGAATTCCAAAGCTCACAAGAGGCGTGATATTTTGAGAGTCTCCATGAGTCTTCCTTGGCTGAACGTTTTCTTGAAGTGAGACTCACCTCAATCTCGGTTGCGATCAACCAGTTCTAGGATCTGAGGCGTGGCTACACGGAACAATGTGGGTGATGTGTAGGTATATGGTACCGGGAAATCTATGGAGTCTCTAGTAGATAGAAAGAAGCCAGCGGTGCTATTGGTTGGCAATTTTCTCTCTGCTGCTCTAGGTACTCGAGGTGTATGCGAGGATCTTGCAGTGGGGCTCCGAGCTGCAGGATGGTCCGTGATTACAACATCCTCGCGCCTGAGTCGGGTCATTCGCTTGGCTGATTTTCTGATGACGGTGTGGCGTGAGCGAAGCCGATATAAGATTGCGCTGGTCGATGTGTATAGCGGGCAGGCATTTCTCTGGGCTGAGTTAGTTTGTCTGGCGTTAAGGAAACTCAGAAAGCCGTACGTGTTGACGTTGCACGGTGGTAATCTCCCAGTGTTCGCCAAGCGTTCTGGTGGACGAGTGAAGCACTTACTGCAAAGTGCTTCTGTTGTCACGACCCCATCCCCATATCTGTTAGAGCAGATGAATGCCTACCGTAGCGATCTGGTTTTATTACCGAACTCCTTAGAACTAGCGAAATATCAGTTTAGGCCTCGATCTCACCCAAAGGTAACCTTAGTGTGGCTCAGAGCATTCCATCATCTCTATAATCCTTCTCTTGCCGTAAAGGTGGTTGCTCTGCTTGCAACACATTATCCTGCTATCAAGTTGTTGATGATCGGTCCTGATAAGGGCGATGGAAGCAGGGAGAGGATGATGAGCCTAGCTCAGGAGCTCGGTGTTCATGAGCGAGTCACCTGTCCAGGGATGGTTCCTAAGAGTGAAACTGCTCGCTGGCTTCAGCAGGGTGATATTTTCTTGAATACAACGCGAGTTGATAATACCCCAGTTAGTGTATTGGAGGCGATGGCGTGTGGTCTGTGCATCGTCAATACAAACGTGGGTGGTATCCCGTATTTGCTTAAGAATGAGTACGATGCATTACTAGTCCCTGATGATGATGCAGCAGCAATGGCTGAAGCCGTTCGTCGGTTGATAACGGAAGATGGATTGGCAGCGCGTTTGTCGTATAACGGCCGTCGAACTGTGGAGGAGTTTGGTTGGTCAAAGATTCTTCCAAAATGGGAGGACCTTTTTATTCGAGTAGCTGAAGAGTTCAGAAGCTAACGAACAGAGCACTCGAAGCTCATCTCTGCTCTTCGGCGTGTTTTGACGAGTGAACGTGTGGAGGTTGTATCGCCTGCAAGACGATTGAGCTCAGGTACAGCCGTTTTGTCTGTCGAGTCATGGAATGTGTCGAGCGGTTTGATAGCCCCAACGGCCTCTTCCTTCCCAAACCAAGAATCAGTACCGCTCTCCCTAATTACGCGGTATGCTTTGCGTGAGGTACGGAAAGTCTGAGCGGGAGATCATATTTCAATCTCCTTCCCTAAACGTGTCAGCTTAATTCAGTAATCGTATTATGCTTTGTCTCAAACGATTGAAGGAGTGTCTGGGGATATTAGAGAAAGGCAGATAGGATGACGGACATATTACTCAAGGCCTATCATAGTCTTCCGGCTCCACTGCGTTCAGCAGCGGCCAACCTTCGGGGGTTATATCTTCGTTCGTGGCGATTCGGTCCCGAGACTGATCGGTTGGTGGAGGAAGCTCTCGACCGTGAAAGTTGGAGTCCTCAACAATGGAAGAGTTGGCAAGAGGAGAGATTGGCATATGTGCTTCATCGTGCCGCCACGCAAGTTCCCTATTACCGAGAGTCTTGGGCTGCGCGACGGAGGAATGGAGATCGATCGTCATGGGAGTATTTAGAGAATTGGCCAATCTTGGAGAAGGATCCCCTTAGAGAGAATCCGAGAGCCTTTGTGGCTGAGGATTGTAATCTGCGGCGGATGTTTCATGAGCATACGAGTGGAACGACAGGGAAGCCGATTAGTGTGTGGCTGAGTAGGGATACGGTACGCAATTGGTATGCACTGAACGAAGCTCGAGTTCGAAAGTGGAATGGTGTTTCTCGTCACGACCGATGGGCAATGATTGGCGGCCAACTCGTGACTCCAGTGAATGAGCGGCGGCCACCATTTTGGATCTGGAGCAACAGTCTCAATCAGTTATATCTGTCATCCTACCACCTGGCTCCGGATCTCATTCGCTTCTATTTGGACGCGATGTCACGCTATCGCGTGACCTATCTCTCTGGGTATTCATCCTCTCTCTATGCACTTGCCCTGGGTTTCTTAGAGTTAGGCAGGCAAGACTTCAGTATGACCGTTGCTTTCACAAGTGCGGAGCCAGTGCATCAGTATCAACGTGATGCCATTACCCAGGCTTTTCACTGCCCAGTTCGTGAAACGTACGGAATGACAGAGATTGTCGCGGCAGCTAGTGAGTGCGCAAGTGGGCGGAAGCATCTCTGGCCAGAAGTGGGATGGGTGGAAGTGGTTGAGAGTGATAAAGTCTTACCTGTTGGTACCTCTGGTGCGATTGTTTGTACCGGCTTGCTCAATACTGATATGCCACTTATCCGTTATCGTAACGGCGATCGTGGTCAATTATCTCGAGAACAGGAAACATGCCAGTGTGGACGCAAGTTGCCGCTCATCGAATCGATAGACGGACGAACGGATGACCTTCTTTATACGATGGACGGGAGACAGATTGGACGGCTTGATCCTATATTTAAAGCGGATCTTCCCATACGCGAGGCTCAGATAGTCCAGGAAGCACTCGATTGCGTACGAGTTCGATATGTGCCAACCTCAGGTTTTAAAACAGATCATGAGCGTATGATCATCCAAAGGCTACAGGCCAGGATGGGGGGAGTAAAGGTGGTGATGGAGCCTCTGTTGAAAGTTCCACGAGATGCCAATGGGAAGTTCCGAGCCGTTATTAGCAAACTTCCCCCAAGAGGTGTCAGGCCAGTGCCGTCATAGGCGTCCTCTGATATCCATCAATCAAGAAAAACAGATACCACCAGCGTCTGAGGTACTCATGAGTGTGTCAGATTAAGGTTTTCAATGTTGAGATTTGACTACGAGCCTCAACCGACGTTGAGGCTCGTCTTGTCTTTAAAGAGGAATGGAAGGCAAGTTTATTGTTCAGTATTCATATCCACCGATATCATAACTCGTGCCGCGAGGCCTCGGAATGTTCCTATAGTCAATGGGGACGCTGCTCAAGACGACTCCCTTGTTGATGGCTGGACTAGTGGATTGTAGCTGAAAGTTAGAGGATGAGCTGGCAACAAACTTAGGGTCGGTGGTAATGTTGTTGGTGTAGGTTGTGTTGGAGCCTTTATTGATATAGTTACCGGAGCTATTGGAATAGGTGATATTGTTTTGGACAACTGTACCGGAGACTGTTGTATTGTATCCGATTTGCAAACCATAGGATTTATTACCGTATACCGTGTTGTTCCATACTTTTGTGCCTTGCGTATAATAGCCGAGCAGGATTCCGCTTGCGGGACCTGAGCTTGATGTACCATTCCTATACACAAGGTTATTGTAAATTTGAGTAGAGGAAACAATGCTGCTGCTGGATGTCCCCCACACAAGGATTCCTCCGACAGCCGATGAGGCTAACGTATTGTTGTTGTAGACCGCGTTGCCTCGTATGATCAAATTCGAGATGGGACCTGGGTAGGCGTGGATACCGCCGCCTGGATTTCCATAGATCTTGTTGCCCTGGATCAATCCGTTTGAGCCATGATGAAAATAGATTCCATACCACCGTTCACCTGTGGCCCCGCTCGCGGAGATTTGGTTATGGATGGTGCAATTGACTACCTGAATGTTGTTCCCTCCTCCTACATAGAGACCATTAAACTTGAAATTCTTGATTTCAAGATTGCGAAGGATGAAGTGGTGGTTACTGTCAGGAATTTGCCAACCTGTTTTGTTGGTACTGTTGATTCCATCAAGAATCAGATTTTCAAAAATGAGATATCCCCGTGCCCCTCTTGCCTTTATTGGCCCATAGCCTGAGGTTATGGGGTCCGCGTACCGAAGCGTGACGGTTTCTCCTGGGTATCCTGAGATCTTGATATAGCTTCCTGACGTACCGGATGTGTTGTTAGCCATAAGGTCGAGTTGCTCAGTCCAAACTCCACTACGAATGTAGAGAGTGTCGCCAGGGCGCAAGCTTCTAGTGGACTTTGCAAATGTTCGAAACGGCGAACTTGTTGATGTGCCTACGTTGGCATCACTGCCGGATAGGGATACGTAATAGGTCGCACTTTTTGCTGTGGTCGGTCCAAGAAGGACGAATAGGAAGACAGAACCACAGAAAGAGAGCAATAGGCGTTGTTGAAAGAAGCTTGCAAGTCTTATCATCATGAGTACCTCAGCAGATCGTTTGTAGAGAGTATGAAATTTACAAGGGACTAGGGGCTACCTACCGCTAGTACCGTTTTCGGTTTCTTTAAAGAGCATATTGCATGCCAATTGATAATTCCATGCAAGTATTGGATTTATATATAATAGTAATAGCTCTTGTAGCTGAACGAAAAAGAAAGCGCAGGGAATTTCCTACAGCATAAGACCTGTGAGATCTGGATTTGGAACAAAAAGAGATAAGAGTAAATTCTCTGGGCAACCGTTCTGGCACTTTCCGCCCCAGCAATAAATCCTTGGTCCGTTCCCATTGGGCAGAAACAGTATGCGTTGCATGCGACCTCACCTGATCGCTAACGATCCGGGTAATGACTGCGACTCTAGCCCAAATAAGCGTGGGAGATGTAGACTAAGGGCTTCATTAGGATACTTATGTTCTCTTTGCGCTTGTATCCTTGACGCGGATTGGACAATAGAGGATCATTACCAGCTAGGATGGTGAGGATTTCCAGTCCACCCAAGTTTAGTCTTGCTGAGCCAAATGCGGGTGGAGAGTACAACCACTGGTGCAGAGGATGCCTAGGATACTTTACTTTGGTTTCATCCCATATTCCGATCCCGTACGAGTTCCCCGTCGACCGAACTTTTCACTCCCCCGCCGCTTAACGGACGGCATTAAGAACGAGACCAGACAGACCACTCAGGCGCTCCCACCGGATTCCCATGTGGGGCAAAAGCCCAAGTGTCGTAGAATACGCTCAGCAATAGAAAGCCCTGCAGGTTGCTGAATTCGAACGACTTCACCCAGGTAGCTGAACGGAATTTCATGTATGTCTGAACGGACGAAGTACAATACGCCGGTTATTTCTATTGATGTGGAAGATTGGCCGCAGTCAACCTGGGATAGGAGTCTTCCGATTACTGAACGGGCGGCCCATAACACCAGGCACCTTCTACGGATTCTAGGTGAGGCGGACGTGCGAACTACGATGTTCGTTCTTGGTAAGTTTGCGGATCGCTTTCCTGAAGTAGTTAAAGAAATACAAGCTGAAGGTCATGAGGTAGCGTGTCATGGCCATGGGCATCTGGAAGTTTTTCGTCAGTCTCCCGATGAGTTTTTTGATGATATTCGTCGTTCCAAGGATATTCTAGAGCAGATCACGGGGAAGCCAGTCAAAGGGTATCGTGCCCCAGATTTTTCGATTGTCCGAGAGACCCTATGGGCTCTCGACGTGCTTGCAGCAGCAGGATTCGAGTATGATTCAAGCATCGTCCCTGCGCGTCTTCCTCGCTATGGGATCGCCGGTTGGCCGGTTCTTCCCGTTCGGGTGCAACTCAGTTCCGGTAGGACTATACTAGAGGCCCCGCTGCCTACGTTTCGTGTACTCGGAAGAGATTGGCCGGTAGGCGGAGGTGGATACCATCGGTTGTTGCCAGGTGCTGCAAGCCGATATTGTGCGACAAAGGTTATGATGGAAGTTCCGTTTGTGTTTTACTGCCATCCTTATGAGTTCGATGTCCGGGAGCTTAACGAGATTGCTATTCCTGTTCCTCCTATAACTCGATTTTATCAAGGGGCTGGGCGGAGATGGTTTGAGCAACGATTCCGGGACTTCCTTAGAGAATTTGGTGGGCAACCTATGCGTGATATGCTCTGCCTGGAAGAGTGGAAAAAGTTTAAGACACACAGTTTGGAACGTTAGCTACCCAGACGTGCTTGCTGTATGGCAAACTCAGAGAGTCTCCACAAGCTAGACATTTCCAAACAATCCTCTAAGCTTGCCCAGGAAGAGGCTCGGATACGGTTGGCCTATCAACGAAGGGTTAAGCCTCCTGAGTACTACTCCTACTTTGATCCCGGGTTCCTGTTTCTTGTACAAGAAAGGGAGCGAGCTCTTCTGGCAAGGCTACGGCTGCATGGGCGATGGCCGCTTGCAGGTAATCGCCTCCTCGAGATCGGATGTGGATCAGGCCACTGGCTTCGAGAGTTTATTAAGTGGGGTATTTTACCTGATGATCTGACAGGTATTGATCTGAGGCCTGAGGCACTCGCACTGGCAGCTCGTGGTTGCCCACAGGGAGTAGTGCTTAGGTGTATGGGGGGGGGGGCATTGGAGTTTGATGATGGAACTTTTGATATAGTGTTCCAATCCATGGTTTTTACCTCTGTTTTAGATGAGGAGGTCCGACAGCAAATAGCCCATGAAATGCTTCGTGTGGTGAAGAAAGATGGGCTCATTATTTGGTATGACTTTTGTTTTGCGAATCCTTGGAATCCCGACGTTCGATCTGTACGGAAGGCTGAGATTAAGCAGTTATTCCCGCATTGTCTAGTGGAGCTAGAGAGAGTCTCCCTGATCTTGCCGGTGGTAAAGAAACTTGCGCCCTGGTCATGGTGGGGGTGTCATCTCCTCAGTAAATTTCGCTTTCTTAATACCTTTTATCTTGGTGTGATCAAAAAACAGGGTAACATCATTCCCTCTGAGTAGGTTCCGATCAGTTGCATATGACCTACCCCTGTACCGCTTGAATCACAGGGTGCGTTGATTCCCGTGCAAGGTGCATCGATTCTGTAGTGGGTGTCGCCGTATACAACCATCGTATCCTCGTGCTCGCCTCTCAAATTCGACGTTCTCCCCATTAACTGAGATGTCTGCAAATCGGGGAGAGGTCAATCGATGAGCTTAAAATACCTCAGGCTTCCCCTTGTGCTTAGAGAAGCTGTGCAAGGCTGCCATCCGCATTTCTCATATAACCGGCGAGCTGACATGTTGTTCTCAAAAACCCATGCGTAAAGTGATTGTTTTTTGCGGTTTGTGGCGATCTGCTCAAACACCTCCATTAGGCGGAGTCCTACACTCTCTCGTCGGTATGAAGTGTGAACCCCAATGGTAACCAGCGCCATGGATGGTTGGGGAAGGTGGTCCCGCTCACCGGCCTTTTCAGATCTAGCGAGAGGTTCCATGCGTGATCTTGCCTCCTGCCAAAACCGTTTATCACACAGAATCCATGGTCTTAGCATTAGACTGCTAGCGACTACCCACCGTAATGCTTGATGCATTTTATGGCCATGCTTAGAAGATACGCCCAAAGCATAACCTACTATGTGTCGCTCGTCATCTACCGCAGCAATCGCTAAGGCCTCTTTCGTGTGCACAAACCAGTTGATGTAGCTTGTGATGTATCTCTTGCCGAATCGCGAGTTTAGGTAAGCGCCAAAGACTTCTGCGTGCAAGTTTGCTGCGTTGGATACCATTGCATCGTTGTCAATCGGGATAATGGAGATAGCCATAGTAGTCGGGGTTTAGATCAATCTAATCCGTGAGAGTTATTGGTCTGGGACGGCGCGGGACAGAGAAAAATACTCTTCGAGCAGACCAACCGTTTGTCATGATTCTTGAGAAGCTTGGCTGGTCTAGGAAGGTGGAATGCATGTTGCCCAATGTAGCTTACTTTTCTGGCTTGGCCAGGGAAGGTCAATATTCACTCAAGATGCCGACCACCGAAGTTCCCACGAGTGACAAGGCCTGTCATAATATGGTTTCTCTAAAGCAATTCAACTAGCCAAGGCCGATTGCAGAGTAGACTTTGGCTCAATCTCTCGAGCGATTTCCCATTCCAAAGAGAAAGCTCAATGTAGGAGCCCCCTCGATCCAGGGAAAGAACCTTACAGGACTTTTGAGCCCTAAGAAATTGCACAATTCTGAACGCTCGCACAAGTGCTGCTTTTTAAGCCGGCCATCAATTCTATGATAATCAACGCGTTGCTAAACATCAAGATGGTATGTGTTGTGCTTATTGAAATCGGTGCCTGGTTGCAAGTGATGCTCAATAAAGGATGTTCTTACGGAGTGGCAATATTCCCTTCATCCTTGGCCTGGCAAATGGATCCCGCTTGGAACCAAGATCATCGCTGGATTATGAGTCTGTTATGATACGGGGGGACGTTGCCGACATTGAAGAACTCCAGCTATCTTCTTTATAGGGAGTAGACGGTCTGGGTTCGGATCGAAATGTGCGCAGTCTAGCTAAGAAGTCTCTCGTTAATTAGCTAATATCCATCTGGATGGGCAGGTTGGTAGGTATCTCACCTGCAGTTGCTGTGAGGTTCGTACAGAGGCAACAACTTCACGAGACTTCACTGCTCCTGGAGGGCATGAATTTCTGATAACCTTAAGCATATGAGGCTCAGGCCATGAGAACGACTTTAGGAAATGTTAGATGGCTTATTTTTTCGTTATCCGGCACGCTCTTGTTTTTTATCAGCGGGATGACATCTCAGGCTGCTACGTACTATACCGCAACAACTGGGTCTGATAGTAACCCTGGAACCATTGAGAAACCATTTAAAACGATCGTGAAAGGCATACATTCAATGAGGGCTGGCGATACCCTCAGAATTCGTGGGGGAACTTACCCTGAGAGGTTGCACCATAATGAACGTATCGTCTTCCCTAGCGGTACTTCCTGGACGAATGCTGTAACCATTGTCGCATACCCGGGAGAGACCGTGATCCTGCGGCCTGGTTCTGGGGGCTCAGTGGTTTCCATCGAGACGGCAAAGCAATATATTATTTTTGACCGCTTGATTTTCGATGCCATCAATGCTGGTTCAGAGAGCACCATCGGCATTATGGGCGGAGCCAACCACATCCGTTTTCAAAATTGCGAAATCAAAAACTCATTTTATAACGGTGTGATGATAGGATGGGGTGGATTGGGGGTCACGAGTGATTACAATGAGTTCATCAACTGCATCATTCACCATAGCGGACGATATGGGGGGGCACAGATAAATGGAGTGAACGTGCCAGGCCCCGATACTGCACCAGGTTTTGGAAGAGGTCATGGGATGTACATCGAGACATCTTATAATCTAGTTAGAAACTGCAACATACATTCAAACGGAGAATATGGTCTTAAGTTTTATTATGGGGACCCTAAATCGGGGAGAAGGGCCAATCACAACACGATTCGTGACAGTGTCTTATATAACAATGCTCAAAACACTACCCGTTATGGCCATCCTATAGGAGGTGGGATTCTTCTCGCGACAGGGGTAAACAATCGCGCTATTAATAACATCGTCTATAATACCAACGTCCCTGACCCCTATGTGCACGGAATCGACACAGGATATACTGGAACAGATGCGCTGATTTACAATAACACCATCTACAATGTAGGCTTGGGAATACAGGTGACGGCAACCTCAACGAACGCGATCATCAAGAACAACATCATCTACAAAACCACTCATTTGGTGACGGAGGACAGAGGAGTCGGAACCACTTGGTCTAACAATTTAATAGATATCGATCCGAGATTTGTCGATAGGGCGGCCGGAAATTTTCGCCTTGAATCCAATTCGCCAGCAATTAATCAGGGGGCAACACTCCCAGAGGTAGAAACGGATATTTTGGGAGTGCCTCGCCCGCAGGAAAAAAGGCATGATATTGGCGCATACGAGTTTCGCGATGGATCAGATCGGGCATCTCCTAATCGTCCGGCTGAACTGGCTGTGAAGTGATGGCGTATGCGAGATGGCTTCTGATTGCTGGGACAGTTCTCCCCCCCGTTCATAGTGGTGCCTGGCGGTGTGCGCTAACACAGCAGGTTGTCCCGGCAGATGCGATCAGACGTGCGTCCGTCAAGTGTGCGATGTGACCTGAGATGGTCCTCGAGGTTGAGATAGTGTGTGGGTATGGAGGTTCACCGCTTCGCATTTATTGCTGCACCTGAGTCGTTCCATAACACGGTGGACGATGGACGTGACCCATATTCCGTGTGGGCAGGACGGCTGGGCCTATCTCGCCGCTGTGATTGATTGCCATGATCGGGAAATCGTGGGCTATGAGTTCGCGTTACGGAGTCGAGCGAGGGAAGCCGAGCGTGCCGTCGAAGCCGCCGGTCTCCACCAGCGTTTCGGGACTCTCCGGCCTGCGAACGCGCCAGTCTTACGCAGCGATAACGGGCTGATTTTCCAGAGTCGTCGATTTCGCCAGACCTATCGAGACTATCGGCTGCAGCAGGAGTTCATTACACCGTATACGCCCGAGCAGAATGGGCTGATTGAGCGGTTCGTTCGAAGGTTGAAAGACGAGTGTGTCTGGCAGCACACGTTCCAGACGTTTGAGGAGGCACGGCGGATTATTCGGGACTGGGTCCACTGGTACAACGAGGAACGGCCCCATAGCGCTCTGGGGTATCAGAGCCAGGTCCAATATCGCACGCAACAAGCAACCCTGGTAGCTTGATTTCAGGGGAGCACTACGGATTTCCAGTCGGCGCATACTGCGTGCCTGCGTCCTGCACCGCCTTGAAGCAGATATCCGTGGTCAGTGTATAAGAGAGGTGTTATGCCAGCATCCAGCGACTTTCTTGGTCTAGAACAGCGAATACGTATGCGAAACTGCGTTGTATCGGGCTGTAGGTCATGTCAGCTACCAAAACGCGATTGGGGCGCATGGTCTCCATGTGGCACAGTAGATGACAACTGGATCGCTGGGGGCGGACTGTTACTGGCTGATGCGGGGTGTAGTAGAGGGTCGTGATGCCTATGCGTCTCATCAGTATGGCCAGGTACTGCCGCGCAAGGCTCAGCCCCCTTTACCAGGGTAGGTCTCGCAGCATTCGGGCTCCGGCAAACGGATGGAGGATCAGGGGCAGCTCCACCATCGACACTGGTGTCGGCTAGTAGTAGATGGTGAGTCACGGCAGCTTCAGGCACAGGCATTGCCGCACGATGCGTACGGAGTGGGTTCGGTCGATCACCAAATTTTGCTCAGCGAGCATGATTCAATGAGCTCCTCTTCTCAATACTCATGCTTCAGCATCCATAGCCAAATTTTTGTATGCAGAGTCTTGCGAGGATGTGACCTTCGACGGCGATTCCCTGCCGCCAATATGTTTGTTGAGCGAGCCAGCCTGGGCGACGTTCATTTGGTGACCTGAGAGATCTGGATATAGCGCTGTTCAACTAGGTGTTAAGTCCCACTGTGTGATGGTGTAGATTATTCTGCGCTACCACCGAAGGAGGAGCGAGGGGACAAGTACCGCACGGGAGCGCCATAACGACAGCGGCGGTGTGGCGGGCAATCCAACATAGTCAAGAGAGCCTGACCCGGCTGGCTGAGCGCTACGACAGTAACCCGAAGACGGTCGCAACGTGGAAGAAGCGCACGCATGTGGACGATGCGCCCATGGGGCCGAAAACGCCGCGTGCGAGGGGGCTGACACCCGACCAAGAAGCCACGTGTGTCGCCTTTCGCAAGCAGACCGTGCTCCCGCTGGATGACTGTTTGGATGCCCTGCAAACTAGCATTCCGGCGCTGACGCGTTCTTCTCTGCATCGCCTCTTCCAGCGCCATGACATCAGCCGCCTGCCAGAGATGGACGGAGAACAATCTGCCAAGAAGAAGTTTGAGCAGTATCCAATCGGGTACGTCCACCTCGACATCGCCGAAGTACGAACAGAGGAAGGGAAACTCGATCTGTTCGTGGCAATCGACCGCACCAGCAAGTTCGCGTATGCCGCGAAAATAATACCGAGCATCGTCTGACAAAACCCAACCATTCTTGGACCAATGGTCAGGTCGGATGCATGAACCGCACGCTAAAAGAGGCCACCGTCAAACGCTATTAGTATGAAAATCACCAGCAGCTCAGAGAGCATTCGCGCAACTTCATGAATGCCTACCACTTCGCAAAACGACTCACAGCACTGCAGGGACTCACACCCGATGAATACATCATCAAAAACTGGCAAAACGAACCACACCGCTTTCTCGTCAACCCAACCCATCACAAGGTGGGACTAAATACCTAATTTCGCTATTACCTTCTCTCATTTGGCGGCTGTCACTGCCATATGGGCCTCAGAGGTGGTCCAGTGATTTTGTCTAGCCTATTTCATTACATCGATCTTTTCGGTGGTTTTGGGAAGCTGGGTTTCGGCTTGTAAGACTGTCTTCCACTGGGATTTTCATCTGGTCAACGCCAATCAGATAGAGCATGTGGGCGTTCTCGATTTGAAATCTAGGATGGGGTTGCAATGCTTGGTGTGATACAGTGGAATCTCTCAGAATAGAGACAAAGGGGAGGGCAATGATCCATGTTCAATGGAAGAAGTGTAATCGGAGTCATCCTTTGTGATAGTATTCCTATCTAGTCAAAGTTGTAGCGTTCATGAGGTTCCGTAACCCGAAGTCTTGGTTACAGGAGTCTACCTGCGGGTGAGTGGGAGATGCGTGGTGCGTTAGACCTTTATCCTTTGATGTATTAACACAGCTGGATCTGGGGAAAAATGACGAACGTTCAGCCACTACACGTGTCAATTATTATTCCGTGCAGGAATGAGGCGAAGGGGATCCGTTCTTGCTTAGACTCAGTTGTCAGGAGCGACTATCCAAAGGATCGGCTCGAATTGCTCGTTGTCGATGGTCAGAGTGATGATAGGACAAGGGACATCGTTCATGAGTTCAGTCAGCAATATCCGTGGATTAGACTCCTTGAGAATGCACGAAGAATTACTCCAGCCGCTCTGAACATCGGCATTCAATCTGCCAAGGGGAATATCGTGATCCGGATGGATGCCCATACTGTATATCCATCTCATTATGTGTCGAAGTTGATCGAGTGGCTTGAACGGAGTGGTGCCGACAATGTTGGGGGGGTCTGCATCACACAACCTGCCAACGAAAGCCCAAAGGCGCACGCCATCGCTGTTGGGCTTTCCCATCCCTGGGGGGTCGGCAATTCGCATTTTAGGATTGGAGTTTCCGAGCCAAAGTGGGTCGATCATGTTCCATTTGGCTGCTATCGAAGGGAAGTATTTGATAGGATCGGGTTATTCGATGAGCGGCTTGTACGTAATCAAGATGACGAGCTTAATCATCGATTGATCAAGAAGGGAGGCGGGCGGATTCTACTTGTCCCAGAGATCGTTTCATACTATACCGCCAGAGATTCCCTAAAAAAACTTTGGGTTATGTATTACCAATATGGCTACTATAAGCCGCTCGCTGTACGGATGCTTGGGACAGTGGTCACGATGCGGCAACTGGTACCATCAGCCTTTGTGATGTGCTTGCTTGCCACAGCTCTATTAGCGCCCTGGTCGTCTCTCATGGGTCTCTTTTGTGGGATTGGAGTAGCGGCATACATCCTGGTTGACCTCGGTATTGGAACTCGTGTAGCCATTAAGAAAGGTGTACGTTGTGGGCTGTGGTCAACAGTCGTTTTCCCCATCCTTCACATCAGCTACGGAATCGGCTATTTAAGAGGGGTTCTAGACTTTCTTGTTTTACGGAAGCAAGAAGCATCTGATCCATTCGCGCTTCAACTGTCACGTTAGCTATTGGCGCTAGATGCATTCATCACATGATGAGGGATGTTGTACTCTATCGGTGTAACCGAGGAGTGGCCTGCTGCTGGTTTCAATGACACCGAGTTAGGTATATCACTGAAACCGGAGGTGTACCATGGAGCGACGCAAGTTTACGCGAGAGTTTAAGCTGGAGGCGGTGAAACTGGTTCGAGAACGGGGCGTGACGGTGGCACAAGCCGCACGGGATTTGGGCGTGCATGGCACCGTGGTGCGCCGCTGGGTCCAAGAGCATGCGGCCGATTCGCAACAGGCCTTCCCCGGTCAAGGGCAGATGAAACCGGATTAGGTGGAGATCGAACGCCTCCGACGCGAGGTGATCAAACTCAAGGCCGAGCGGGACATTTTAAAAAAAGCCGCGGCCTACTTCCCGAAGGAGTCGCTGTGAAGTGCGGGTTCATCGTGAAGCACCGGGGGAGCTGGCCGACGGCGTGGTTGTGCGAGGCGCTCGGTGTCTCGCGGGGTGGGTTCTATGCCTGGCTGACGCGGCCACGCAGCCGGCGCGCTCGTCGCGACGAGGTGTTGGGCGTCATGATTCGGGCAAGTTTCCTTCAGAGTGGCCGGACCTACGGTGCAAGACGCGTGTGGCACGACCTTCTAGCCGAGGGGGAGGCGTGCGGCCTGCATCGGATTGAGCGACTGATGCGGCAACAGGCCTTGCGGGCACGGCCCAGACGGCGTCGGGTGCCGGCCAATGCCGCCTCGCAGTCGCCGGGCGTAGTGTCGCCGAATGTGCTCAATCGCCAGTTTGATGCCCCAGCCCCCAATCGCAAATGGGTGGCCGACTTCACGTATGTCTGGACGGCCGAAGGGTGGCTCTACATCGCTGCCGTTATTGATCTCTTCTCCCGACGGGTGGTGGGCTGGTCGATGCAGGCGACGATGACCGCTCAATTGGTTGCCGATGCGTTGCTCATGGCTATCTGGCGGCGAGGCAAGCCCGACGCGGTGTTGCATCACTCGGATCGAGGCAGCCAGTACACCAGCGAGCCGTTCCAACGGTTCCTGGCGGACCAAGGCCTGGCTTGTAGCATGAGTCGCTCCGACAACTGCTGGGACAACGCGGCGATGGAAAGCTTCTTCTCCTCGCTGAAGACCGAGCGGACCGCGCGTACGCTGTATCACACACGAGACCAGGCAAGAGCCGACGTGTTCGATTACATCGAGCGCTTCTACAATCCCAGGCGGCGGCACTCCACATTGGGGTATCTCAGTCCGATGGAGTTCGAACGGCAGGCTCAATGAGCGTAGGGTGGTGTCAACCAAACCGGCAGCAGGCCAGAGAGTTCCAAGAGCCTGGAGCTAAGTACCGACCAGCCATGTTAAAGCCAGAAGTCGTTGAGATCTGGATAGTTACGATGTCAGGGGATCCCACCGCGCTTGCAAGGGTGAAGCTCAGGAGTGCTTGCTCTTCAGAGCTCAGGCTATAGCACGTCGTGTTCATATCAACACCTTAGCCCATTTGGGGGTGCAGTGTTGCACCTGGACCCAGACACCAGGATATGAAAGAATCAAAATGGTTGAATTGTTCACAGCCAACCGATCCCAGAGTTGAAGCGATGTGGAAGATTCTTAGCCTTCAGTCTGCGGTTGTCTCCAGAAAATCTCGGGCATAGGGCTTCTTGGTGTTCCACAAAGGAGGGAGAGCTGCATGGGGGTTCCTTTACTTGATCTCAAAGTGCATCATGAGCCGCTTCAGCAGGAAATCCTGGTGGTATTGGAACAGATCTTCAAGAGCCAGACGTTTATCTTGGGTCCTGAAGTGGGTAGGTTGGAAGAGCGGATAGCCGCCTACTGCCAGTCTCAGTATGGGGTTGGAGTTACGTCTGGGACCGACGCACTGTTGATTGCGCTTATGGCCCTCGGTATTGGTCCAGGCGATGAGGTGATTACCACACCGTATTCGTTTTTTGCGACGGCTGGGGTTGTTGTTCGTCTTGGCGCGAAGCCGGTTTTTGTCGATATCGATCCAGTAACGTACAATATCGATCCTGCTAAGATTGACCGGGTTGTGACTGCCAAAACCAAAGCCATTATCCCAGTCCATCTTTATGGCCAATGTGCTGATATGGGGCTGATCATGGAGGTCGCCAGACAGCACAAACTGAGCGTCATTGAAGATGCCGCGCAAGCAATCGGGTCGGAATACCGTGATGGCCGTCGGGCCTGCAGTATGGGTACCATCGGCTGTTTGTCATTTTTCCCGAGTAAGAACTTAGGCTGCTTGGGTGATGGGGGGATGGCTGTGACCAGTGATCCTGAGCTTGCGGAACGGATGAGGATTTTGCGAGTTCATGGGAGCAAGCCAAAATATTACCATAAGCTGATCGGTGGAAATTTTCGGTTAGATACCATTCAGGCAGCTGTCCTCAACATCAAGCTGAACTATTTGGACGAATGGACGGGTAAGCGTCAGCAAAATGCGATCAGGTACGGAGAGCTCTTTAAGCGGAGCGGGCTTCTGGATAGGGCAAGCGTACGGTTGCCGGCACCGGTCTATCAAGAGTCAGGTGCTCGGCATTACCACATCTATAATCAATTCGTGCTTCGTGTAGGTCGACGGGACGCGCTGGTGGCATTCCTCAAGGAGAAGGAGATCGGGGCTGAAATTTACTATCCAGTTCCCTTCCACTTACAAGAATGTTTTGAGTATCTGGGATATAAGGAAGGGGATTTCCCTGAGTCTGAGCTGGCAGCTAAGGAGACGATTGCTCTTCCGATCTATCCAGAGTTGACCGTGCAACAGCAAGCTGAGGTGGTTGAGGCGGTGACTGCCTTTTACGGGTAGCCAGGGAGAGGGTTCTACCCCGTTTCCACGGACAGTTCAGTGAAGAGTTGTTTTTCCCGCGGTTGAACTGCCAGTCTCCCCAGCTGCCGGGGATTGTGCCAGCGTTCGATATAGTCAAAGATATCCGCTCTAGCCTCGGCCCTCGTCCGGTACTGGCTCCGATTCACCTGCTCGCGTTTGAGCACCCCAAAGAAACATTCGGCCGCTGCATTGTCGGCACAACTACCGACGGCAGCTCATACTGCAGGTGCTATGATGCGCCGCTAAGAAGTGCTGGGACTCCGCCGACGTCAATTGGCAGCCGCGATCGGAATGGAGAAGGACCGGAGTGCGGCCGGGTCGCTGCCACACTGACCTTCCCCCATTTATTACACCACGGCCAACGAAGTTGACTTCTGTACTCCGTGGGCCCTGTCCCGATAGGGGTTGATGAACTCCTGGGGTGTCAGATCCCCAATGGAGCTGTGCGTCCGTTCCTCATCATATTTCTTCCGCCAGGCTTCGATCATGAGTTGCGCTTCCTGGAGCGTCACAAAGCAGTGCTGATTGAGGCATTCATCGCGAAACTTGCCGTTGAAACTCTCGATGAAGGCGTTCTGCGTGGGTTTCCCTGACTGAATGAAGTGTAGGTGGACACCATGCTGAGCCGCCCACGCATTTAAGGCCGACCCGGAAAATTCCGACCCATTGTCGAGGATCAAGGTCTCTGGCAATGGACGAGCCAGAAACACCCGATCGAGAATCCAGCACACCCGTGCCCCACCAATAGAGATATCGACATCAATCACGGGAGCTTCTTTCGAACAGGGATCCGTCATCGTGAAACACTTGAACCGACGACCGGTCACGAGCCGGTCAGGCACAAAGTCCATCGCATAACAGAGCCCTGGATGGGGCGGTCGGGGCAACGCGACCCGAGGAACAGCCACGCTCTTCTTAGGGCAACGCCGCTGTACGGCAAGCTGGTCCTCTCGATTAATAGAGCCGTTCCACCTTCCTATGGTTTACCGGCTAGCCTTCCCGTCGCAACCAGACATAAATCCGTGGACACCCTAGGCTCAGGACTCATTAAGTTTGAGGGTTCCCTCGGTCAGTGATCTGTGCGTCACTATGGCTGGAGGTGGCCATGAGTAACGTGTTTCTGTTGACCAAGCAGCAGTTGAACCGGATCAAGCCCTATTTCCCTCTGTCGCACGGTGTCCCACGAGTGGATGCTCTGCGGGTGATCAGCGGGATTATCTCTGTGATCCGGTATGGCCTGCAATGGAAGGATGCCCCGACGGCCTATGGGCCATACAAGACCCTCTACAACCGGTTTGTGCGCTGGAGTCGGGCGGGGATCTTCAACAAGATCTTCCGAGAATTGGCGCGACAACCCGGCCCCAGAGACTGCCTGATGATCGACGCGACCCATCTGAAGGCCCACCGAACGGCAGCCAGCCTACTCAAAAAGGGGCCGTCCCCCGCTGTATTGGCCGCACGAAGGGTGGCCTGAATTCGAAGCTGCACGCGGTGTGCGACGAGACGGGTAAGCCGGGACACCTGTGGCTGACCGCCGGGCACACCAGCGACTACACGGGCGCGAGATGCCTGCTACCCAGCCTTTCCAATACCAAACACCTGATTGCCGACCGCGGGTATGATGCCGATTGGTTCATCACCGCCCTCAAGAAGCAGGGGGTCGCCCCATGCATCCCGCCGCGCAAGAATCGACCAATACGGCGCCGCTACAGCAAAACCCTCTACAAACAACGGCACACAATCGAGATCATGTTCGGGCGGATCAAGGATTGGCGGCGGATTGCCATGCGGTATGATCGCTGTGCCCACACCTTCTTCTCAGCGATCTGTCTTGCTGCAACCGTCATCTTCTATCTCAAAGAATGAGTCCTGAGCCTAGGAGCAGCGACGCCATACGCTCACCTCTGAGGGCAATCACACCGTGCTCAAGAGTGCCATGCTGACCACAAAATTAGATCGTGCGTGCCCATCCCAATAGCCATTGTAATGCTGAAAACACAGCACCCACACCTCGTGGTAAGTTGAGGCTCACCACCGAACTCCCCGAAGAGGAGAAAGAATTTCCCCATCTACGTGGATAGCACCATGCACAAGCGCCTTGAGCGCCTGGCTAAGAGAAAGGGAAAGAGCAATTGATTCACCAGATTCGTCACGGGCTTGAGAGACCTGGAGTTACTGGAAAGCTTCTCGGAACTCCTAATATTCAGGTGTGATACATGAAGGGATCGCTTTATTGATGAAAGCCTGCAATCGAGTAAAAGACGCGCTGGAAATTGACGAGGGCCGTGGGCTGGCTACATTTGATCGAAAGGCTGCAAAGTCCCATGTTCAGATCTGTGGCACTTTGAAACATCACAGGCGCTGAGTCTCGTTCGCCCTCCACCATCACCCGTGATATTTTCCTCATCGGAATCCGGACACCCTGCGCAACTTTATCGCTAAACTCCAATCCAACCTGAGGCACCGAATCAGGCGCTGTCGCCAGTCTCCCTGTATGCCTGGGGAGGGGACGGGATATCCCGTCCCCTCCCCAAATCACCCACACAACCGCTAGAACGGCGAGAAGGTCACCGTGCCGTTCAAGGTAATCGACGGAGTATTCTTAAGTGAATCTGTTAAGACCACATTCGAGAACGTCACTGTCCCCGCCGATCGATTCACCGTCACACCACTGCAGGGCGTTCCTATACTAACAGGAAGAGTTGGCGAGGATAAACAGTTCCATAAAGCCTCATCATCATTAACACCATCCTCATTAGCATCATTTTCAAAAATAAAAATAACACTTAGATAACCAATGGACTCATCTACGGACACGCCTAGGTTTTCCGCATGTCTTGGGAAGTCAACTTCCAGCGCATCGATGGAGGTGATATTATTACGCACCGCTCCGGAGATAAATCTTGGATCTGGCACGAAGGTCCCTCCCACGCTGGCTGGCGCGTTCGACACCGTCAGCTGCCCTCCGCCGGTTCCGCCTCCACCTCCACTCGAAATGATCGTGAGGGTCAATGGCCGTTCAGCTGATTGCTGCGGCGTCCCACTATCCTGTACCCGTAGAGTGACTGGGAACGCTCCAACCGTTGTCGGCGTCCCGCTAATGACCCCGGTTGAGGCATTCAGCGATAACCCTGTCGGCAAAGTCCCTGAACTGACGCTCCACGACTTGGCACCGGTGCCCCCGGTCGCCGCTAAGGTCGAGTTGTAGGCTGTGCCGACTGTGCCCACAGGAAGGATGCTGGTCGTGAACGCCAGTGATGGAGACGGAGGGGGCGGTGGGGGGGGCGGCGTAATCGGTTGGATCGCCAGCGTAAACTCTTTCGTTTTGGTCCCGCCTGTTGAATCTGTCACTTTGATGGTAATCGTCGTGGTACCATCTGCCGTCGGTGTTCCAGAAATGACCCCTGCCGGATTCAATGTCAACCCAGCTGGAAGCGGATTTGACCCCGTATTGAGACTCCACACATAGCCAGGAACCCCGCCAGAGGCGACCAAGGTCTGGTTGTAGGCCACTCCAATGGTCCCGTTCGGAAGTGCCGTCGTCGTGATTGCCAGCTGACCCGGCTGCTTCACGAGGCAGTTCGGTAGCGTAATGTCGGTTGCCGATGGCCCGACGTTCACCGTGTTCGAGACCGGGACCAGATTGAAGGTCTGTGCATCGAATTCAAAGAGCCCGAGCTTGGCCCGACCGCTCTTGCGCATGGCCACCGAGAAGGTCCCATCCCCTGCCGTCGAATCGAATGCCGTTCCGGTATAGTCGATCCCTTCCGTCTGCACGAAGGCATTCGCCACCGGTTGCCCATTCGCATCCTTCACACACCCGTTGACCACAATGCTGTCGAGCACGAGATCGGCATTCCAATAGGTGACCCGGGTGACAGGTCCTTCATAAAATCGATTGGCGCCGGTGCCTTGCAGCGTGGCTACTCCGTCCTCACGCCACACGCCCTCTGCATCATCAAAGTACCACAGCGGCATGGTAGCAGGCGGATTGGCCGACTGGGTCCTGAGCGGAATGCGAATCGTCGCCGTGGTGCCTGGCGCCAGCGTATAGCGAGCGCCAGCGCCGTCGCGAACATCGAGTTGCATCGCGCCACCGCTTTCAAGCGGTTGCACCGAGCCGCCACCAGCCGCAATGCCATTGAACCCGCCCGGCATTACGCTCGGTTCAACAGCCGGATTGATCGGCGTCAAGGACACATTCACCGACCCTGCCGGCGCTCCGCCAGCTACGGGCACCAGGCCATTGGCCGGAATCGTCACGCGAGCCGGTGAATTGGGCACGGACACGGTCCCACCTGATGTCACGGAGACGGTCTCGGTGACTCCAATCGGCACCAGCTTGACTCCAAGGTTCGCTGTCTGCCCCGAAGTCACACGAGCGACGGGGAATGCTTCGGCGAATCCGCTTGCTTTCACACGCACGACGGTACGATCTCCCACAGGGGCCGATACTGTAAACTTACCGTCCGCCGCCGTCGTCGTGGCCCCCGTCTCCGTCTTCACCGCTGCCCCACTCACCGGCGCATTATTCGCCAATGAGACGACTTGCCCCGTAACTGTTCCAGAGACTGCTGATACAGAGGGACCTGCTCCCCCGTCTGAGCCACCACTCCCGCAACCACTGACAAACATACACATGACACTCAGAGCTGCCGCAGCAACGACTGCCCGACATTGCTTTTCCCTTACTCGCCAATTCACCATCATGATTCTCCACGTTAAAATGTAGACTATCGACCCTCAGGCCGACCCTCACGTCGCAGGCAGCTCACCGAGCGACACCAGCGACGAATGGAGGGGCGCACTGTACAATAGCTAGTCAGGTTGTATCAATCTATTTTTTACATGTAATATCAGTTTGCAATTATTACACCTACGAACTATTCGCATCACACTACACCTTACTGACTGCCACCGCAGTTCCCAGACAAGAGTGCTACAGGATGAGCAAGATCGATACTACAGGCAGTGATCTATCGATTTTCAACGAACACAGGCAATTCGAGACTATTCTCTGGATCTGAGCATCTAGAGCGATCGGCGGCGGCGGGGCATGAAAGGCGAAGGGGCTACCTGTATCTAAATAGATGCTGGATCGAAATGGATACAGCCACTCATCCGTCGGCCTGTACGGCCACCTGGCTGTTCATTCACCAACTGTTGTGGTTGATTAGCAGCTGAGAGCAGCCATCGATACTGCTCAGAGAAGAATCCTGGCCAATCTGGCCACGAGACTTCTTCAGTGCAAATCGGAGAGATGACTCTCTTGTGCGTATTCAGACATTCAGACGAAGCGTTACGTGTGAAGATGGATAGCTTCGCGATTACAACTGATGTCCACGGGAGAGGGCTCGGTGGGTACCCACTGGGCCCTTCGTGTTTTCATATCCCCTCAGAATCGAGAAGAGATATGAATGGAGCACTGTCCACGAAGCGCGATTACGAATGTTCACAGGCAGTGCGTGGAGAATTTTTCAGCACGGGTGCGGAGGTGAATATTCTCATCTACATGGATGGCACCATGCACGAACGCCTTGAACGCCTGGCCCAAAAAAATGGAAAGCCCGTGACAGATCTGGTGAATCAATTACTCAAGAGGGACCTCGAGTTGCTGGAAAACTTGTCGTAGATTTTTGTACGGAGGGAATTTATGGCCCTCCGGCCATCCATTCCTTGCTCAGCCGTTGTGCCTCATCAACTTGAGAAGGGGTCATCCGTTTGGTCAGTCCATCACGAAGCTGCTCCCCCATCTTTTCGTCCCGCCTTGCTCCCAGGTCGTACCATTTGTAGGCCTGGACATAGTCTTGCGTTACTCCACGCCCACCCTCATACATAGAGCCGAGCTTCACAAAGGCTAAGCCCTGCCCTTGTTTCGCAGCCGACAGAAACCAGAATACGGCTTCTTTATCATCCTTTCGGCATCCTAAACCGTTCGAATACAACGTCCCCAGATTCACCTGCGCATCGGCACTCCCTTGGTGCGCAGCTTTCTCGTACCACAGACAGGCTTGGGCATAGTCCTGCTTTCCACCCTGTCCACTATAGTGCAACCGAGCCAGGTTATACTGTGCTTCCACGCTCCCCTGTACCGCTGCTTTCTCAAAGAACTGGTGGGCCACCGCATGATCCTGTGCAACTCCACGCCCATGAAGATACAGCCATCCAAGACTGACTTGTGCTTGCGCATGACCACCTTCAGCTAATGCTCGCCACTCCTGCGCTGCAACCGCATAGTTCCCTTGTCTGTACGCATCCAACCCCGAGGAATAGTCGGCACAGATACCAGTCGAAAGACAACTCGCCGATATCACAAGAGCCATCGGAAATGTTGTGCGCACGAGAAATCCCCCGCCTAACGATCACTCAACTCACACCTACATTGTGGAAGCTCTGCTGGTACGATAAGATCATTGGTAGATGTTGGCCACGCTGAAGACGTTTGCGCAATGTCACGTAAAAGACTTAGGTCACCGCAAAAGCATAATAAGCTTACCACGCGATACTCAAAGCGCTAGGCCATGGAGGTTCTGTGTCGCGATAGGCCTGCTCATGCTGTCCGGATGTGGTTTCATCCTCCACGGGGAAAAACAGGACATCACGTTCGACTCCAAACCTCCCGGTGCAACCGTGACGCTCGACAATGCCATACAATTCACTACCCCCCACACCATCGCCTTGGCACGCTCATCAAACCATCAGGTTTCCATCAAAAAGGAGGGCTATGAGCCGCAACAGCAGGTGATCATGCACAAATTCCTCATCGGCCCTGCGATCGTTGGGAATATTCTGCCGCTCTTTCCGGTTGGACTGGCTGTCGACATTATGACTGGTGCTGCGTGGGGCTTTGAACAAGACTACGTCGCCGTGGATATGACCACATCGAAGGCTCACCGATGATGGTGTTGAGACAACTGTCCTCGTCCTATTGGGTGGGAAGTGTCGTGACGACGCTCCTGAGCCTGGCGCTGTTTGGGTGCACTGGATCGACGCGCGTCCCGGCACTCAACGGACAGGCGCTCCAAGCCAGCCACGATCACCAGGGGCTATCATTCGAGACAACCATGTCCCTCCCCATTCCCTTCACTCTGACGCCCGGATCAAAAATCGGCCTCCTTCACGAAGATCGTGATGAGACTGATCGACACGTGCGAGTCGCGATGGAACAAGCCGTGTTCTCCCTCAAAGCAACCGTCCCACGCCTGATCGTTGTAGAACGGCGCAGCGTCGGAGACCTTGAAAAGGAGTTTCGCTTTCAATCCAGTGGGAAGGTGAAAGATCAGGACCTCGCTAAGATTGGACACTTTTTAGGTCTGGATTACGTGGTGGTCTTCGATACGATCTACCAGGATCTCAACGAACTCTATGGGTTACGAAACCAAATCGAGACCTGGGCCGTGACGGTGCCACTGAAAATTGTTGCCGTGAACACAGCGGAGATCAAACTCCATTGCCTGGCAACTGCCAAAGCCCATGTCGGAAGACAGATGACCGCTTCAGAAATTCGGCTACTGAATCAAGAGGCACTCAGGACAGCCACGACTTCCGTCAGCCAGTGCTTATCGTCCTCGCTGCAATCGGGATCCCTGAACTAACAACTCAGGCGTCCTCTCGGGCCTTGGCCCCCAGAAGGAGGCGTCGACCATGTGGCCGTCGTGAGAAGGTGGAGGCCCGCCAAGAGGGAAAAGCAACAGCTCTCCTCTTGACAGGTTATCGCGCGGCGAGCAGAAACTAATACGGGTAGTAATGCCCGTAATATTGATGGTAATGGAGGCAGTTTCGGTATTGGTAGAACGAATACATCAAATTATTACAGGTCCACCCGGGTTGCCACCCGGCAGGTGGCTGAGTTTGAGGCGGCGGAGCATTGTTCTTCACGGCCTGTTGGAGATAGGCATCGAGGGCAGCCGCATCACCCGCGTTGAACGGTTTCTCCAGCACTCCCTTATTCAACTGCTTCTGCAGGGCCTCCATATCTTCCTTCTCTCCGGCCCACAGCACTCCGACCATACCGATGGTGAAAGAAAGTGCGCAACTGATGATCGAGAGCATCACGCGTCCCATACTCCCCTCCATACAACTGATCTATCCGAGAGAGATCTTCGCAATCCCCCATCGTGAGCTTCAGAATAAACCGGCCAACGCCCGCGTCAGGCCCTGCGTCAACGCAGGCACCGCTTCCTCGTAATCAAGATTCGCCTTGTTGGCCGTACTGACTACTCGTGTGCGATACTTCTTATTCTTCGTGACTTCTGAGGAAGTCTGTTGCTCTGTCCCTCCGATACCTTGCTTTAAATTTTGCTGGTTGTCTTGCCGGACAATCACCCCCTCAGGAGCCTTCTCAGCGACCTGCACATCCGTCACCACCATAAAGGTGACATCTTTGACAAGCGCACCGGTCACAAGCTCGGCTCCACCAAGAACCAACCCACCCACACCAGCCCCAATTCCGGCCGCAGCGTACGTCCCCCCGGCCAACCCCCCAATCGCCGCTCCAGCTGCGGCACCACCAACAGCGGACATGAGCGGTCCACCATATCCACCCATTAGTGCCTGCTGCGCCGCAGTCGGATCGGTCTTGGCGACACTCAGCACATTAGCCTGAAGCCGATAGTGCGCCTCATCCGGATTCTGCGTGATACGATAGCCTCGCTTGGCAATGGCATCCTTAATCGGGGTCACAATATCAAAATTGTCTTTGTCGGATGTATTCCGGACATCGACAAAAATGACCTTCTTATCCGGTCCGACCGGATCCAAGAAAATCGTCTCGCTCATCTTGGTCTGCACATCAAGATTCCGCTTACTGATCATCGTCTGCGAGGCCGCGCAGCCAGCCAAGAACAACAGCCCAACCCCCGCCACGACGACACGTGCCGCTACGAACGAGTGTGAACCCCTTGTACTCTTCATCAACAGCCCTCCTTGGCCAATAGGTGATGGTCCATTGCAGTGACTCCACATCAGAAACATGAACGATACAGATAACGGCTCGTATGAATGCCGCATGACAGATTCAACACAAATTTCCCCCTCGACGAACCAGAGAGGTCGCACAATCGTCCAATCATTGCCAGAGACAGAAGGCCCTATCGCAAAGTCAAATGGACTTGGCGCATGAACCGTTGTCTGCTGGGCTCGGCGGGTTTGCAAGCCCGCTGAACTCTTAGTAGCTGATATCTGCGCACACCGTCGACCTAGCCTGGATCAGCGTGCGATCCAAGGTATCATCCTAATTGGCGTTGAACGATTGGCCACACCGACTTAGCCAACAGGCTTGATATTTTGACGCTGGACTCCATGCTATAAATGGGGCCAGAACGATTGTTCTGGCCCCCACCCCAATGAAACTACGATCCGTACACCGAAGGCCTCAACCCTAGGGAATCGCGAAATAGGCAATGTCTTTTGGAGTGGTCGTGACGGGGTTGTAGTTCGCCCCACCGGTTGTCACACCATCCAGGACGCCTTGCAAGTCGATGATCGCAACATGTGTTCCCAACAGGCTTGCCCACAAGGCAAGTGATCGATTCGGCTGTGTTGGATGATCTGCAGGAGTGATGTACGCACCAGCTCCATGTGGGTCACCGCCGCCTGCCCAAACGATGGATGCTCCGGTATTGTCAGCCGCATTGGGCATCGGGACCACTCCCGTTTCTTTAAGAAAACCAAGGCCTACGGACGGAGATTTGAGCACACCGATTGCCATGGACTGACCGCCAATCCCATGTCCCATGAACACGAGGTGGTTTGTGCTTTCGATCGCAAGGTTAGTAAACTTAAAATAGTTAGGGTTATCAATCCGATTAACCGCTGCGGTCGGCAGGGTATAGGTGCCTCCGGTGTCGTTGAGAGTTAGTTGGTTAAGATCTACGAAAATATGCCCGCCCGAACTTTCCTCCGCCAATACCGCAACGTGGTAGTTAGTATCTACCGCAGCCGCGTCAATGTACGGTGCTGCTGCGGAGAAGAGCGCTGCAGTCGCCGTATCAGGCTTATAGGCTTTCCCTGAATTTGGATCCACAAGCACCAGATGAGGATGCCGTCCAGAGAAGTTGCCTCCGGTAAGAACTATGGCACGGTTTGTTCCACCAATAGGGAGACTTGGATCAAAGGCAAAGTTTTCCATAATCTCTACGCCGTTAGTAGGATCAGCCTCAAGAGATGGAATCGTCCGCACCTTGGCAGGGGCGCTCGGGTTATTGTAATCCACCACAATGAAACCAGCTGCCGTGGCCAAAAGCGCCGTCTTGTTGGTTGGATTCATAATGGCCCCAGCGATTTTCACACCCGTTGCACCGCTAAAATTAAGGCCGGTTGATATTTGCGTGTCGAAGGTCGAAATTTCCTGTTTTGTGGAGAGACGAAAGAACGACACCTTGCTCTGCTGATACCCAAATGCCAAACCAAGATCCTGAGCAGGATCGACGGAAGTACCATCCACTTTTGTCAGTGAAGTTGTAATCGGCAAGGCCGATATCTGGGCAACAGACGTGGCTGCGACCGCACCCCCTGTATTCGGAAAATTCAACAGCTTGACCGTGCCCCCTGAAGCGGCCCCCGCTGCGGCCGGCGTCAAGGCCTTTGTGGCGCCATCGGCCGTGAAAACGGCTGTCGAGCCAGAACTGAACGCCGAGCTGCCGATGACCGGCCCAGGCGTTGGATTGGGATTAGGCCCAGGATTTGAACTGGTCGGGTTATTATCCCCGCCGCAGCCGCCAAGAAAAAGCATGGCCACACCAAGCATAAATACTGATCTAATCATGTTCGTTTTCTGTGATGTTTGTGAATTCACTGTGACGGATCCTCCTTTGATAATTTTGTTTCCCTTGTTTTACCAATCGTTCAGCACATTCTGCGACTCCGGTGAGTAATGATCCGTCGTGTTTGCCCCTGCAATGACATAAGCATTAGTGCATACCCCATCCTTCCCTTGTCCCATTGACGACAGTCCGCACAGGTCGATCCATCCCGCTCATCCCGCGCTTCTTTTTAAGATTGGAATTGACCCAAGCACAAACCTACAGCGCACTACGCCTGGAGGCATCACATCTCACCCCCCCGCGACACCTTCGCGGATCAGCACAGCAAGATTGATGCCTTATCTGTACGCATATTGTAGTGTGTGCCGTATGTCAAAATGTTGGGCTTTTGCGACTTGGCATCGATTCAGCATACTGGTTACCCGATCAACTGATACAAAATGATTCACCCGTATCCAATTAGATTCGCATCTAAAAAGATACGACGGGATGCCCATTGGACCGTAGGTAGCTCTGGCTTCTCCCCCCCCCCGACGATTACCTTCCTCTTGATCCACCAGATTGCGTAGAATCCATAGTGAGGAAGAAGCAATCTATGGCATGGCATGAGACATTCCTATTCCCACAAAAGAGCAAGACTAGGCTCAGGACTCATTCTTTGAGATAGAAGATGACGGTTGCGGCGAGACAGATCGCCGAGAAGAACGTGTGGGCGCAGCGGTCGTAACGCATCGCAATCCGCCGCCAATCCTTAATGCGGCCG
>WBZP01001055.1_pt2 | contig 29435 bp, 19 predicted proteins | sample 5204301 | NCBI WGS metagenome assembly WBZP01 (sample SAMN12412401, study PRJNA552823) | activated sludge metagenome | isolation source: activated sludge from nitrification reactor of wastewater treatment plant... | place: USA: Pennsylvania | collected 2017 | reverse complement strand
TATGCCACGCACGAACAACCGGACGCTGCAGTCGTTGACACCAGATAGCCCACCTGAAGCAGGTGGTTCCGCGCACAGCGACGCTATCAGCCGATGGTGGCGCGGTGGGCCGAGTTCGGGCTTGCGCTGTGCGGCGATGTTCGCGATAGGGACGTCCCGGCGTTGATGCAGCCACTCCTCGCGTGCAGCGACGCCATTCGGCCTAACTTCATCTCCGAGCGTGCCATCCATCTCGCATGCCGGGTCCGCGCAGCACGTGCGCTCACCGGTAATGCGGCTGCACGCGCGCTGGCTCCTTCAGCAGTGGCTACGGACCGTCCGCGAGCTCGGACTGCGACCCCTGAGCCGCTTCTGCGACATCTGCGAGCAAGCCCAGGACCGGATTCTGTCTTGGTACTTGTGCCCGATCTCTACCGGCCCAATCGAAGAAGTGTACAACAAGATCAAGGTCTAGAGCCGCCGCGCCTACGGCCACCGCGACACCGAGTTCCTCGATCTCCGCATCCTCTTCATCCACGAGCCCCAGTTCAAACTCACCAGAACCTAACTCACGCTGTAAAGTCCCCCATGTCAAACCGACCTCAACCACACCTACGCTCGATCGCGAAGAGCCTGAAAAACACGATCGGTTTGTGAATCTTCTTGAAGCAAGCAGCCATGATTGTTGCGACGGTAATCTGGCCAACCTGCCGCCTACCAACCGATGGGGCGAATCTAGAAAATCGACTTTGCTCTCTGCCAAACGGACTTGGCTCCATCCCACGCATTGCTGCTGGTATCAGAGAGCATCTTCTTGCCGGACTGGAGGCCAGATTTGATGCCACCCCAGGCCTCGCCGCCTTTTTCCTTGAGAAAGTCCTTTGCGTCCCCAAGACCGTTCTTGATGCCACCCCAGGCCTCGCCGCCTTTTTCCTTGAGAAAGTCCTTTGCGTCCCCAAGACCGTTCTTGATGCCACCCCAGGCCTCGCCGCCTTTTTCCTTGAGAAAGTCCTTGGCATCCCCAAGACCGTTCTTGATGCCACCCAGCCCATCCTTGCCCTTGCTGCCCAAATAGTCCAGTAGTCGGCCTTCGGACGCTGCCTCGCCAACCCCACCAAAGGTGTCGCCAAGCCAGTTGCTGGCCGAGCCAAAGCCTTTCTTGATGCCTCCCCAGGCATCGCTGCCGGTCTGGCTGACCCAGTCTTTGGCATGGCCGAAGCCATTCTTGATACCGCTCCAGGTGTCACTGCCAGTCTGGCTGACCCAGTCCTTGGCACGGCCGAAGCCATTCTTGATGCCGTCCCAGGCATCGCTGCCGGTCTGGCTGACCCAGTCCTTGGCACGGCCGAAGCCATTCTTGATGCCGCTCCAGGTGTCACTGCCGGTCTGGCTGACCCAGTCCTTGGCACGGCCGAAGCCATCGTCCCAGGCATTGCTACCGGTGTCACGAAGCCAGTCCTTGGCATCGAGAATTCCGTTGCCTATGCCGAGCCCGGTGTCGATCGCCGTATCCTTGAACCAGTCCCAGGTCTTATCGAGGAAGCCCTTCTCGGCCTGTGGCTCCTTTTTGTATTCCTCGCCTGCATCCGCCGCCTTCTTTTCGCTGCCGGGCTGTAGCGCGAACGTCTTTTGGTCGAGGTGCTTCTGGATCTCGTCCCAGTTCGCGTCCTTCTTATTGAGCAGCTTGAGTATCGCAGCGCCGTCTTCGACCGCTTCCTCGCCACCCTTAATGTTCTTGATCCGCTTTGCGGGATCTTTGGCATCGTTGTCGTCAATAAAGGCGTCGTCGTCTCCGTGCTTGTCATGGTCCTGCCTCGGATAGGCATGGAAGCCTTTGATCGCGCCCCGTTGGCCATTGACCATTTCACGATCCGTGTGACCGCCTGCGTAGGAGTCCTGGATCATGTGAAGCAAACTGCCCTGCGCACGCTTCTTGACATCGCCGCCACCGGGGCCGCACCCGAAGAACTCAGCAACGCTTCTGCCCTGCTGCTTCTTGTCCTTCGAGAACATCTCAAAGCCGGGAATATTGATGTCGCCGATCTTCGCGTCAGCAGGGATTTGGCCCATCGCGACTTTCGAGGTGAACTCGGCCCACATCATCATGCGGGCCTTGGTGTCCTCAGCTTTCTCGCCTTCCTGGCCAGCCATGCCATGTAGGGCCGACATATCGCCGAAGTGCGAACGCGCAAGTAACGGATCTCCGACTCCGAACGCAGTCTGCGACGGATCTTTCTTTTCGGCCTGCTGCTCGTAGTTCTTGAAGCGCAGGTACCACTCCGCACCCGTCGAGTATGGACTATCGAGATCCGGGATGTAGTCGCTGTCCACCGGTAGGGGCACCGGTCGATGGTTCGACTTGAACAGCATACCCTCGGGATCGTCGTTCCACATCGCCCCGCGGGTGTAGTCCCATGCAGATCCGCTTCTATAGGTGTCGTTTTTGTCAATAAGACCGGCGCGGCGCAGCGACTCCTCCGTCATCGTTTCATGCGCTGGATCGTTAATATTCCAGGGGCCCTCGATCTGATGACGATGGATTAGCGCAGTGCCACCATGCGCTGGCTGCAACCTGGGGATTTGACCCCGCATTCCACCGTCAACGAAATGCCGAAAAACCTGACCCGCGCCATATGCTGTCTGCTCGCCTGCATCGCCCCGTCGATCGAGGAGAGAAGTAGGCTTCTTAGTCGGTGCCAAGGCGTGCGCAACCTCGTGCGCGATGACTTCCATCGAGTGCGGATCGCTCGGGTCCTGCTTGATCCGCGACGAGAGACCAATGTGTTGACCCTTGGTAAACGCGGACGCGCCCATCAATTGGGTCTCGTGATCACGGCCCGTACTGACGGAAATACCGTCGAGGGGCTGACCGAATGCATGGCTCATCATCTCGTTCACTGGGGACGAAAAGGGGCCCCGAGCGGTACTTCCATCCGTAGCGCCACTTCCGTTTGCCACGGGGCCTGCCGATTCCCCGCCTTGAGATCCGAACATTGCTGCTCCCCTAAACGCCTGGCCTGTCAACCAAGGACAAGCCTGTACAGGAATTATCGCACACGTGTCGCTGCGGTTGTCCAGTGGAAGGTGATTGGAGCGTACCCCATCGCCGATCCCCGTCGTGATTTGAGGGTGGGAGGTCGAGAGAACGTACTCCGAATAACGAGCTGAGAGCATGTGTCGCCGTCGGTCAAAAAGTGCTGCGTTGACAGCTGCTTAATGAAGGCGGCGGCGCTGATGTGAAAGTGCTGCGTCAGCGGCACCAACGCCGGTCGGAACGTGCCGCCCGTGGCTTCGAACGCATGCGGAAAGGACTCCTGCCTCGACAGCAGGGAACTGTACGCCGGGCCACAGAGGAGTTCGCAGCGAGATGGGCACCAGGCGGACTTTGGGTAGGTCTGACGGGTTGGGGCGCACGACTCCGATGGTACCGGGTGTGCTTTCCGTAGTCGGAGAGCCAGTAGTGGCTGGGAGCGGCGCAGACCAAGCAGCAAGGCTCGTTGGTGGGGAGGGGGCCGTGCGGGGGAGGTCGAGTGAGGCATGCCGGAGCGGTTGTGGGGCCGCTGGGATGCGAAATCGCAGTGCTGGGATGACGCGCTCGATGGAAGCGGTAGTGGGTGAGGCTGCGATTGGTCGACTGACGACGCAGACCAAGGTAAGTCGTCGCGGTCGCAGCGGAGGCGGGACGACGGGTGACGTGGATGGCTCTCCGCTGAGCTGCTAGGCTCGACGGCGGGCCCAGTACGCGCTGCCGTGCGGCATGCTCTTCGCGGCCTCGGTCCCTGCGCTGATAGATGATCCCAGCGACGCGCACCGCGGCAGACTGTGCGGTGTCGCGGCAACTCGGTGAACTCCGGGACGCGATCAAACCGAAGTGGAACGAACGAACAGCACCGAGACATGACCCGTCTTGAGCCGATGAGGCGCATCCAGACCAAGAGCGACAAGACACCAGAGTTCCGCAGCCCCAACGACTACGAGAAAATAAGGCTCATCGCGATCCAGCGTAGGTCGGATGCTAGGCCATCTGTCCGTCGAGGACAGACAGCCTAGCAGGCTGTCCTATTGGCCCGACCTCACTGCGGGTTGCTAAATTGGCCCCAACTCCGCCGTCGTCGCTGTTTTTGCCCCACCTACGCTAGATCGCGAAGACCCGGATTCTGCTTCGCGTCATCGCTGGCATAGGCCCACCTACGCTCGTTCACGAAGACCCGGTTAATCGTGCGTGTATGCCACGCACGAACAACCGGACGCTGCAGTCGTTGACACCAGATAGCCCACCTGAAGCAGGTGGTTCCGCGCACAGCGACGCTATCAGCCGATGGTGGCGCGGTGGGCCGAGTTCGGGCTTGCGCCGTGCGGCGAGGTTCGCGATAGGGACGTCCCGGCGTTGATGCAGCCGCTCCTCGCGTGCAGCAACGCCATTCGGCCTAACTTCATCTCCGAGCGTGCCATCCATCTCGCATCCCGGGTCCGCGCAGCACGTGCGCTCACCGGTAATGCGGCTCAAGCCTTGCGATAGCATGGCAGAAATGACTTGCTGAAAAATGGCACTGTCAGCCCCCCGTTGCTTAGGACCGAAGAGCTGCGGTCGGAACTATCGGAGCGGCCACCGATGGGGAAACGAGAAGGACTACAGCGGGCTTGGGGAGGTCGGGGTTGGCACAGCCGATCATCCAATCGACCGTGCAGACGGGCCTGATAAGATGAGCTGTACTTTCGGATGAGACTCAAGATGAGCCCTAAGCGGCTCATCCGAGTCGAAATCCATGCGCACTCTGTGCAGCTCGCTGACGCACTCCGATTGACATTTCTGCGCTTCTTCTGTTTGTCCAAGTTCTAAGAAGAAAGCACAAGCGGACGCCAAGATTCGCCAAGTCGTCATACATGGTTCGTCGGCACGAAGCAACACAAGTGCCTGCTCCATGGCTCTAATGGCCGACTCGTTGCTGCCACGTGCACGCATCACCCACGCACGATGGGCATAGCCGCCAGCCGCCATGCTCCGCTGCGGAACGGGCTCGGCCAGTTCGATAAGTGCGGTGGACTGACGCTCCGCTTCGTCAATGTCTCCAAGCTGGAGGAAACACGCCCCACGCAAGTATCGCACGAGGAATCGAACATCAAGAAAGGAGCCAGAGACAAGCTCAGGATCAGCAAGGAGCTCCAGGGCAGCCTTCGCATCGCCTTGCTCAGCAAATGCCATCGCACGGGCAGGCAAGATGAAGGACCTCAAACGCGTTCGGGTCGCATCATCAATCGTCCGTTCGATCCAGTCGAGTATCGTGTGCGCTTCAATCGAACAGAGTGCCCAAGAGTACACAATACTCAGCTCGAGTTGATATAGTAACGTCCAAAGGTGGTGACCATTGCGCTGTGCAACCGCTAGTCCATCCCGGAAGGTGCGTAGCGCAGAGCCCACGGTACCTTGACAGCCGTACGCCGACCCAAGATGGAAGGTCAATCGGTAGTACTGGCTCACGTTTCCGGCCTGAAGCGCCCTGAACACCGCTGCTTCACCCAGTTGCGCCGCAGGATAGGACCGAGAGGTTAAGTAGAGCATGTGAATGGCCCGGCCGAACGTGTCCAGAGGGATGTCCTCTTCGGATTCTTCGACCAACGCAAGGCACTGGTCGGCATCTTCCTTGGTCCAGCTTCCCAGCGTTACGTTCATGTATCCGAGAAATCCCCGTAACTCTCTCCGAATTCGCTGGTCAGAAATGGATTCGCTCAGACGAACGGCCTCCCGTGCGATCAGCTGCGCACGAATCGGATCGAACCAACTGACTTCGTCAGCGAGTTGCAGCATTGCGCGCAACGCGGACCCAAGCTCTCCGTGTTTGCGACAAGCCTGGATCTGTACCTCTAACTCACGGAAGAGTAGAGGATCTCCCATCGCACGAAGAACGGCGACCTTGTGTTCTCGCAGGGAGATCGCGGCACGAATCTGCTCTCTCTGGTCGAGTTCTGGAATGAGCGATTCTGCTTGAGTCAGAAGTCCAAGCGCATCTTTGGCTGCGAGTTGGCCTGAGAGCCGCCTTGCTGCCAGTTGCAAGTAGTGGATTGCGCGCTGTGACTCCTTGGCCTCTTGAAAGTGGTGAGCAAGCTCAAGCGCAACCTCGCTCAAGATCGCATCGAACGCTCGCTCCATGCGTAGACCCACACGCAAGTGATAGCGAACGCGATGTGTTGGCAACAACGTGCCGACAAGCACGTCGCGGAGAAGCGCATGATGAAAACGATACCGAGCAGATAGCGTCCCATCTGGCCAACGGCTGACGGAGTCCTCAATGATGGAAATCAGATCACGAAAAGACAGAATCCTGGCCAGCGCAACCTCAACGTTCGCAATCGGGAGATCGAGCGCAGCGGCGATCTCAGCTTCGCCCCAAACATCTCCACAAATGGCTGCTGCGCCTAAGATGGTCCTCTCAGACTCAGATAGTTGTTCGAGTCGACGCAACAGCAGCCCGCGAAGGCTGTCTGGAACGGTGTCCGCGAGCCTTTGCTCAAGCCACTTCGACATCGGACACGAACCCGACGGCTGTTCCGAGATGTCTACAGAAAGCGAATGTAGTAGCGCAGACAGAAAGAGGGGGTTTCCTCCACTGCGTCGGCACAGCGCGTGTCCCAAATCCACTGAGAAGCACTCGGGAGGAAGGTACGATTGAGCAAGCTGGCTGGTTTCCCCATCGGTCAATGGCTTGAGCTGGATACGGTGGGTTTTCGAGTTGCTTCCAATAGAATTCACCACTGCGTCGAATGCATCAGGGTCCGACAGCCGTTCCGCCGGGCGATAAGTTGCCATCAGCAAAATACGAGCTGGGACATGCTGGGCAGCAAAGTACCGAATAAACTCAAGCGTTTCAGGGTCGGCCCAGTGGACATCCTCGATTACGAAGACTACCAACTGTCGCGCGGCCAGCGCTTCCAGCACAGACATCAGCTCCCGCCGCATCCGCTCCATCCCTACACCGATGGACCTTCGCTCGATCGAGCCGCGTTCCTGGGGGCTTGATGCCGCGCTTAGCCGGATGGACCATGCTGGGGCATAGGTTCGCAGGAACTCGCGCAAATTTCCATCGATTGGAGCACGGAGGGCAAACCGGAAGGCATCCACGATGGGCAAGAAGGACTCGCTTGGAGCCTGCAGTTGAACGCACTCTGCGCGCAAAAAAACCGGAGAAACCGATGCCTGGAGCTCGGCACAGAACTGCGCTACCAGGCGCGATTTTCCGCAACCAGCCTCCCCAGAGACGAATACCGCCTGACGGGTTCCCGAGTTAGCCTCGAAGCAGAGCGCTTCCAACAGCTTACGCTCGGCTTGTCGACCGACAAACGGCAGCGATTGGACGGTCGCCGGTGGGCCGATCTCTCTGGACTGCCTTTGCAGGGGAGATTCAGCATCGCATTCGGCTCGGATTCGGCCAAGCCAGCTCCGCTCGGCCTCGCCAACGAAAGCGAGCAACTCTGGGTCAAGATTCAAGCGAAGTGCATCATGTTCAGGCCGTCCTCGCCCACCGACTGAGAGTTGGAGCAGCACATGTGTGCCATCGCCCACTCGCAGATTGTTGGTGATGTCACGTCGCATGACGAGGATATCTCTCGATCCCTGGAACGAGGACATACGTCGAATGTCAGCAAGCGACACAAATCCATCGGATGTCGAGCAGATGCCGGTTTCGGCAAGGAGTTCCTGCGATCGACGCCGTGCAAGACCGAGCAGCCCAATAAGCAGTAGGAAGCGTGGACTGATCGTCTTCGCTTTGCCCTTCCAGCCGAGCACCGTTGCAAGTGCATCTGGCAGAGGGGATGATTCGAAGACCGCGTTGGCTCGACTGACTGCCCCATCAGTTGTCAGCCCCAACGTACCGTCATCACGCGAGTGGAAGAACAGTCGGACCATGTCTCGGTCGCATCGTACACCAAAGTTACACCAAGATTGCACTCGCATTTCACCCCGACCATCCACCGCCGCGCTCTATCGTTCGCTACGGAAACTTGTACTTGTGGTGAGGGTCGGGTGCTGTACGACCTACGTGGAGCGGAAACAATGCCGGTGCCTAGCGGATCAGACATGGCTCTCCTCGCGAAGCAGCGATTTGCCAAGGAGAAAATCTGTCTACCAGACGGGTTTGACCAGTTTTTTCCTCGCGATGGTATCCGCAAGCGTCAGTTCACAGATGCATTTCCGTTGCAGGAACGAAATGTTCCACCTGTCATCGAGCCACCCGATCTGCTTTTTGATCGATATCTTCCTCTGCGTGCATTTGCGGAGCAGCAAGCCACAATGTCCCGGTGCTACGCCGAGTTCATTGATCAGATCTGTGCGGCCATAAGTGCAGCATGGGACTCTTGGCAACAGACGGTGAAACTAACTGGCGTCACCTACACTGCTGGCACGGCCTTCGGCGGACAGATTGTCGGTGCACCGTTCTCACCAACGATCATTGCACGTGGTCCAAACTCGCCATGGACCGCGATAATCGCGAACGCACTCACCGCAGCTTGGACACAATTTGAACTCTCGCTCAGGTTGGTTGGTGCTCCTCTGTTTATCGGAAATATGAGCATCCCGATACCGCCCGGGGGCGATGCTCAGCCTGGCTTGCCTGGTGTAAGTGGACCTGTTCCGTTCAAGATAGCGTTCCCCAGCGCGGCTCCCATCCTAAAGACTGCGCTGGTCGGACTGATGGAGGCTGTGTCACCGCCAGAAGCGAAGCCAGGTCGGCCCCCGCTATCTCTGGGACCACACACCAAGGTGGTTTACGAGGCGATTGCCACGGCAGTGACCACCAGCTTCGATCTTTGGACCGCAAGCTCAATGGTTGAGAGCAGTTCATTCCTCCTCATTTTCATGAACCCGTCTTTGACACCAATTCCGAGGATGGCAGGTATGTGTCCGTCAACGATTGCGCCGTTTCTTGTCACTCCGAAGCTGCCGCCAACCGTGTATACGCCTCAGCCATGGCAGATCCAATCCAGAATCGCAATCTAAGTAACACATAGCGTGATACTATGCCGCCAGCCGCTACGCTCACGACCATTGCCAAGTCAGAGCATATACATATTGAGAAGCTATGTCCACTGTGTATTATTCTGCCAATACTATTTCAGCGACTGCACATCGTATTTGGTCCTGTTGTTTCCGGTTCGAACGATGTGTTCATCAATTCAAAACCAGCTGCCCGGGTGACAGACGTAGGAGTTGCTGTGCCTTGCTGCAACAGCAATACATATATGATTTTGAAAGGGAGCTCTACGGTTTATATCAATGGGCTACCGGCTGCCAGGATTGGAGATCCGACACTACATTGCAGCATTTATCCAGGTCAGCTAGATTCTAATGGATCTATAAATGTAAATATTGGCGATAGTGCAAGCATGGGGTTTGGATTCCCAGGACTATCTTCAACCCCGAAGGACAGTATTGACACATCTGGACATAGTCCTGCAGAAGGGGCGAGCAGGGAATCGACTGCAGGACCCCACGCCGACGATCAAGTTGACGCGTCAGTCGACCCGACTGTTGCTAAATGGCGGCTCATCTTTGACGATGGACAGGTTGTTCGAGGTGCTCTATCGGATTTTCATGGAGGATCTGGACGAAAGGCAAGCCTTCGCTCAGAAGAAGGCCTACACATTATCGATAATTTAGAGAAACAATCTTTCTATGGAGTTGATTTATCAGGGACTGAGACGTTGTGCGGAACAATTGTTGATCACAGGGGAGAACCAATTGCTGGAGCAGTAGTTTATGCCTCACGTTCTTTCGGTGATGCAGAAGAAATAGTGTGTCGTTCAGATGGAAGCTTCGAACTATCCGGGTTACTGAAGGATGAACCGTGCTCGGTAAGCATTCTCCGTGGTAAACATGCGCGTGGAAGATTCGTCGATGAAGACAGCCATGGACTGCCCGGGACTCAAGCTATCTTACATCTTGCTGACGGCACTCGCGCAGCTATCACTGCGGATTCAGATGGTTGGTTTGAACATCAAACTGCTGTGTCAGGTGAAGGGTTTGGACTTGAAGTATTGCAGTTTCCAGCTCGCGCGAAAGGTCGATTTATTGATGAAAATGGACGTCCACTTGCTGGCGTTCGATTAATAATTCGCCGACATGATGGCCGGGAGATCGAGGTGGTAACTGATGGCTCAGGTTCGTTCAATGTGGATGAATTACATCCTGGTGAACAGTACTCCATCGAAGTCGTGAATGTTGAAAATCTGCATAAATAAATTAGCAGAACTTGAGGTTGACATGGCAGACATACGAAAAAACGTTAGGGCGATTGGTCAGCGTATAAGCGGCCTACAGGCTGGAGACACATATACTTTTGTGCTGAAGCGACCGAAGCCAACGCCGGACTTGACGAATGCTCGGCGCTGCGTCAAGCTCACTTCTGCTTATATTGATGTCGTGCGCAGCATCACGGATGAACTTGAGCATGCGCACCAGCGCGCAATGCTTGGTGATCTAACTGGCGCAAAGGCAGCATTCCAGAAGGCAAAGAACCTATTTGATGGGGTAGGTATCGCCGTCTCGACTGCTCATGGCCACGCGGAGGATGCGAAAGGCGATTTATCCGATTCACCATCAGAAACCAAGGATGCGTACGAATCAGCAGCCAGGGCTGCCGAGCTGTCGCTCAAACATGCAGATTGGGTCGCTAAAGGGCTTGACGAAGTATTCCGTGCCGTGGGCGCATTTGTTGATGAAGTCGCAGCCAGAGAGAACGGATAATCTCAACGAGTTCATATAGCGAGGTATGCTCATGGAAACCAGTCAAATCTCATCACAGCTTAGCGCTGTACGAACTGAACTTGGTGTAATCAGCCAAGGTACTTTAGCAGACCTTCGAAGGCTTGTCGTAACTGGTCTCGGTGCGAGTGATGATCTTGGACGAGCTGTTGAGCAGTGTGAGAGAAGTGATCTGTCCACGGCCAAAGCAAAAATCTCTCAATTGGAAACGGATCTAACCAGACAAGAAGAACAGTTCAACAAGGTTGTAAAAAAATCCCAAACTAGCATTGAAAAAGCTGCGGCGGCAGGAGCACTCAACGCCGCAAATCGAGTCCAAGATGCTGCAAAAAATGTTCAGGATGCCATCAGTGAATACAAAGATGTTATTGCAAACGGCATTGAAAGAGTCAGAAAAGCAGTCGAAGAAACAGTCGGTCCTGTCATTGAGAAGCTTAAAGCATTTGTGGAGAACCTAATTAAACGACTCAAAGACTTGTGGGAGCGGGCCAAACAATCACTTAGCCAGCTTCAAAAGCAGGTGGAACAAATTTTTGGTGATATGTTAGTTTGCCTTCAGACATTGATTTCCGAGGGGATGACGGCATTCCAGCAGGGAAAGCTAGCTTTCGAGGCAGCCAAGGCAGCAGGACAGGCCATGGCAAGCAAAGAGTGGGAAAAAGCGAAACAGAAAGCGACTGAGGCGAAGACCGCTGGCGAAGCTGCGTATAAGGCAGGAGAGAAGTGCTACGAGGCCGTCAGGAAACTCATCAAAGAGATTCCGATAAACGCTGATATGCTTTTATCAAGCATTAAGACGAACGTAAAGGCTGCCCAAGACGCGGCAGCGGAGGCACTTGAAGTAACCAAGAATGATGCATTGGCCGTCTGTGACCAAGCCAAGCGCAGCGCGGTGCAGCTTCGCTCCGCAGTTGAATCAGAAATGTCTGAGTTTGAAAGAAGGTCCAAGCAAACTGCAGAAAGACTGCGCATGATCCTTGTCAATGCCGTGACGGACATCGAGCGCCAGGCGATTCAGGATGCACAAAATCTACTCAGTGAGCTGGAACAAAGTGGCCAAGACTTGCTCGGCGTGCTTCAGAAATCTGTGCAGAAGTTAGGTTCGGCGGCGCATGACAGTGGTGTTTCGGGTAAGAAAAAGGAAGATGTTGAGCCTCAGGTGCAGGAGTCCATCACCCATCAGGAGGATGCGCAGGACAAGATCAAGAAGGTCCAGGAGATCGAGGGTAAGCTTTGGTCTTCTAATTGGAATGGGCTTGGGGGGGTTGGGCAAGAAATCCAACAGGTTGCGGCGGACTTGGTAAGGGCTGGGCGTCAAGTGGCGGACCAAGTGTCGTCTCTGGCTGGCGACGTCAAGCAAGCGATCGCCGAGTTTAACGAAGAGGCAGGGGCCGCTCTCCATCAGCGGGTCGAACAGTGGAAGGGCGTGGCGTCGGCAGCCGAGTCAACCTATCAAGAGCTGAAGTCAAGCCTTGAGAAGCAGCTTACCGAGCTAAAGCAGGAAGCCGAAAAGACGATAAAAGATGCCGAAAGCGGTCTAGAGCAACTCAAATCGTCATTTGATCAGTTTGTCGAAGCTGGCTCACAGGCTGTCGATAAGCTGAAGAAGCTCGACCTTAAGGGCGCGATGGTCCTGATTAACAAAGGAAAGGATCTGTTTGAAAAAGGAAAAGCATTTTATGAACAAATGAAATCACACTATGAGAAACTGAAGCAGCAGATTTTGGCATTAAAAGGAACAGTGGAGCACTTTATTCATCAGGCTGATGCAGTGATCAAACAAGCGGCGCAAGCAGCTGAAGATACCGTAACAACAGCAAAGCATGTCGGTGACACCTTGCGCGAAAAGAGTCAGAAGCTGATGGAGAATGCTGGCCAGAAGCTGGACCAAGCAAAAAAATCGATGACGCAGGCGCAGCGAAGCGTCGAGTCGGTGGCGGGAATTGCTCGACACGCCGGAGATGCAGTGAAGCAAGGATGCGAGGCAGCGGGGAAGTCGGTTACGGCCCTGGCAACGGCTGGTTCCGCGGCACTCCAGTCCGGTTTTGGAGTCAAGGATGCAGCGATGGCTGCTGCAGGTACGGTTGAAGAAGATGTAAGGAAAGGCGTGCTGAAACTCTGCGAGACGGCGCAGAAGGCAGTCGATGGCGCCAAGAGCGCAGCCACACAAGCCGCAGAAGCGGCACAGCAGGTGGCCAGCGGAAATGCTGGTGGAGCCATGGCATCGGCGCAGAGCGCCGAGCAACAAGCGATTTCTGCCCGAGGTGATTCCCAAAAGGCGCAGGATCAAGGAGGCCGCGTTGCAGCAGATGCCAAGCAGGCGCATGCCGCCAACACAGATCCCACCGTTTTTCGGAGACAGGAACAGGAAGCAGAAAGAGCCAAATCACAGGCGGCAGGACGCCCTGGTACCAGCGCTGGCGACACATCGGCGGCTGCGGATGGCGCACAAGTTGGGGGAGCGGCCACAGGTACGTCGTCCCCTGACACAAAAGCTGCAGAGACTCATGATGCCGCTGGAGCTGAGATGCCCGCCAAGGGGAGTGTGGCAACGCCGATTGCCCCAGAGGCCGTAGCCTCGGTCAGCGAGGACAAGCCTAGGGATGACCGTGGTGCGGTGCCTGAGCCGACGGGGAGGGCTTCGTCAGTCGCGAAAGACGACAACTTGACCATCCCCGGAATTGCCAGTGCCACTCAAAGCCAGGTACAATCTAAGCAGGGGAAGGGCTTGTTCGAGCAACTCAAGGATCTGGCTGGCGGGGACTCTACGCCGAACCCAAAGGGAGGAACTGCGGCCAACGATGGTCCTGCAAAGCTCGACGCCCAGAAGGCCAAGCAATCAGCTGCATCTGAGGGCAAGGGTCTGCTAGGTCAGGTGAAGGACGTCCTCGACGGCAAAGCTGCGCCAGACAGAGGCGCATAGCGGGTGACTGGTGACCAGGGAGATGCACGGATGAACAATCAAGCAGCGGAGGCTCCAGCCGGAGCGGCGATGCCCAAGGAAGCAGAGAAACCCCACGAGTTGGTCGGGACGGTCGTTGGTGGTTATCGCGTGGTGCGGAAGATCGCTGAGGGTGGGATGGGGGTCATCCTCGAGGCCAAGCACCAGAGCCTCGGCCAGATCGCTGCCGTCAAGGTCCTGTCGAAGGAGCTGAAAAATGATCGCGCCTATCCCGAGATCTACCAGCGCTTTGTCAACGAAGCGAAGGCGATCAGCCGGATCCAGCATCCAGGGATTGTAAAGGTCTACGACCAAGGGCAGCTTCCCAACGGAACAACCTACATCCTGATGGAGTATCTGGATGGCGAGTCGTTGGACCGGCGCATCGCGCGTGGTCCATTTCAGGCTCAAGGCACTTGGATGCCCATTCCCTTGGTCTTGCGGATCTGTCGGCAGCTTGTTTCTGCTCTCGCCGAAGCACACCGCAAGTCGATTGTCCATCGCGATTTGAAGCCAAGCAACGTCATCCTGGTGGCGGATCCGGAAGCACCGGGCGGCGAACGAACCAAGCTACTCGACTTTGGGATTGCCAGGTTCACTGACGCAGGACAGAACGTGTCACGTACCGGGACGATGCTGGGAACGCCGCTCTACATGTCCCCCGAGCAGTGCATGGGAGAGCGCGTCGATGGCAAAGCGGACGTCTATGCGCTTGGGGCAATGATGTTCGAAATGCTGTCAGGCCGACCCCCATTTGTCGGAACAGCAACCGCGCTGGTCGTCCACCATGCCACCACGCCGGCGCCCGACCTGTCGGTCGTGGTTCCTGGCATTCCGGCGGATATCAAGGCGCTTGTCGCCAAGATGCTCCAAAAGGATCGCAAAGCCCGTCCGACCATGATCCACCTCCTGGACGAGCTACGCCGGTTGGAGACCATCTACCCAGCGACGGACGACGACCGCTCGGACGCAGCGGCAGCGACGGACCCCACCCGAATGTCGATGGACTTCAGCGCGCTGGATGGAGCCAAGACGAAGCTGACTCGGCCAACCCCGCCGACGGAAGCTGCGCTTCGCTGGTGGTGGATCGCCATTCCGGCGCTTGCCGCCACCCTGGCCGTCACCAGCTACTTCCTGCTGCGATAACCAGCCTAGTTTACCGATTTTGCACAGCGGAAGCCGAGGGTCGGATCAGTATACGCGAGAGTTGCATCTCCTGATCGATTGTAACTCCAAAAATAATCAATTTTATCGTTGAAAAATGACCCGCCACGATATACTCGTTTTGAGTTGTCACATGCCTGTCCCCCATTGTGCGTTAATGGATATTGGCATTGCGCATGAGAGGTCCACTCGTTAACGTTTCCAGCAAGATCAGAAATTCCGTCAGCAGATAGTTCACCGAGAAGAGTCTTTGGAAATGCTCCAACCGGTGAAGTTCCTGTGCTTATTGTTCTATTCCACCAGAGTTGTGCATTGGGATCTGGCGGCGATATTGGGCTAGCAGCACCCCATGAATATGTACTGGCCTGAGGTCCACGCATCACATATTCAAATTCAATCTCTGTTGGAAGTCGCTTTTGGTTCTTATTGCAGTAATTGTCTGCCTGATTCCAATTTACGCAATTAATGGGATGATTTCCTTTGCCTGCAATCTTCCAGTTGCAAGGAAATGTGGGAGTGAGATCTGCGCAATTTCCATCGGTAACGCATTTCTGATAAGAATCTACTGTCACCTCTGTGATATCAAGATAAAAGGCGGCGACCGTCTGTTGGTGGATTGGTTGAGCAGACGCGTAGAGCGCACCCATCATAAAGGTCCCTCCGGGTACGTACACCATCCCTAGCGGGGGGGATAGGTCTGGTAGGACGGTCAGGTCTGCGATCGCCGAGAAATCTTCGATGGCCGAGAGGTCCGGCTGCGAATCGACTGGTTCACAGATGGACGTAGTGGGGTTGCAGCGCTGGTCGCCAGGACAAGGCCGATCTTTGCTGCAAGCGGTCTGCTTGGTCGGCAACAGGGTACACCCAGTGGTTAGCGCTGACAGTACGACCCAGCAGCGCAAATGGTCCTTCGTCATCATCGACTTTCCTTTGCTCCGCTGCGCGAGAGGGAAGCGGGCCGTGCCCGAGCGATCCCGAGTCCGACCAGCGTGCATCCACCCAGGATCAGTGCACCTCCGGCAGCTAGGGTGCCGATCCCTACGTTCAGTGAGTCATACACTCGATCGCAAGGTTGGGAGTCGTCGATACACTTGCCGTCGTAGGTGATCGCAACGGCACCCACGGAAAGAAGACCCCCGCCCACTACGATCGCGGCCGCTCCGCTCCCCAGCAGCCAGCGATTCGCTCGTGTTCTTTGCTCGGCTAGTTTTCGGCGTTCGTCGGCTTCTTGTTGTGCCCGACGAACTGCTTCCGCAGCACGCTGCGATGCCTCTTGCGCCTGTCGCAACTCTGCCTCGCGTTGCTGCCGATCCAGCGTCGCCTGCAGATCGGCTTCATACTTCACCTGGCGGTCGGCATAAGGAGCTGGGGGTGTCGGATTTTCCTGGCGGTAGCGGGCATACAGCGCCGCCGCCGGTTCCAGACGAGCGAGCCAGAACTGGGTTCTTCCCATAAGAAGGACCGCCCCTCCTGATTCCGATACCAGGCGAGCGGCAAGGCGTTCGAGCAGGTTCGATAGCCGCGGCGTCGGCGTTGCCTCCGGTCGTAGCTCACGGAGCCGATCGATCGCATCAATCGCTGCCTCCTCATGCTGTAAGGCGAAGTGTGACTCCGCAATAAGAAGCAGCAGCTCAGGGTTCTCCCGCTGCGCGGTGAGAGGAATCTGTGACACCACTGCTTCATGGAAGTCACGTAGGTACTGCGCTCTCCGCTTCGCCTCCGCTTCCTGAGGGTTCGGACGTATCTGTTCATGACGAACAAAAAGATCCCATGCCCGCGTCCACTGCTTCAGCCGGTGCGCCGTCCTGGCTGCAAATAGGCAGAGCTCCGTCCTCTCTGGGGTCTGTCGTTGCTGTTCCTTTAAGGTCGCTTGGAGTTCTATGTAGCCACTTTGCAACAACCCCTGCTCTTCCTCATCGGGTGTCCGTTCCTCCTGCTGAAAAAGATCGAACAAGTCGATGGCTTGTTCGGAGTTTCGCAGCTTGATATGGACGCCTCCTAGCAACAGCAAGATCCGATGCAGCTCCGGGGCCTTGCGTCGAGCCTCTTCAAATCGCTGTATCGCGTCAGCATAGCGCTTCTGTTCATCCAGCTGGATGCCTTGAAGATACAACTGGCGCGCACTTTGAGCTTGAGCAGGCGAGAGCATACTTGCCTGGACTCCGTACAGCATGAGTAGTCCTAAGAGCCTACTCTGGGAGCTGTTCCGGCGGTGGAATCGCATCGGTTACCTTCTTCGGGAGACGAATCTCCTTGTTCCGAATCTGTCGCTCGGGCTTGACTGGCGTGGATGGGGCAACTGCTGGCGCGGGCACTGCCGACGGCTGAGTCGTCTGCCCGGGCGTCACCCCAGCTTGTTGAACCCCGAGCGGTGCCAAGATCGGAGTGGACTCTGGTTTCAGATCCTCGTCGATGATGAGCAGCTCCTGCGCTGTTTGACTGAGCGTCACGCCATCGCGCGCGCACAGACCGAGCAATCGCTTTCGGGCGGCCATGTCCGTGACTTTCGCAAAAAGCACGCGAGCCAGATCCTGCTTCTTGTCCACGCACGCTGCAGACGTCATCACATATGCATCGACTTCTCCCAGGGGTGCAGTCGGCGTCTCATTTGCTCGATTGAGCAAGTCCTTGGTCTCTCCATTCAGGTATGCCGCCGCAGATCTTTGTGGTTGCTTTTCCGCCTGCGCTGTGGGCAACGCGCGAAGCAAGATCATTGCTGCATGAGAACGGACTTGCGCATCTCGGTCGCGTGCCAGCGTTCGCAGCATAGCGAGAGATGCATCAACACCACTGAGTGCGTGAGTCGCTAGCGCGCTGACCATCCCATCTCGAACCTGCGGTGATGAATCGCTGAGCGCGATACGGAAAAGGGCGAGCGCATCAGAAAACGGCAGTTGTCCGAGTTCAGCAACGGCATCGGCTCGCGTTTTGCTGTTTGGCGAAGCGAGCAAGCCTCGAAGATCTAGCTTTGACTTCACTCCGAGACGTTGTAGCAGAAGAGCTGCATGAACTGCCCGTGGCCCCGTTCCGGCAGCGACAGTTTGGAGTTCAGGGATTGCTTCCTTGTGGCCGCGCTCCGCTAGCATTCGCGCTGCGGCGAATCTGGCTTCTGGGAACGAGCTCTTTAGTTGTCCTTGTAACTCTGAAACAGCCGTTTCATCACCCAGTGATGCGAGAGCACCAACGGCGCTAAGTTGGTCCTCTGCATCCCCCTTTTTCCGCCGAGATGTTAACTCAGTGGCGAGTCCGTCCACTGATTCCCCCTGCTTTCGCAGATGGTTACCAATTGAACCCAGTGAATGTAGAGCTTCTCTTCTAACGGATCCTACACGGTCATCGAGCACACTGCGCAGGAGCGGAATCGCATCCTTGGATTTTGTACGGCCAAGAGACGCTGCAGCGGACTGACGGACTTCTGGCTGACTGTCACGGATGGCTTTGGCGAGCAGAGGAAGAGCAAAGTGAGGCTGTGCGTCGGCAAGCGGCGTTGTTGCCTGAGCACGGACTGTCCAGCGACTGTCTGCCAGCGCCTGTTCGGCCCAGAGGAGAACATTCAGTTGCATTCGATCGGGATCGAGTTGAGAGCTCAGGAGTATGGCTTCGGCTGTGGCCAAGCGAAGTCGCAGGGGACTCTCTTGCGACATCAGTAGTGGGTACAAGATGGGAACCCCGCGCGGAATACGAGATGCGCCCATTCCCTCGACTGCAAGGAGGCGCTCTGACAGCGAGCGTTCCGGTCGAAGCACCTCACGGAAAAAATCGAAAAATGACGGATCATCGTGCTCCGCCAACGCCCTTGCCGCACGGAGTTTCAGTGCATCATTCGACTTTGCACAGGCCTCCAGCGCGGTTCGTCCGAGCTCCTCTCCGCTGCTCAGGAGTTCCTCCGCAATCAATAGATCAACATCCTGTCGAAGCTCTGGCGGCAACATGTTTCGGAGCATCTCTTGTGCTAGCCGATCGCCATGTCGAGCAAGCCGACCTAGTACAGAAGATTGTAGTTCAGGCGGAAGTGTGGGAACTAGGCGATGAACTTGAGTCCTAGTCGCAGCGTCTCCACGAAGTGCGAACAGAATCATCGCCTGCCGGTGAACCTCTGGATCCTGACTACTTAACAGTCTGCTCAATCGACCGTTGGTGTCGGACATTCCTTGGTCGAGAAGGGACTCAATCGCGGCCAGCTGCACCTGCGGGGAGCCACTCTTGTCCAACGCCTCCTGAATCGCCTTTCTGGAAGCCCCTGTCCGCAGGGAGCCGAGGGCACGCACGGCACCTACTTGAACGCGAATATCTGGGTCCTGGAGAAGTGGCAGTAGCCATGGTCGTGTAGTGGGCTCTGCCAAGCGGGAGAGTCCATGTGCAGCCCGCAGTCTGAGCAACGCATCACGCTCGCGCAACCCTTCCAAGAGCGTTGCCAGTGCTTTGGCCCTCGCACTGTTGATGTCAACAATCGGCAGTGCTGGAGCATCATGGTGGGTTGGCCCTGCATCAAGGCGGGCCGGTACATCAGCGGACTTGGCCGGATGTCGAACAAAATTGATGCCGATCGCCATCGCACCGACCAAGGTCGCTCCGCCGAAGATGGCCAGCGCCCGTCTCGTTTGCACCGTCAGCCTAGAGCCCCCCCGCTCTGCACTATGGAACAACGAACGAAGTCGAGTCGCGACTTCGTCCATGCTGGGCCTGACGCTCGGCTCCTTCGCCAACATCTGATGGACGAGGTTCTGTAGGGCATCAGGACAGCCCGGTGCGAGGCTCCGCAAGGCCGGTGCTTCCTTCTTCAGGTGCTGATAGCGGAGCGCATCCTGGTTGCCCGAGAAGGGAACCTCTCCGCAAATCAACTCGAACAGGATGACCCCCATCGAGTACACGTCCGAGTGCGGACCAACCTTGTGGTTCGAGCCAAACTGTTCCGGGGACGCGTAGCGCGCCGTCCCGACGAGATCGAGTTGGGCTGTCGAAGCGGTTGTTTCGTCTTCGACAAACTTGGCGATACCGAAATCAACAATCCTGACTCGTTCACCGGCAGGTGCGCCGGATTCTGGCACCAACAGAATGTTGGCCGGTTTGAGATCGCGATGGACAATATTCCGCTGATGTACTGCTGCAAACGCGGATGCGATCTCTGCTCCGATACGGGCTACATCTTCAGGATCGAGTCGTTTGTTCTCATCGTACAATCGGTCGAGTCGCGCCTGCAACGACTCACCGTCCAGAAATTCCATGATCAGGAAGGCTTCGCCAGATGGCAGCTGCCCACCGTTGAATATCTTGACGACGCCTGAGTGTGGGACTGCGCTGGCGGCGCGAGCCTCCGCTAGTAGTCTCTCTGACTGCTTGACAGAGCCAGAGCCAGACACAGAAAGTACTTTAACGGCTGCCCGTTGCCCAATCACACTGTTGTGGGCTTCGTACACAATCCCCATTGCACCCCGGCCGACCTCGCGGATCACTCTGTAGCCAAAGAGCGTCTGGCCGATGAGGGGATCTGTTGTTGCGTCGGAGGCGGTCATGGGTTGGCATGACGAGGCACGCGTCTCGTCGATGGGAAACAGACTTGCGCAAGCATATGGTAGCATGCGAGCAGGGCATCGGTAAACGCCGTTTTCCGCAGCCACCATGTCTTGCGGGGTCACGCGACTTAGCAATCACTTGTGAACTACATCTCCTCCTGGCTTGCACCACAGTGCGACCAGTGCGGCACGTTGCATCTCCCCGACGTGTGGGTTCAGGCTGAATCAGCATTGCGCCACGACTGAGGGTCGAGCCGACCGGCGCTCGCGTCACGGGCGCAGCAATTTCACGTCGGCGCCATCAACGCCGCCGCCTTCACTAAACAGCAAAACGCAACGCTCTTCGACTGGCGGTAACAGCAGTGAAGGGAATGGTAGCAGCGCCCAGTCATCGCAGAATAGACGACGGCCTGGCGTCCTTCACTGACCTCTTCCTCCAAGTTCAGTCAGTCGGTCGGCCCAGCCGCATTGGGCAGGCTGACGTGCATGGTGATGAACCCGTTTCGCCCATTTACATGACTGGGAATTGTGACTTACCATACAAACCATGCAGAGGCTTCGATGTCCTAAGTGTGGGTACCTTGCAGGGGGGCCAGGTGAGTACTGCCCAATGGATGGCAGCAGACTGATGGAGGACCAAGACCCTCTAATAGGACAGACCCTGGAAGGCTGGTACCAGATCCTTGATAAGCTCGCCGAAGGAGGCATGGGGGCGATCTACAAGGCTCGCCTCCTTCACGTGCGGGATCAGATTGTCGCGATCAAGGTCATACGTCCCGACTACGCCAGCGAAAAAGACTATCGGCGACGGTTTTATCGAGAAGCCAGCACTCTGATTCGGTCCTCACATCGTCACATCGTGACTGGTTACGATCTTCACGAGACCAGGGATGGGCGGCTATTTTTGGTCATGGAGTTCCTCCGCGGAGAGACCGTCTATCAGTCTGTGGTGAAAAGTACGAATCACTGCATCCCGCTTGGCACGGCTCTGCACATAATGGCGCAAACAGTCGATGCCATTGAGCATGCGCACCGTCTAAACGTCGTCCACCGGGACATCAAGCCGTCCAACCTATTTCTCGTGGAACAAGATGGGGATCCGTATTTTGTCAAGGTACTCGATTTCGGATTGGCCCGTCCGCTTGACCAGCCTGCCATCACAATTCCCAAGGCGGGTTTGGTGGGCGGCACTCTTGGGTATGTGGCACCTGAGGCATTTGAGGGCGGGGAATACGTAGCCCCCGCACTCGATGTGTACGCATTGGGCTGCACTTTCGTTGAGATGCTCACTGGAAGACCTGTCTTTGAGGGCGCCGACCACATTGCGCTGATTCAGGCTCATCGGAAGTGCATCCCCCCTCGGCTGCACGAACTTCGACCCGACCTAGCGTTTCCGCGCGAACTGGAAGAACTGGTCCGCGGCATGCTGATGAAGAAGCGTGACGAACGAATAACGACCCCAGCAATCAGAGAGCACATTTCAGGCATTGTGTCGCGTCTTCCATCACGAACGGATCAATCGTTACTCATTGCCTCGACGATTTTTCTCGCCCGACCGAAAGAGGAAGCCAGGCCCGAAACACACGATACCGAACCTAGACACAATGTGGGCATCCAGGAAATTGCAGGTCTGCTCCAACAACTAGAAAAAACAGAGTCCGAGCGCGAAACTGCTCTCACAGCGACGACAGAACTGCTCATAAAAATCTTGCAGGCGAGGGCATTACACGAATGGCCGTCTGCACTGAGCCTGCTTGCGACTCAGTCGCAACAACTGCAACGTGAAGAAGTGTCTCTTCGGCAAGCTGTGTCCCTGATTCTGGCTAAACGTGAACGTGAGCGGCAACGCATCGAGACCCGGCGCGCCGAACTTCACCTATTGATTCGGAAGCTCCGGGAGGACATCAGAGCCCGACCTCCTGCGAACCTTGGAGAGCGTCTCTCCGATGAACAGACGCTTGAGCAACTTGAAAAGCAATTCTTCGCGCTTCAAGCAGATCCTGTTCTCACCGAGCAGTTAGCAAAGGCGACGATAGACCATCAACTCATCAAGCATCGGTACTCGGTTGCAGTCTTTCGACTCGGTCAATCAGTCCTGTCCCACAGACTGGAGATCGGAGCACGATTCCGTGATGCCGTGAAATCTCTTGAGCGATCACTGGATGTCCTGGGACGCAGCAACCATAACGTCGCGGCACTGATGGAAGACCTACCGGCATTCAGAGGAACCGCGGCACAGTAAAGAGCTCAGGTAGAAAGTCTGCTGCTGTCGGCGGCGACACCATGTCTCTTGTGCATCAGGTGTCCGAACTTTCGCTCGACCTTGGGCCGTGTCGCTCGGTAGCTCGCCTTCCACGTCGGAGCCTGCTGTCTGTGTCTCTCCCTCTGGAGCGTCGCTTCGTCCTTGTGAATGCGGAGGTGGCGACCTCCCTTGCCGTCGGTGCATCGACTCCTAAGCGGACAGTCGGTGCAGTGGGAGCCGAAGTGGGCCAGGCCTCCCCCATCGGTGCTGTCCTTGATCACGACGAGCACTCCGCCCGGACAGCGAACCGTCCTGTTCTCCAGATCCACCTCGAACGCAGCTTTGCTGAACTTTCCTGCTGGTGCCGACGGCAGCGCTACCTTCACATAGACCTCAATCTCGGCTCCTTCTAACTTCTGCACAAACTCCGTCGTCCCGTAGGCCGTGTCTCCGTACACTGCAAACGGTGCTGCCGCGGGCGATTCCTGTTCGGACTCCTTCGCCGATTCCTGTTCGTATCCCCTCGCCGATTCTTGTTCGGATTCCTGTTCGGATTCCTTCGCCGATTCCTGTTCGGCCAGGGCCTGCTCAAACACCTCTGGACACAGCTTCTCCGCCACGCTCCCATCAGCGGCATTTCCCGCCGTCACTTCCGTCGCGGTGATGATCTCAGAGTCTGGGTCCACGGCCAGGTGTCCCTTGTACCCATCGAAGCCATGGGCGGTCGTTTTGTGACCATGCCGCGCCTCCGGGTCCACCGTCGAGATCACGCGATTCTTGGCCACCCCGCGTACGATCCGAAACACTCCCGATTCTCCCGGCTCGATGTCCTGACCCACCACCGTACTTAGCAGCTGCGCTGCTTGCGACAGCTCCTGAGTGAGCTGTTCTCCGTCGAGCGCTGCCAAGATCGCGTAGGCATCCCGGCTCAGTGCATCGATCAGTGCCTCCCGCGCCACCTTATCCTGCCAATCACAGACAGGCTTTCCGGGAGCTCGGTAGTCGTCGTCACGGCGGCACACAGTCCGCAGCCGCGCCTCCCACTGTGCATCGGCCACCGCCAGCACAGAACGAATCGCACTGCGCACCAAAGTCACCGTATCCTGCGTCGCCACCGCATCATAAAGAGGCGTCGAATCCAGCACCCTCTTTCGCCCGACCAGACCCGCACTGTGCGCCACCGCAAGCGCTGTCTCAAAGATGCGATTGGGCCGCGCACTCCGTCGCAGCCTCGCTCTCATATCGACCAGCACCGTATGCACGAAACCCGGCTCATCATACGCAAGTCCGCCTGCCGCATACTTCCAGCGCAGGTCGAACGTGAACCGCTCCACCGCTTCTCGATCCGACAGCCCCTCAAGACGCTGCAACACCATCACCACAGCGATGATTCGAGGAGGCACACTGTCGCGCCCAATCTTGGCAAACAGATCCGCAAAATCTTCATCGGGAAACAGCCGGTGACTCTCCCGATACAGCAGCTCGTAGATACTGGTAGGAGCCAGTCTCTCTCGGCAAAACTGCGACCCCGAACGAAACACATCCTCACTCCGCGGCGCCTGCCCAAGCGACATCCCCGCATCCGATCATTTCTCCCTCACATAGACAACAAAAAACACCAGTCACCTAGCCGATACTTGCCGCACTGAAGGATTGCCCTCCGAGCGACCAATCCCCCGTGTCCCTTACCGGCCGGTCGCCCCCCCATGATCCTGGCGCTCAGTGGCCCATAGGGCGACCTGCATCACGGCTTGCAGGCTAGCGGATCGCGGCGGTGCGCCTGGCCGTCGTCCTCAATCCAGACTTGCAGCCTGGAGACGAAGAGCCGAGAGTCTCTGTTCCACATCCCTCGCAAGACAAGATCGTTTACCAGCAATGAGAGCCAACAAATTCCGGCCCGACACATGGTTTTTTGGGTATACTCTGTCAGGCACCCACGTCGCGGATTCGGTGACTCAGGTGCTGCCAGTACGCCACGATGCGTCGGTCCTGTGCCAGCTTGGCCAGCTCCTTTTGCACCTTGTTGGGCAGCTTGGTGGCAGGCGGATTCGGGCGAGGGATTCCATTCCGAATGCACTCCTGACACGCCAACTGGTAGCTCAACATCTTGCTCTTGTCGTCGTCTTCCGCAATCTGGAGAAGCTGTGTCACTTCCTGTGCCCGCAGCGACTCAAACGGAGCAGGAAGACAGAGCAGAGACTCTGGCTTGCGCTGGGAATGCTCGTCAAACTCGGCTTGCGCGAGCAGCGTGGCCGCGCACAGGGTCTCATCTCGTGCGATACTGCGGATTCTCTTTCGCTCGTCGGCAGACAGACTGAGCAGTGGTTCTGCTGGTAGCTCTTCCGCGTTCTGTGGGGCCGATTCCTTTCGATGTTCGTACTCGAACTGATGCAGCCGATCTGCATGCACGACAATGGCGGCGATAGCAACTGCGTCCGACTCGCTGAGACCAAACTTCACTGCGTATTCTGCTCGCTTCAAGGGGGTCGTAACTGCTACTTCTGGCTTCGGGGGTTCTGCCTCAGACGACGGATCCCTCCTGCTCGGTTCTAATGAGAGAGCCATCTCAACTGCTCCTCCTCTGTCCTCATTCTGTTCGAGAGAGTGCCGCTGACTGAGCGCAAGCTTGATCTCCGCATAGGGAAGAAGCTGTACGGCTTGCTTCTCGGGATACAGCTTCTCGTACTTGACAAGTGTGAAGGTCAGGGCCTTGCGGTCCGCAAGAATCCTCCGAACGATCTGCTTCTCACGCTCCGAGAACTTGGGATTCTGATCAAGCGATGGACTGTTTGACTCGAAGCTGGGATGGGCTCCAGCAATCTCGGCAATGACGGCGCGCACTCGCTCAGGCCGGTGCAGCCAGCAAAAGAGTTTGATTTTCGTCGGCTGTCCTCTCTGGAAAGTGGGAGTCTTCCAATGCTCGGGCCACTTGTTCGGGGTCTCGATCGGCATCTCAAAGTCAAAAATGAACTCCTCCTGTTGATTCGTGTCCCTCTGGCTGATCGCAGGTCGCGGAGAAGCCGCACGCGGAGCAGGCTGCTCCTGAATGACCAACTCTGTCTTCGATTCCAGGGATGGCAGCAAGTCCGTCTTTTTGTCGCATGGTGAAGTGACTTCCGTGTGCTCTCCACGACGTGCATCGTCCTCGCCCTGTACCGCCCCTGGCCCAGACCCTGAAATGTTGTTCGGTACATCAGGATTTGCGCTTGCATCGGGTTTGGGAGTCTCTTTTTTGACGTGAGAATCGCTTGCTTTGGAGTCAGGGGACTGATGCCAATCTGCTGTACCTTCGGCCAGCACATCGGCAAGGGCGCGCTCGATTTGGTCGAGCCTCACGTCATCCTTCGAAATCCCTTGGACATGCCGAACGATCATTGCGGAAGCCGCAAACACCAGCGACAAATCAACCAGGATTCCTGTCAAATTCAGAGCACTACTAGCGCCGCTCTGCTGCTGCTTCTGTACGCTCTGCTGAAGCAGAAGTTTCAGTTGCATGCGCTGATTCTGGAGCTGGGCTTCCTGCGCTGTGCTCTCTGCATCAGGAGGCCCCAGAAAAACATGCAGCGCCGGCAAGCTCTGCGTTCCTTTCGGTGCGAGCGGCTGACCTTGGGAATCGACCCAGAGAATCCGATAGGTATGTCCATCTTGCAGTCGGAGATCGTCGGGAAGCTCAAAGGGATCGAGCCGATAGTAGCGAAGCGCGCCCCTTGCATCAGGGGAGGGAATGATTGTGGGACTCTCTGTCTGAGTGCGCATCGGCAGCACCAGTCGATAGCCAGCCGCCCCATCTGGTGCCTGGCTTCGCACTTGCTGATCGAAAGGAATCCGCACCCTCGTCTTGTCTTTATGCACGAACGCGGCCCTCACCGCGCGGGCCTGTTCCGAAGTGTTGGGTACCGATGTCTGTGATCGTCCTCTCTTGTGGCGTTTGTGTGCGTTCTCTGGACTCCATTCCGGGTCTGCGGATGAACCGGCCGCTCCGACTTTGTTGCTTGGGTTTGGCGCGATGCGCAGGGCCAGCATCCTTCGATGTTCGGCAGATCGGCATACATCGCGGCAGAACAGAGTCCCCTTGCGCGCGCTCTCCGGGATCTCGTTGACGCAATCCACGAACTTGCACTTCATGAGTAGAGCGTACTCGATTTCTGATACGCGAACGCCAAGCAAGATGACACTCCTTGGGAGTCGCCGACCTTGCCACTGGAGTTCGTACGCGAAGCCGACAGATGTGGTTCGCGTACGCCGCGCTCTGTTCGCGTACGCGGCGATTCGTCCCACCCCAAGCATGGACCCACACCGCAACCGAGAAAGTGCGTTCGACATGGATCGGTTTTCGGCGACGCTCTTGCGGGAACAACGCCCTACCACATCGCTCGAAAGCCAGAGGCTGTGCGCGTTCGGTACGTAGGGGATTGAACCGTTCGGAATCGACCGTTCGCTCCGGAACTCGATCCAGACGTGAAACGGAGTGAGCCCAGAAGTGGCCTAACTACGTACAGCGATCGCTCCGCGCGAACGTTCCGCGTTGCGTGCGGCCTCAAGAGCCGCAACGCAACGCGATCCGTCATGCTCCAGCGTCCATTCATCCAGCAGCATCAACAGGTCCACACGCAATGCGTACCCGTTCACGGCCTTCCGGTCAACCAGACCACGCTGCGCGTCCGTTGATGGGCACCGAAAAGCCGTTTTTTCCATTCTCGACGAGAAAATCCGTGAATTGACGTTCCGTTGACGTTTTGTTGATCATTCGTAGACGTTCCGTTGACGCTTGGTTGATGACCGGTTGACGTTCCGTTGACGTTTTGTCGATGACCGATTGACGTTCCTTGGGCGCTGACTGGCTGCGGTCGATCTGGTCCAAGGCTGGTGGCGAATAGATGGTCAACGGTACGAGTGCAGGATGCGTTGCGTTCGGATGCGCGTGCTTTTGGAGACAGCGCGCCGAACGCTGCGCGGCTGTGAACGAGATCGGAAACTGGCCTGGGCGTTCCGTTCGTTCGTTCTGGATGCTTGCGCCAGCGATTCCGTTCGCGGTACGATGCACCCGATGAAGTGTGCGTTCTGCAACAAGGCGTTGGCCCAAGGGAGCAGTTCCCGGAAGCGGTTCTGTGATGACTCACATCGTGCGAGCTATTGGCGAGAGCACTCCACGCAGAGCCCCAAAGGCAAGCGGGGAAGGGAGCTGAACGGAGCAAAGTCGCAGGTCGGTGCAAGTGGGACGGAGAAACCACGCAATCGAAAGCCGCAGATTCCGCGAGCACATCCGCACACAATCGCGCACCGCACAGCCCGCGTCCCGATGACTGATCAACTCCGCGGCCTGGCACCAGAAAACGCGGTGGGCTATCGACTGGTGTTGCCAACAAGGACCCCCGATGATGTCCCACGGCTGTCTCCTCCTCTCGATGCGACTGGCTATCAGGGACACTATTCCCTTTCTCCGTTTCAGGCTCCTTATGACATTCGATTGATCGACGGCCAGACCTACCGTGTGGTGTGGATCGGAGCGTCCGGGGAAGTCATTCCGCCAAATCCAGATGGAACGATTCCCGGTCTTCACTTCTTCCTGACCAGCAGCGCAGCGACAGTCGGAGTCGACCCGGAAGCCGCATCTAGTGAGTCACAGTTTGCGCACATTCCTACAGAGACCGAGCGTCTTAGGAAGGCGCTGGCTACAGCATTACCGGCGCTACAAGAACTCCTCACATGCTTGACTGCGCTTGCGGCAGAGCAGACCGCAGCGGATCAAGCGGCTTCAGAGGAATCGGTTTCGCTGACTCAAGAGGAGTCGGCACCTCCAGCGGAATCTGTAGCTTCGTCGGAATCAATCACAGCACCGGAATCATCGACTCAAAATGAGACCGCAGCAGAGGGAATAGGAGTCCTTCCAAAATCTACTGTCGAGAACATGACTACAGACCCTCCTCCACCAGCAGAGGCCTCCCAACATTGGGATTCTCAGCTGATGAGCGAGGACGAAAGACAGTGGGTGATGCGCTGGGCGCTCGATGAAGACAAGGTGACGCTCCTCTTTCGCGAACTCCTTCGCCGAACAAAGGGAGTCGATTCCCTCCACTCACCGACTGACAACACCTATGTTCCGAGAGCCGAGGACGTCAAAGAGCTCGCGATGATCGAAGGGAACTTTGCCATTGCAGCAGCGACTGTCGAGTTACACAAAGAGCTGATGGGGGCACCGCTTGTAAATCCGACCGGCGAATATCCGCAGCCAAGGCACATCCCACCCCTCGGCGACTTCGAGAAGCAGAGAGTCCTTGCCGCATTCCGTTCCCCCGAACAGAGAGCACACTTTGCATATCTCCTGAGTCGCCGCAATGCGCTTCGAGTCGGGGTTGCGCTAACGCCACAGCCGAAGGTGCCAAACGGCTTCAACAGAGAGTTGCGTCGCAAGCTGGAGAAGCTCTTTCAGGATGCCCGAGCCACCGCACTCATGGCCGCGCTGCTCCAGCCGGAACGGACGCCAGCAGAGCAGTCGGTCAGGAAGGACGCTGCGCTTCCCCCATCCTTGCTCGCACTCCGTCCGAGTTGATTGAAACGGACAGCGAACCGCTTGGCAGACTGGCGTCCTCGACGCTCATCACAAAATCATCGACGGACATTTTCCACACCTACACTCCGCCCTCGTCGCCACACGCCGATCTGGACATCTAACCCCTCCGCACGGACGGATAATCTTCTCTCGACCACACAGCAGCCCGATTAAACGTACTTAAACATACGCTTAATCGATAAGAATGAGCCCCCATGGATCCCCTTTACTTAAGGAAACGACGACGGAAAAATAATTTTCGTTGACGCGGACGTGAATGGTGACGG
>WBZP01001422.1_pt1 | contig 29471 bp, 46 predicted proteins | sample 5204301 | NCBI WGS metagenome assembly WBZP01 (sample SAMN12412401, study PRJNA552823) | activated sludge metagenome | isolation source: activated sludge from nitrification reactor of wastewater treatment plant... | place: USA: Pennsylvania | collected 2017 | reverse complement strand
GGCACTGCTCGTAAATGGCGGGCGCGAGGGCCTTGAGGCGGTCCTTGTTGACGACCTCGATCGCGTCGAAGACGGCGGGGCGAAGAACGGCAGGGATGACCTGGTCGGCGGTCTTGGGGTCGAAACGCCGGTTGGTGGCGAAGGTGACGGTCAGGGGCCCAGCGTCGTAGGCGTCGGGGCCAGCGAACGCTGTCTTGCGCAGCAGCTCCTTGAGGTGGGTGGCTTCGTTGTCGAGGCGGTCTTGCTCGGCCTTGATGGCGGCCAGGCGTGCGGCGAGTTCGATGCGTTCGTCGCGGTACTGGTCGGGGTCGTCGTGGCTGGTCACTTTCGCTCGCCCCCGTCCCACAGGATCGGCATGGGCTTGGGCTCGTGCCGCTTGTTGTCGCGGGCGGCGCGGCGTTCGCCGATCTCGGCCGCCGCGTAGAGGGCGCCGAGGATGACGGCGATGACGGCCATGCCAAGCAGGAGGTCCCCGCCGCTCATGGTGGAGCGGTCGGCGATGAGGGTGAGGGTGCTCATGCCCCGCTCCCTTCGCAGAGGTCACGAAGCGCCCGGTCCAAGATCAGAGCGAGGAGGCACGGGCAGTCCTCGCCCGCGTCGTGGTGGTAGCCGATGCACCGGTCGTCAGGACAGCCGCACCGGTCGCCCGGCCAGGTGGTTGCTTCGGCCCCGAAGTGGAGCCGCCGCCATGACGCTTGGGTGATTCGGTGGTGGTGCAGCGTGACGCGAGCGGCCTCATCGAGCCCGCGGACGATGGCACTCATGCCATCCCCCACTTGGCCGCGAGGGCGGGAACGATGCCGGGGCGCGCCGCAATGTGCGCGTCGCACATTGCCGCAACAGCAATCCAGCCGGGACGGCGACGCTCGATCTCCTCGTCGCGAGCCTCGGGCGGCAGCACCCTTCCGTCGATGATGTCGCGCAGTCCTGCCACGTCACCGACCCAGCAGCCGTATTTCAGCTTCCACCCTTGTGAGGTCGGGGTGAGGGTTACCTGCCCTGACGGCATCCCGTCGATGCGCAGGCCTCCCCAGCTAGCCCCGCACAGGTTGGCCTCGCGCAGGTCGGCCCCGTCCAGGTCGGCCCAGTCCAGGTAGGCCCCGCGCAGGTCGGCCCCGCGCAGGTTGGCCCTGTGCAGGTTGGCCCTGTGCAGGTTGGCCCCGCGCAGGTTGGCCTCGCGCAGGTTGGCCCCGTCCAGGTCGGCCCAGTCCAGGTAGGCCCAGTCCAGGTAGGCCCCGCGCAGGTCGGCCCCGCGCAGGTTGGCCCTGTGCAGGTTGGCCCCGCGAAGGTCAGCCCCGGGTGCGCTAGGGCGCTTACCCTCGGATCGCGCCGAGCGGAGGTCGGCTAGGGTCATGGGAGCACTCATCGCAGTGCTCCCGCGATCCGCGCGTCGAGGAGCTCAGCGGCCTGGGTACAGCCGGAGCAGGTGGGGCCGGAGGTCAGGTCGTTGAGCAGGTCGCAGTCATCGCAGCGACGCTCTTCGCTGGCCTCAACCATGTCTCCGCCGACGGCTTCGGCTTGGTGCGGAGAGAGGGTGACGGAGAGGGCGTCGCGGACCTTCGGGTCGGCCGTGATGCGGGAGATCGCGTCGTGCCAGGTCATGTCCGCGAGGGGCTTGGTGCGGATGGTCAGCATGTCGGCGGCGTGCCCGGACAAGGCGCGGATGAGGCCGGGCAGGAGGTGGCGGGCGTCAATGTGCAGGACGACGGTGTGCGTGTCCGTCTCCTGGTCGACGATCTGCTCGACCGCGAGGGGGGTCGCGGAGGAGATCGTGTCGGGGTGGCCTGGGGCCAGTGCGGTGCTGCTCATGTGGGACAATCCCTTCGGTTGTTGTGAAGCCGGGTCTCTCTTGACGGGGTGGCCCGGCTTCGCTGTTGAGTTGGTCTGGTCTCCCGCCCCGCCGGGGCTCATCCGGCTCGGGGGACCGGGGGGCGCGGCCACGCCGGCGGGGCGAGAGGTCTAGGAGGCCTTGTCTGCCAGGGCGGGCCGCAGGTGCGGCTTGAGGTCGGAGAACCAGACGCGGATGGTCTCGGAGGTCACAGCAATGTCGGTGCGCCCGTGCAGGTCCCGCGCGATCGCGTTCCAGGACTCCCCGCGCTTCCAGAGAGCCACGACGTGGCGGCGCAGGTCCTTGCCGAGGCGGTCCTCGACGAGGCGGTAGGTGGCTGTCTTGCTCATGACTAGGATCTTGCCATACGCAAGAACCTAGGTCAAGAGTCTTGGCAAATGTCATGCCTGTGTCTTTGGCGTATCCCTTGCCAAAGGCTCGGGCCGTGGCATAGTGGATCGCATGAGCACGCAGCACTCCGAAGACGTCGCGGTGCCCCTGGACTCGTTCGAGCTCCAGTTCGCCGATCGCGACGTGTTCGGGTTCGGCGCCCTGAGCTGTTCCCATGTGACGCGGCTCACATCTCCACCTCTTACATTATCGTAGTGAGTACGGTAATGTAGTTCTCAGAAGGGCAGGACGGACCGGCCCGAGAGAGGCAGACATGACCACCACCCAGCAGATCCTCGACCAGCTCAACACCTACGAGTTCGACCACACGCCCGAGACCGAGAACATCTGGCAGGACGTCATCGCTGACCTCGACGTGGACGACGAGGCCACCGCGGCCGCCGACCCGTCAGGGGCATCGGACCGCTTCGTCCTCACCGATGGCCGCGAGTTCCGGTGGGAGCGCTCGTATGAGCGGGGACGCCGCTGGCTCGATGACTCCCCTACCGTCACCGCCGAGATCGTCGACGTGAACGACATCGTTGTCGTGGATGACCGTGAGGCCTCCTTCGACACGGTCGAGGTTCGGCGCGGCGACGTCGTTCTCGCCACAATCCGTGTCGAGTCGTCGGAGGACGAGGCCCCCTACGCCGCTGCTGTGGCCGAGTTCGGCGACGTGACGTGGCTGTGAGTGACGTTCTGACCGTGGCCCAGGTTGCCGAGTACCTGGGCCTGTCGGTGCGCACCGTGGAGACCTACCGCGCGGACGGCCGAATGCCGGAACCGACGATGGTCGGCCGGACCCCCACCTGGACGCGGGAGCAGATCGACCAGTGGCAGGTGAACCGGCCAGGCCAGGGAGCAAGGACCGACCTGCGCTGACTCCCGGAACGCCAAAAGCGCCCCCGCCGACCGAAGTCGACGGGGGCGCGGTGGTGCGGGGAGGGTCAGGGTGTCGCGGATGCCCTCACGTCGAGGGCGAACTGCGCGGCGGGGATGATGGTGCCACCGATGGTGATGCGCGGCTCGCAGACGTGCCGTCCAGCGGTGAGGACGGTGATGCCAGCGCCGGTGGTGACGGATGGTCCGGCAAGGGCGGTCACGGTGTGGGCAGTTCGGTGCCAGGTGGTGACGTCCTTGCGGCGGGTCGCGTCCCAGCGGGTCTCGCTGGTCGCCGCGCCGTCCCAATCCATCGGGTATGCCGTGCCGTCGATGTCCATGACGATGGTCGCCGAGCTCGGGTCGACGTTGGTCACGGCGTCGTAGTAGAGGGCGCTGACCTTGTCGTCGTCCCAGGTCATGACGGCACTCCTGTCAGGGTCGGGGTGTGGGCTGTGCCCGTGAGCGTCGGCGTCCATGCGCGCCCGGTGAGTGCGGGCGTGGGGTCGGTGCTGCCCTCGGTGTCCGGGGTGTAGGCGCGTCCGGTGAGGGTGGGTGTCCAGGCTCGGCCGGTCAGGGTGAGGCGGACGGGGGTGAACGGGACGGTGATGGTGACGGTGCCGAGCGCTTCGCCGCTGCCGATCCCAATCGGCGCGAGGACCGCCAGGACGGTGACAGTCGGCATCCCGACCGTCTCGGTTGACGGGATTCCGCTCGGGTAGAGCGTGACCGTCGCCGTGATCGTCGGTGACCCGACCGCCTCGGCGGATGGGATGCCAGTCGGCGAGATGGTGACCGTGCCCACGGGGGAGGTGATTGTCGGTGACCCGACCACCTCCCCAGTACCGATCCCGGTCGGGGACAGGGAAGCGGAGACCGTGATCGCAGGCGACCCTACTGCCTCTGAGCCGACGACACTGGTCGGGGCGATCGTGACCGCTGCCGTGACTCCGGGGGTCCCCAGGACGCCAGCCGATGTGATCCCTGCGGGTGAGAGCGTCGCGGCCGAGGTGACCGCTGGGGCACCGATCGCCTCGCCCGTGCTGATCCCGGTCGGGGCGAGGACCATCGACACGGTGACGGTGGGAGCCCCGAGCGCCTGCCCGGAGGCGACGCCCGTCGGCGAGATGGTCGCCGTGACGGTGATCGTCGGAGAGCCGACCGCCTCTGCTGAGGGAATCGCGGTCGGGCGCAGGGTGGTCCCGCCCGACGCGGGTGGGGATGCGAGGAGCGGGTCGAACCATCCGTCCGGGTCGAGGGCGGGGTCAAACCAGCCCTTGATGCTCAGCGCACGGTCACCGATGAGGAGCATGGCTTGGCTCCTCCCGTGTCAGTACGTGTAGACGTAGACCAGGCCGCCGCCACCGACGCCGCCAGCGCCGCCGATGCCGGGGTTCATCCCTGCTCCGCCGCCACCACCACCGCCGCCGCCCCGACCGCCAGCGCCGCCAGCTGCCCCTGCGGTCGAAGCTGTGACGGTCGTACCGCCGCCGCCGCCGCCAGCACCACCGGCAGCCGAGCTCCCGTCGGCGCCGCTACCGCCCGCCGTCGGCGCCGCACCGTCCGTTCCGACGGCTCCCCCGCCACCGGCCGAGTAGCCCCCAGATTTGCCGCCAGCGCCACCGGCAACGATCGCTGGGGTAGATGAGTGCGATCCTCCGGCACCGCCGCCGCCGCCGCCGCGGATCGAGCCGCCGCCGAGGCTCGCGGCCACCGGGATCGCTGCGATACCAGCCCCGCCGCCGCCGCCGCACTCGGCGTTGCTGGTCGTTGAGACAGCCGCAGATCCGGTGACGCCTTGGCCACCAGACCCGTTCGTGGCTGCGGTGGGCAGCCCACCCGCCCCGCCAGAGGTTGTCCCGGTGCCGCCTGGACCGCCGACTCCTGCACCGCCACCGCCACCGGTCGTCGCCTGGGAGATCGCGCCACCCGCCCCACCGCCCCCACCGGGGGCCGTGAGGAGTGTCCCGAAGGTGGTTGACCCGCCGACGCCGCCGTTTCCACCAGCCGCACCAGCGGCACCAGCGGCACCGGATGAACCGCCAGTCCCGACAGTTACCGCAACCGTGGCAGCAAGGTCAGAGGCGGCGAAGACACTCCTGATCCAGGCCCCACCACCACCACCGCCGCCGCCCTTGCAAACGACCGCGGCCGCCAGGGACCCACCGCCACCGCCACCGCCACCCGCCCCGATGGCCTCCACGATGACGACCTTGGGCGTGAAGCCAGTCGGCTTGGTCCATGTGCTGTTCGCGGTGAACACCTGGACATCCGCGCCGTTGAGGGACGCTGCGCCGACAGGTGAGCCCGCCGAGTTGAGACGGATGAAGCCACAACCGTCCACGTAGACGACGGACTCTCCGGGCCCGAGCGTGGTCTTGTGCATGTCGATCGACGTCGCGCCGTCGAAGTGCTGGATCGTGACGTCGGTGACGACGCTGGCATGGACGTTGCGGACCGTCAGCAGCTGGACGGTCCGCTGTGTCGACGCGGCCGGAGAGCCCACGACGGTGGTCGTCGTCGCGGTCGTGACCTCGGTGTTGGTCCGCCCGGGCGTGACCGTCCCTGCGGCGTTGTCGGCCCACGTGGCATGGATGTCCACCGTTGCGGCGGCGCTGGTGACGATCCGCAGGACGTCACTCGTCGAGGCGAGGATGAGCATCAGAGTTTGAAGATGCGGTTGGTGCCGCTGTCCCAGGCAATGGTGTAGTCGCCAGCCGTCGCAGGGGTCACCGGCAGATTGGTGCCCGCATCGATGTAGGCGATGAGCCGCTGCGCCGCCGCTGCGACATCCGCACCGCCCGTGACTGCCGACGCCTGGAAGACGACGAGCACGTGTGCCGTAGCGTTCGCGCCGACGCCCGTGAACACGATGTCCGCCGCGTCGGCCACGCCCGAGGTCACGGTCTTGGACGCCAGTGCTGCCGACGTCGCGTGCAGCGTTCCGCCCGCCCCGGTCACGTCCGACACGAACTTGTGCGCCGCCGAGAACGTGTAGCCGCGGACCATCGCGACCTTGATCGTGGCGGTGTCCCAGTCGATCGACCCGTCAAGGAACCCCTCGCGGCCGGGGTCATACAGCGCGTTCGCCATTGCGTGCCTCCTGAGGCATGAGGGGACCCCCGGCGCTCACCGGGGGCCGATGGGTTGGGTCAGGCTGGGTCGTTCGGGACGTTGGCCTGAGCGGTGTAGCCCACACCAGCGCCGAGGAAGGCGTAGACAGCGAGGGCCACGGTCAGCCACGTCGGCTGACCAGACTCTGCGGCGGCATACCCAACCTGGGTGCCGCCGAGCCCGAGGCCGACGAGCCAGAACGCGGCATACACGCGGGCGCGGATGTCAGGACGGTCAGCGAGCGGGTTCATGTGGATCTCCTAGAGGTCGTGGTCGGTGTCTCGGGAACGTCGCTCGCGCTGCTCGGCGCGGGACGCGAATGCCGCGACGACACCGAGGGCAATCAGGAGGGCGACGAGGAAGGCGATGGTCGCCAGGGCATCAGCCACGGCATACCCGTCGCGCGGCCAGGACGATCCACACGCCGACCGCGAGGACCGCCGACAGAACAGTCCACGCGGCGTCACGGGCGAGGGTCATCGCGTGATGGGCGTGGTCCACAGGGCCGCCCAGGTGCGGGGTCCAACGATGCCGTCAGCGGTGAGTCCCTTCTCGGCCTGGAAGGCGCGGATGATTGCCTCAGTGCGGGGCCCGTAGATGCCGTCGACGGTGATCCGCCAACCGCGTGCACGCAGGCGGCGCTGGATCGTGCGGACTCGCGGGCCCACCGAACCACGACGGGTCACTCGGCCGGGATACGCGGGCGGCGTGGCGGTGACAATGGGAGGCGGTGGCGGGATCGTGGCCGGCGGTTGAGTGACGTCGAGCAGTCCCGTCATGTCGACCCAGCCGAGGATCACCGACCGGGACCGGACGCGGCGGAACACACCGCCTCCGTTGGACTGGCTGCCGACATTGGTCGGGCTCGTGTTGCCCTCGATCGCCTGGTAGAGCCCGTCGACGGAACGCTCGTGGATGCCGATGTGTGAGGCGTGGCCGGTCCCATCCCAGCAGTAGAGGGTCAGGTCTCCCGGCTGCGGGTCAGTGGTCTTCCACCGCCCGGTGGCCTGTGCCCACAGCATGATCCGCTGGCACTGGTAGGGCCAGGAGACGAGTGCGCGCAGGTCGACGCCGACGCGTAGGAGGCACCACGTGACGAACGCGGCGCACCACGCCCACCCATTGGTCGACCCGATCGGCTGACCAACCTCCGGCCAGTAGCGGACCCGGTTGCTGCCAACCGGGTCCTCGGTCACGCCGAGCTGGCTCGCCGCGACGGCGAGAACGTCAGTCCTGGTCGCCATCGGCGTCCCCGTCCTGGTCAATGTCGGGCTCGGGCGTCTGGTCGACGTCCAGCTCGGACGTGGCGGGGTCGTGCAGATCGACGACGTCACCGGCCGTGGTGGCTGTGGGGTCGTCGGGGTCGGGGGCGTCGGACATGGGTCCTCCTATTGGTTGGGTCAGTCCTCGATGTCGTCGGCGAGCGCGTCGACGCGCGACGCGGCATCGGCCCAGGTGCGGTGCAGGTCGGCACGGCCCCGCGCGTAGTCGGCGAGCCCGAGCGCCCGGAAGTCCTCGGCCAGGCGACGCAACCCGGCCACGATCTCAGGGGTGGTCATGAGTGACCCGCTCCAGCGACGGGAGTGTGAGGTGCGGCCGGAGCACGGTCGGGATGCTCGGCGCGGGCGGTGTCGCACCAGCCTCGATCCACTCCCACAGGGCCTCTACGTGCGCCACGAGGACGTCGTGCAGCACGCCCAGCCGGGTCGCCTGGGACTGCGCCTCTCGGGCGACCCGCTCGGCCTCCTCGGCCCGCTTGGTCGCTTCGGTAATCCGCCCCTCGGCAGCGCTGACCGCCTTGTGCAGGTCGTCGAGTCGGTCCTGCATCTCCCCGACGAGGATCACCCACCCGCGGATCTGGGTTCGGCGGCGTCGGTACAGTGCCACCGACACCGCGCCGATGATGCCGACGATGACACCGCCCAGGCCGGTCCACTCTGCGGGGGTCATCACAGGGCCGCCGTCGATGAGAGCGCGATCCCCAACCGGGGCGCGACAGCGGCCGCCACCCGGTCAGCGATGACCCGGTGGCCGAGGGCATTCGGGTGCAGCCCGTCGCCGACGTAGAACGACGGGTCACCGAGGCCACCGGCCGTGTCGCCGAGGCGTCCCCGCGTGTCGATTATGCGTTGACTCGGGGCCAACCAAGCGGACAGCCACGTGTTCCAGTCGTTGATCCGCGCCTGGATGATGCCAGTCCAGTCAGGATGGTCGGCTGTGAGGGTGCCGGGCGTCCGCGGACAGAGCGTCACCCAAAAGACATACTGGACGCCAGCCGAACGGAGGGTCGAGTCGATGGCGACTGCGGCCCACTTGGGCTTCTCCAGCGACGTGACCGGAATCGGTTGCGAGTAGTCAATTGTGTGTTCGAGCACGTCGTTGTGACCAGCAAATACGACAGCAACGGCAGGCGGGATGGTCCACGACTCGACGGCATCCGAGACGGCATCGGCAACCATGAGCCGGACCGGATGTCCAGCCGGGTCGGAGTTGTGCAGGATCGAGCCGCCCGCTCCCCGGTTATCGACCGGGACGCCGAGACGACGGGCAACGAGAGCGGGCCACGCGTCGGCCGGGAAGTCGAGGTTCCCACCCTGCACGATCGAATCACCGAAGCAAGCAATGGTCATGCGGACTGATACACCCCCGTCAACGAGATGACTTGACCGGCCGCCCACGCGACGCCGGGACCGGAGGACGTGAGGTCCGCCTCCGTGCTGGTGCGGACCATGAAGCCGGTCGTAGCTGTCTGTGCATAGACCTGCACTGCTCGTCGTGCCCCGCCGGCGAGCACCTGCCCGTATCCGATGGGGTCCTCCGACGACAGGATCCCGCCGAGGCTGAATGGGAGCGCAAGAAAGTACGTGCCGGTCCCGGCCGCGAACGTCGAGCCGAGCGTGATCCGCAGCCGCCACAGGATCGTCTTGCCGACCCGGTGGGTCGCACCAACAACAGTGGAGTTGCCCATCGTCGGGTTTGTTCCGGACGACGTGAGGGCGGGACTCGGTGTCCATGCCGTCCACGCGGCCTGGAGGTTCGTCAGGGCATCGCGCAGCTCCACGTTGAGCAGCGTCGCCGTAAGCAGTTCGCCCGTGACCCACGTCCGCGGGGTCGTGTTGAGTGGCACCGGTTCTCCTAGTAGTCGGCCAGCACGTATGAGCCGATGACGCCATAGGTAGCGTCGTCGAGCTCGACGTATCTGGTCATGTCAGCCGGGGAGGTGTTGAGGACGATGGTCCATTCGGCGGGAGAGATGGTCTCGGTCCAGCCCTCGATCGTCATGGCGACCGTGGATTGAGGCGACTGTGACGGCATCCCACTGATCGTGAGAATGTCACCGATCTGTAGGTCGAGAATGCTCGCCACCGTCGCGTCGGGCAGAGTCAGCAGGTCGAGTGTGACGGTGCGGATGCGCTGCTCCGGGGTAGACGACCTCCTGGCCAGCCAGTCGACGTGGTAGCCCAGGAGGTCGTCCGTCTCTGCGGGCACGGTGACCGACGTGGCATACGTGCCATAGGCGTCCTTGCTGGCCTGATCGACAGCCCGCACCGTCGCCCCAAGCGGGCGCGAGGCAGTGACATCGTTGACAATCCGGTCCGGGTCGCCGTCCCACTCGATGTCTCCGGCAACGTCATCGGCGGTGAGCGCCAGCGCGGCGTCGCGGTTGAGTCCACGCCTGCGCGCGTGGAAGCTCACGCGGCCTTGCCCGTCGCAGAACACCCGTCCCGGCTCAGCGTCGCCGAGCATCCCCAGGACGGCGGCAACAGTCGACCCCGCGGTGTCCGTGTGTCCGACGATGAGGTCCCCGGCCTCAAGGTTGCGCTCACCGGTCGGGACGCCAACCCAGTCCAGCACCCGACCGATCCGTTCGCCCGACCGCTCGCCGGCGAACCCGTCCGCGGTCGCGTCTGCCCAGGCTTGGATTCGGTCGGTGGACGCGACTCCCTCGAACACCGCGAAGTGCGAGAGAGTGCCGGTCAGTCCGTCAGTGCGGTACGGCTCTTGACCGAGCCACACACTCCGGAGCGGGTACGGGCTGACGTAGGCGGCGATGTCCTGGCGGACCAGCACCCCGTCGACGTAGGTGCGGCCGATGAGGCTGGGGTCCAGGGTGAACACGACCGAGCGTGTCGCGGTCAGCGTCACCGGAGAGCTGGCCCCACGGGAGGTGTAGGGGTACAACGGGTTCACCGGGTCCAATTCAGCCATCGCCGTGCATGGAGTGGCCGCGGAGTAGCCCAGGGCGTTCATCGTGCCCGCGCCCATGAGGGACCAGATGACGTGCCGCTGGAAGGGCGTTGGGGCTCCCGTCTCGCCGACGGTCGGCTCGACCCGCACCGCGACGTGCACCGTGTACCCACTCGTTCCGACGATCGGCGTCGCCAGCGACCCGGCAAGCCACTGCGCGGCGAACGTCTGGTAGTCCGACTCGCTCGCGATTCGGCGGAACATCGTCGCGGGGGATGAGTCGGTCGCCGGGCCAGTGCCCGCACCGAACGACAGTTCCGCCCCCGACCCGAACGCGAGAGTCGACAGGGCCGGTTGCCTGTTCGGCGAGATGTCGCCAGCCGACGTCGAGCCGGTCGGCTCCGTCAGTGGGTAGTAGCAGACCGGATCATCCCGCAGCAGTTCCTCGGACAGCGGCGAACGCACGTCCTCGCAGCCCAACATCTCCAGCCGGTCGAACGCCGACACCTCAACCACGGCGTACTCCTGCCCACCCGTGGGCCACCGGACCGGCCAGTCGCGCACGAACCCGGTGAACCGGTAGGACGTGCCGCCCCCCGGCTTCGTCGCCGTGAGCCTGATCCGCTTCCGCGCCACCACGTGCGGGTAGTACGGCGACGACGCATTGCCGGGGGTGAAGCGCCCATCCGTGTTATCCAGGCGCATGTTCAGCCGCGACGGCGGGACCACGCCCAGTTCATCGGCTCGACCAGCCGTGACGGCAATGCCGCCCGGGAGGTCGACATAGGCCGTGATGTCCGTCCACGTCAACGTCGTGTCGCCCGGCTGATTGGGCCACGCGACCTCCACCGTGAGGACCGGCAGCGAGGTCATCGCGCCGTCACCAGGACGTTGCCGGACTGCCGCGACTCACTGACGAGCGCCGAGAGCAGGGTACGCCGGTCGAGTTGCACGACGATCTGCTGCACCGGTGCGGGGCCGGACGCGACACCACCGGCACCCGACGCGATCGCCTGCGATGCCGCAGCCGGGAACACTTGAGAGCCCCGCGGCAGGTTCACCAGCTCAGGGCCTTCCTCGCCGACCCACGTCAGGCCACCACGCCAGAAGTCCGTGCCGCGGGCGTTGCCGGGGAAGCCCTCAAGTTTGGCGTTGAGCTTGGCCGACATGCTGCCGCCAATGCCGTTGATGGCGTTCTTGACCGCCTGCACCCCGACGATGGACATTGAGATTTGGACGCCGATGTTCTCGGGGATCTTCCCAAGGTTCTTCCCGATCCGCTCGGCTTGGTCGGCCGCGCCGGACATCTTTGCCGCAGCGTCCTTCGCCCACCCGAAGCCGGGCACGTTCCCGAGAGCCGACAAGAACGACCCGAGTCCCCTTGTGAGAGAGGCAAACCCGTTGAGGATGAACTGAACTGTCGGCTGGAGAGCGTTGTTCCACAGCCAGATTCCCCACTTGGCGAGCGTCTGAAAGCCCTCCTGGAGATGACCGATCACCGTGATGACCTCGCCGATGATGTCGCCGACCTGCTCAAACGCCCACTTGAGAACGGTGCCTATAACCGGGACGACGTTGGCCATGATCCACTCAGCCATCGTCTTGAGGGTCAGGCCGATGGCCTCCAGTTGCGGGCGGTTCTCCTCGATGGCCTGAGAGATCGAGTCCCACGCGGTCTTGAGACCGCCGAGAACCTTTTCGCCTAGCTCCTTCGCCACGGGGATCACGTGCTCTTGGAACCACCCGACGATGATCTTGACGGCCGGGACGACCTTGTTCGAGATGACGTCAGCGACGACCGCGAATGCCGACTGAACCTTCGGCCACGCCTCCTGGGCAAACGCGACGATCTTCGGCATGCCCTCGGCCGCGAACCAGTTGGCGAGGTCTGTGAGCACGGGCAGGAGAGCGGTCCCGACCTCGCGGAATGCATCACCGACAGCATCCTTCGCGCGCTCCATCGAGCCGGAGAAGCCTTCGCCTGCGGCCTTGGCTGCGCCCCCGAACTCCTTGGACAACTCACCCAGGATGATCTTCTGCGCGCCAAGCGTATCCCCGTGTTGCACAAGGGTTTTGATCTGGTCCTTCTGCGCCTGCGTGAACGACACGCCCGCGCGACCAAGCGCGGTGATGCCCTTGATCGGGTCGTTGAGCGCTTTCCCGAGCTGGACGTTCGCCCCCTGCAAGTCGGTGCCCAACGCGACCGACATGTCCAGCGCGGCCTTCGTCGCCTGCGTGAAGATGTCGTTCCCCGCGCCCACCTGGTCGCGGACCTGCGTGAACGTCGCCAAGACGTTCTGCCCGTTGATGATGAGGGTCTCATCGATCCCAGACATCGACTCCAGGGCGGCCGCGCGGTCCTGGATGCCCTTCACGGACTGGCCTGCGGCGTTACCCGTGGATGTGAGGACAGCGGCTGTCTTGGCCGCGAGCTGCTGGTATTCGGCGGCGTCGCTGATGCCCTTGACGATGCCGGCGCTGATCGCAGCAACACCCGCAACCGCGGCCGCGGCAGCCGCCCCGCCGAGGATTCCGAGCGCATTCGACGCGCGAGAGCCCACGCCCTCCAGCCGGGTGCCCGTGTGGCCCGCCTCGTCACCGACCTTCTTGAGGGTCCGGCTCGCCGTCCGGTCCTCGCCGAACAGGAGGTACTTGAGCGTCAGGTCACCCACGCCGTCACCTCCTCTCGGTGCGGGCCTTCACCCACTCGTCGGCACCGCGCGCGAACATCAGCCAGTCGGACCACGCCAGATCCCACACCGACCACGGCGTGACGCCGGGCCAGACGTGGGAGAGAGTCAGGAGGCGGGAGCGAACCTCACCGTCGATGTCAGCGGCTAGCGCCCGCTCGAACGGGTCGCCCGTGCGCCCCGCCCGACGCCCCCCGCGGAAGCCGGACGGGGCATCTTGGGGCCCGGGGCATCCTGCGGCGCCTCGTCCTGCGGGTCACCGAACCACTCGATGTCCTCCAACGGGACGTCGATCGCATCGAGGAAACTCACGTCCTCACCCTGGGACCGACGCGACGACCAGATGACGGCCGCCATGAGCAACCACGTGCCCTCATGGTTGACCCGCTCGGCGACAGTCAGGGCCGTGACCTCATCCACCAGCGCGAGCAGTCCGGCCCACGTGATCCCGAGGTCCGCGCGACGAGCCTCAGCGTTGAACGTGAGGGTGTCGCGGAGGGTGACGCGACGGATCGACGACATCTCATACTCGCGGCCGTCGATGCGGAATCCTGCGGTCATGATCTCCCCTTGAGTGAGTCGGCGGCTTCCTTCATCGCTTCCTCGACGGCTGCCTTCACGCGGTCACGACCGGCCCAGACGGTGCCGTAGAAGAAGTCGGGTCGGCCCTTCTGCTGGACCCACGCCTCCCGGTCACCGAACACCGGGTGTCGCCAGCCGCGACGCGCCTGCCACGCACCGGCAAGCGGCGCGTTCGTGGTGATCCGCACGCCGGAACGGGAGTTGCCGGTGAGGATGCCGACCTTGACCGCGCCCGCGATGTTCCGCCGCAGCCCGGTCGAGCGCCCCCGCCCTGCGGAGTAGGCGTACTTCCGCTCCATGCGGACTCGCGTGCCCTTCTTCGTGCGGACGATTCGGGGCGTCCAGCCGTCCTTCCTGCCGACTCCCTCACCCGGCTGCAACGCCTCGGCCTTGACGTCCTCGGCGACGCCCTTGGCCGCGTCACGGATGCGACGCCGTAGCGCCGTCCTGAGCTTCGGCTCGACCTGCGACGATCGCGCGAACAGCTCGCGGAAGTCCCTCGTGTCGACCGTGAACTCGGCCGCCCCGGATGACTGACGGGGCACTCAGAGCGCCGTGTCGGAGGTGCGGAGGACCGCGGTGATCGCGTTTCCTGCCGACGTCTCCATGCCAGAGAACGACACGGACTGAACAGGGCCAGAACCGTCAGCAGACTCGGCCAAATCCCCATCCAGGCGGATGCGCGGCAGCCCGATCTGGAACACGTCGGTGCCAATCGTGGACGACAGCAAGAGAGGTAGATCCGTCTGGTTCAAGAGCGCGTCTCGGTAGGTGACGTCCAGGAACTCCAGCTCCGCCCGACCTGACACCTTCGGGATCTCCCGTTGGAGCCTGGTGACCAACCCGCCACCACCGAGGTTTCGGTCCTTCCGGAGGTTGCGACTGAGCGTCACCCCAGCTGACCGAACGACGGCGATTGGCGTGGTGCCGCTAGCGAGGACCGTAGTGGTCGGCGCCGTGTAGGTACCCCCAGCCGCCGACGCCGATCCAAAGTGATGCACGGCCGGACTCGTCGTGTATGTCGGAGGCGTGTATGCCGTTGCGGTCGACAGAGACTTGCCGAGGAACTTCGGCTTGATGGTGATGATGTCCTCGGAGGGGAAATCGAACTCCACCGAGTCGACCATCATGCCCGAGAAGGTTTCATCGGTAGTCGCCCCAGCTGACGTCACGAGACGCCGCTGGAGCGTCAAGGACGACGGGTCATCGCCCCATGTGAACACCTGCTGATAGAGGCCGGCTGAGACGAGGGTCGACGTCGCAGTTCCGAAGATGGCCTGGAACAACAGGCCCATCCCCTTGGCCTGCACGGGCGCCGTGAACTCGCCGGTCACGTCGCTTCCGATGAGAACTCGCCGGTCGGACGTGTCGAAACGCCTCCCCACCCGGAGCGCGTTCGACTGCTTGATGATCGGCACCCATGCGAACTTCGCAGACCCAGGCACGTAATCGACGCCTCGACTTGTGGCGACAGGAGTGCCGAAGGTCGACTCGACACCTAGCCCAAGGGTGACGTCCTGCGTTGTGGTCACTTCGCGGCCTCCTTGCTGGTGCGAGGCTCAGCAGCGGCCTCGAAGTTCTCGGACTGCTTCAGCAGCGCGGCCGCAACGTCATCGGGCACGTCGATCACCGCACCTGCCGCGACGTCCCCAGTGAAGGGGTTCCAGATGTCCCCCAGGGGGCTGATGTTCTTGATCTTCACGACGCCTCCCAGGGCATGGTGAGCGGACCCCGTTGCGGCGCAAGGGGTTACGGGGGTTGTGGTCAGGGGTAGATGCGAGCCTTGAAGGCGACGGAGAACTGCACGAGGACGGCCGCGCCGTATTCGGTGCGGTCCATGAGCCACTGGACCGAATCGCCGAACAGGACAGTGGTGAAGGTCGGCAGGTCCTGGAAAGCGTCGTGCGCGAGCCACGAGCCGATCTGGTCGACCATGCCCTCGGCGTCAGAGAGCGCGGCGTCCATGTCGTCGTCGCCGCGCTCGACGAACACGGCGCACGACACCTCGCCGGCCTCATCCCGGTTGCGGGTGCCCATCGTGGCTAGCGCCTGCTGGGACCGCGCCGATGTTGGGGTCGACTGGAGTGTCGGGTCGTCATAGCCGACCCAGACGCGCGCTCCAGGGGTGCTGTCGAGATGGACCCCGAGCGTCACATTCACGTCAGTGAAGAGCCCAGAGAACCCGTCGCGCAGCGCCCGCATGAACTGCGGGACGGCAGAGGCGGTCACGCGAAGCCCGGAAGCGTGAAGGGGTCCAGCAATTCGCGGACCCGGTTCGGGATGAGGTAGCCGGGCGCGGGCGAGTCATCGACGGGCCGAGTGGCTGTTCCGCGCTGGGGTCGCCACAGGTGGCTCACGAGTTCCAGGACGGCCGTGCGGATTGGTGCAGGCAGCTCGGCCCAGCCCGCGGTGTAGACCAGCGTCCACGTCCCCAGCGCGCACGACGCGTTTGTCACGACCCCGCCGACGCCAATGCGGAAGCCAGACGTGACGGCGTTGCCGTCAAGATCGGTCGCGGACGTGACGGCAGTCGTCGTTGTCGGCAAGACGAACGAGGGGCCGCCGAACACGATCGAGGACTGCGAGGCCGACGCGAGTGGACCGACACGCTGGGCGACCAGCGACTCGGCCGCGTCGATGAGCCCCTGCAACACAGCCCCGTCCACGTTGGCTGTGGATGAGGCCATGCGCAGGTAGGCCATCGCCTCGTCCAGGAGGATGACGGACACGGGTCAGGCCCTGCGACGGCGGGTTGCGGTCTCGGCGGGCTTGGTGGTGGCCGTCTCGACCTGGGCAGACTCCGGAACGGCGGCGAGGCCAGCGTTCAACAGGTCGACGGCCTCCGTGTCGGGGAGGTCAACCTCTGCGCCAATCGCCGGCCACTCGTCGCCGTTCCGGGTCCCGCTGATACGGGCACGCATAACAACGCGCATGGCGCGCCTCCTTGTTGGTTGAGGAAGCGGGCGGGTGGACGAGCCACCCGCCCGCCACTGCTCAGGACGCGCCGCCCTGGAAGTACTTGACCGCGCCCGTCTGGTCGACGAGCAGCCCGTCGCCGCGGACGATGCACCGGAACGACACGAGGTCGTTGCCGAAGGCGTAGTCGTCCGAGCGCTCGAACCGCACGCCGCCCGCGAGGCGAACGAAGTACCGCGAGATGTCGCCGAACAGCACCGACTTGGCCGACAGCGCCACGGCCGCCACGTTGGGGTCGGTGTAGACCGGCTTGCCCAGCAGGGTGTCCGGGGCTCCGAGCGTCAAGCCCGGCTGCCACAGGTACTGGTTGGTCGTGTCCTTGAGCTTGCGCAGCGACGCCAGGGTGGCGTCCCGCATGAGCCACGCACACGACGGGGAGCGCCGGTACGGGGCGATGACCGAGTGGTACAGGTCGATGAGGTTGTCGGCGGTGAATGCGCCGACCGCGCCCGTCCCACCAGTGACACCCAGCGTCGAGTTCGTCACGATGCCGGCGGGCTGCGAAGAGCCCGTGCCGGTCACCAAGTGTGCGCCGAACGCGTTGCCGACAGCCCAACCGGCCTGCCGAGCGACGTATCCGAGCAGGTCCACGCCCGTGTCATCCACGAGCTCGCGGGCGATCTGGATCAGGTCACCGTACTTGTAGGCACCGAGCGAGCGCTTCCCGAACGTCGGGTCGTTCTCCGTGATGGACCCGCCCTCGGCGACGATCGCAGCCGACCCGTGGGCGGTCGTGATCGGAACCTCAATGGCCTCCCCGCCCGAGGTCTCCAGGACGGTCGGGCCAGCAGAGAGGATCGCGGACATGTCGATCATGTGCTCGACCAACTGCCCGTAGAACGACGTCGGGACGGTGTTGCCGCCAGCGGTCGCCGTGCCCTTGACCAGGTCACGGAACGTGGTGTCGGCGGCGACGGTGAGCGACCGACCGGACTCGCCCTTGAGGAACGCGCGGACCTGCTCGTTCTTCTCGTCGCGAGGGATGCCGCGCGCGGCCGGAGTGTTCTCCAGTCGGGCGAACGTCTCGACCATCTCGGCGTCCCGCTTGAGGACATCCTCCAGCCCCTTGACGCGCTGGTCGACAGCGTCGATGTCGCCGTTGATCTTCTGCCAGGAGGCGGCCTCCTCGGCGTTCAGGTCGCGGCCCTCGGCCTCGGCCTTGTCGAGCAGCGCCTTGCCCTGCTCCCAGATGTTTGCCCGGCTCTCCTTGAGCCGCTGAATCAAAGCCTCGGACATGATGTCTCCGTTTCTCGCGAGGCAGGGGAAACCCCCGGGGGCGAGGTGCCTTCCGGGGGTCGGTGGACGTTTTGCGAGGTGGGTTTCGCCCGGCCTCAGCGAGGGGTGCGCCGTTGAGCGAACGCGGCCTGGCGCTGCCGCAGCGCGATAAGCGGGTGGGTTTCGCCCGGCCCGATGTCGCGCTTGTCGTTGGGCTCCGCGGTGGGAGCGATGATCTCCGCGAGTCGTTCCTCGCGGGCTGCGGCGAGCACGGTCGCCTCGTCGAGTTGGCGCGCCTCGGCCAGCGTCCGCAGGCCAGAGGTCGTGTCCAGGTATGCCGGGTTGACCACCGGGGCGACGTCAACGAGCTGGATCTCCAGCAGGGTTCGCAGCGGGAAGCCTTGCTCGGTGAAACCCCACTCGTCGGCGATGGTGCGGAACGCGAACGACGAGTGCTGCACGTCGCCTCGTTCGGCGAGGGCAGCTAGGTCGCGGGCGTATTGGGTGTCGGGGAGGTCAACCTCGTAGTCTAGGCCCGTGTCGTCGACCGCGAGCCGGAGAGTCTGCGACAGGGTCCGCCCGAGCAGGTACTCGTCGAGGTGCTGGTAGCGCGCCAGGACGTCGCCACCGTCGCGCAGCGTCTTGGCAACAGCGCCGGGAGCGACCCGCTCGACGAACCCGCCGAGGTTCTGCGACAGGCGGTTGAACTTGAGGGCATAGCCACCCATGCGGACCGTGCCGTCCTCCGCCTTGCGGAGTTGCACGACGCCCGCAGTATGGCGGGTCTCGATGGTCACGATGCCTCCCGGCTGGACGTGGTCGCCGGCTTCGCGGCGAGGGGGGTGTAGGACTGGCCCTGCCCGTCCGGCAAGGGCTCTTCGTCCTCCAATGCGCGCAACTCGTCAATGTTGCGAAGTCCGATGTTCCGGTCGATCTGGTAGATCTCGTGGCGGGTCTTGGTGTCGACGCGGATCAGCGCGTCGGCGTTGAACTTGACGTACTGCGGGCGCGGCATCATGAACGCCGAGATGGCTTCCTCAAGCCGCACCATCCACGGGCGGCAGGCGTAGGTGAGCAACTGAATCGCCTGCTGCTCAACGGTGTTGTACGTGAGCGACCCGCCAGTGGTGCCGCCGACCATCTCGGGCGGGACCGAGTAGATGGACGCAATCTGCGTCGCATTGGCCTTGATTGCCCCGAGGAACGCCTCGTCGGCGGCAGGGATGGTCAGGACATCAAGGTCCCAGTCGTTACCCGTCACGAACGGGTCGCCGTTGCGCAGCTTGGCCTTCATGCGTGCCGCGGCCGTGTCGGCCTGCTCGACCGTGAGTGCCATCTTGCTGTTGCGGATCTTGAGCCCGGGGACGGCGCGGTTCCTGGACCACTGACCGGAGGCAACCTGAGCCTCATACCCCGAGTCGAAGGTGCGGGCCAGCGCTCCCACCGGGGACACGCCCAGGGCACTGCCGGGCACCACCAGGGCAGGGATATGCAAGATGTCCGCGCGGGGCACGGGGCGGCCCTTGACGTACCACTGGCCCGCGTCGGAGTCGAGGTAGACGTCGGTCGGCTTGAGCCACACCACGCCGCTCGGCCAACCCGTCGCCCCGTATCCGGTCACCAGACCATAGGCGTTGCCGTGCAACAGCATGGACACAAGAGGCCGCTGTACCCACGCCGACGTGAACCCTTGACCTACTGGGGACGAGATCGCCACAGGGAGGGGAATCCGAGCCCGCGTGCCGTCCGGTCGCCGCGAGTAGGCGTGCAACGGCAGGGTGCAGATTGAGTCCGTGATGAGCTTGACGCACGCGTAGGTGGCGGCGATCTGTAGCGCCTTGTCCGTGGAGTAGGACGGCAGCGCATCATCACCAGTCGCCCACGTCAGCGCCGAAGCGCGCTCCTCGGTGCGCTTGAAGAACAGGCTCACCGGGTCAGCCGCCACGATGCGGCCAGGCACGCACACCCGGCGACCGCGAACGCGGCAGGCCACCACAGCAGCGCCGCGAACGCCACCAACAGCGCGACCCCCAGGAGGTCAAGGACAGTTGTCAACACCCTGACCTCCGTCAGTAGATCGAGTCGAGCGGGTCATAGTTCGGGGTCTGCCCGAGCAGCCACAGCGCCCGCGCTACCGCAGCGACCGGGCCAACCTCCGGCGCGTCGCGCAGGACGAACGCCCGTTCCCCGCTTGTCGTCTGGGGCCGCCACCGGGCAGCCTTCACGGCGTCATTGAGCGCCGGCTGATTGCCGTGGCGCGCCGACGAGTCGTTGATCGCATCCTCCAGGAGGCCGCACGCCGCCGCGAACTCGGTCCCGTTGACCGGCTCGAACGGCACGCCCTCGCGTTCTAGGTCGTCGCCGAACGCCGACGTCGCGACCGTGCCGCCCCACTCGCTGGTGAGCCGCTTGCACTCGGCGACCGCGCTGTATGCCGCTACCGGACGCCCGTCGTTGGCGAGCATCACCTGAGTGGCCCCGTCATCGCGCGTCCACGCCACGGCGATCCACACGTCACGGTCGCCGGTCAGGTCCAGGCCGAACACGACGTCACTTCCACGCTCGGCGTGCGGGTCTGCGAGTGTGAGCCAACGGGCGTGCGAGAGAGCGCCGCCCACCGACTCCGGGTCATCCCACAAGCTGAAGAACTCGCGCGCCCACTCAGCGGGTGGCAGCGACCGTCGTTGGTCCTCCAGAGACTCCTCGGTGATGCGGCCCGACCACAAGGCCGGGTTAGCCTGCCACCACAGCTCTCGGTCGTCATAGGCACAGCCCTCAGTCCCCACCGCGTGAGCACAGAGGCGGTCAGCACACGGGTGCATCCGAGCGCCGTACTCGACATAGGCCAAGCGCGCGTCCTTGCCACCGCGCCCACGGTTGCGGATTCGCCGCAACTGCTCCGACGTGATCAGGCCCGCCGACGACGCGATACGCACCTGAGCGCCGGGGCGGGTGAGCATCGTCGGGTAGATCGCGCCGACGTGCCTAGCCTCCAGGTAGAGCGCCTCGTCAAGCGTGATCCGCTTGACGCCCGTGAGCCCACGGGAGGATTTTCCTGTCCGGCTGCGGAAGTCGATCCGCGCCCCAGTCTCCTTGTGGCGGATGCCCATGTCTTGATGACCCTCGTAGTAGTCCACGAGGTCGTCGTACTCACGGTTACTCCCGAGCCACGCCCGGAAGTCCGCGAATGTCGCCTTGGCCGTGTCGACGAGGTGCGCCGACCAGATGTGCCGTTGGACGCCGAACACGAATAGGTCGGCGATCGCCGCGATACCAAGCGTCGACGTCTTGATGTTCTGGCGCGGGCCGATGACCCCCACCTCGAATGCCGCTGGCCGGTCCGGAGCCCGCTCGGCGTAGATCGAGTCAAGAATCCACTGCTGCTCAGGATCGGGCGGCAAGCCGATATCAGCCCCGACCTTCGCCGCCAAATCACCGTGCGCATGCCGATGCGACGGCCGATGCCGATACAGCGGCTCGTACATCACGCCCCTTGGGCGCGGCGTGCCGCCAACTCATCCCGCAGAGCGTTGGGTGCCGAGGTTGCGCCTGCTCCCCGCGTCGCCGTGGCGAGCGAGGACTCCAGCCGAGCGACAAGGGCCGCCAGCGCGGAGCCCGTGTCCGGGCCGGGCTGGTCGATCCGGCGCGCGATGGCCAAGCACGCCTGACCCATCGGCGTCTCGATGCGCCCAGCCTCGGTCAACGCCGCCCGCGTCGTTCGCTCGACCCCGCCCATGTCGGGCTCGGCGGTAGGCACTTCGCGAGTCGGCATCGGGAGGGCGACGACCTCACCGCCACGCTGCGCACGCTTCCTGCACCGGTCGGAGCAGAACTTGGCGCGAGGGTTGCGGGCATCGAACTTGACCCCACACGCGCAGGTGACCTTCATGGGGACCACCTACCTTGTCCGGGACGTCGCTCGCCGGTCGGGGAAAATTGTCGGCTGCGGGGTCGCGGTGCTCTCCCACTTAAAGAATCCGACCCCCCTACCATGCGAGGGTCGTCACGCCTTGGCGCATCGCGTTCCCCCGCTTGGCTGCCTCTGACTCGTTGCACCGGGCGTGCCCTGGCCCGATGACGCGCGTGCCGCTGGGGTCGTGGCAGACGTGCCAGTCGTCGGGGCCTGAGCCGGGTGGTATCTCGCGGTTTGGCATGAGGCAGATGGGTTCGGCGCACCAGCCTTGCCCTGCGTCGATGAGACGCTGCAGTTGGGCTCTGACCTTGCGGTGCTCATGGCCGTACTTGCTGGCCACACGCCCCCCTGACAGCAGGAAGCCCGGCGCTAGGCCGGGCCTTCGCATGGTTCAGGACCATCTCACGGTGGAGTCAAGCACGTCGAGATTCTTGATGTCAAGACTCTTGATGTGCTCAGCGTGTCGGGCTGACCGTCATGCCCTCATCCTCTCAGCCAGCCGCCGCAGTCCCTCGGGATTCAGCGCCTGAGCGAACCGCCGCTTCCATCCGGCCCGTTCCCACGTCGTCGGCGAGATCACGTGTTCGGGGTCCTCGCTGCATTCCAGGTCCGGCATCCGCCCCGTTCCGACCTTGGCGACCAGCACGCCAGTGCATGGAACCCGCGCCCCACGCTCGTCGGTAGCGTGCATCGTGCAGTTCGTGACGGTGACCCACCGGCTTGGGTTGAGCGCTCGCCACGTGGCCTTCTCGGCCTTGGCTAGGTCGTCGGCGATCTCCTCGGCCGTCTCCCGTGCCGTCGTCGCGGTCAGGTGCGGGACCTGCCACGTCAGCAGCCAACGCGCCATGTCGCCCTCGTCCTGCCACTTCGGCGGGGTGAACTCGCGGCCGGCGTCGTCGAGGTCGTCGCGGACAACCTGGACCGAGAACCACAACACCTCGTTGCAGAGCTTCCGCGCCCGGCTCACCGCCTCGTTGAACGGCGTCCCCGTCATGACCTGCCCGTGCTTCTGCCGCCCCTTCTCGTCGCTTCCCGGTTCGCTGGACCCGAGCGCATCGGTGAGGTCATCCCACCGGTCTGCGATCCGCTCCAGGCTGGTGCGAACCTTGGCGACGCACACCGTGCACAGGTGCGCACCGTCCGTGATTGGCTGCCCGCATCGGCAGGGTTCATGACCGCTCATGCGTCTCCTCGGCGGGGTGCTCATTGCCGTATTCGTCGCGGATGACGATCCGGCAGTGTGGGTGTTGGGAGAGGAATCGGCGCGAGTTGCGCCGGAACCAGTGGACGCCGCCGCTCTCGTCGACACGCTCTGGTGTCCACTCGGCCCGTCTGCGGATGTCCTCACGCACGTCGGGCAGGTCGTAGAGGTGCTGACCTGACTCGCCGTCCGCGCTGATGGGCGGGTCGTGGTCGGCGCACTCCAAGTAGAGCCAGGTGCTCACGTGTCGTCCCCTCTCGCCGCGAGAATGGGCGCGGCTTGCTCGTCGGTGATCCAGTCGCCGCAGCCCAGGGACCAGCGGCCTCCCGGCTCGCGAGTGAGTGAGCGGATGGTCGCGCCGCACATGGGGCAGCGGTTCATGGCGTGGCCTCCCAGATGTGTAGGCACGTCTGGTGCAGATTCACGTACTCGGCACGCGGCGGCAGGGCCATCACCATGCGCACATCCGGGAAGGCGCGCTCTTTGATGCTCGCGATCTCGTCCCACGTCGGGTATCGGCCGGGAGCGCTGACGCTGATGTGCGCCCCGGTCGGCTCAATGGACGCGATGGCGAGCAGGTCGCCGGACCGGTATACGTCGCCGACGCCGAGCGGGTGCCGGGTCGGGCCGGTCCATGTGGGGTCGCTGATCGCAGTGCGGTTCATGACGGGCACCCCGCATGCCCCTGGCCGCGTTGCTCGCGCGGGGAGCCCGTGCAGCACCACGCGCAGCAGCAGTGGAGCGCGCCGCCCTCGACGAGTGCCGCGAGCACGGCGTCTTGGGCGGCAGGGTCGGAAGCGATGGCGGCGAAGACGCGGCCGCCCATCGCGCGAAGCGCCGCCCTTCTCAGGTCCGACTTGAGCCCGTCCGAGTCGTCGTCCCACGCGTCGGGGACAAGAGCTCGGGCCAGCGCCTCGACGTGCTCAGGCGTCGGCATCGGGCACCTCCTTGGGCTTCCTGCATCGGCCCGAGAAGTCCACGTCCTCGGGCGGCAGGTTCGGGTCATGGTCCTCGCGGGGGTAGGGGCACGGGTAGCGGGCGAGTAGTACCTTGCAGCGCTCGGGACCGAACCGTCCGGCCGGGGTCCAGCCGTGCCCGGCCGGGTAGCGGGGGTCAGTCGGCATCGGGCACCTCCCGCCAGGGCGTGCCGAAGGACTGCCAGACGCCGCTTACGTTGCGCTGGCGGTAGGAGTGCAGCCCCACCCGTTCGGCCATCGCCCGCACGACCTCGGGGTCGTCGGAGGTGAGGGCGGCACGGACGGCATCGAGGGCGGCGGCGGCGCGAGTCGCCTCGCGGTGAGCGAGCCACCTGGCGTAGTGCGTGAACCGCTCCCCGCATGGGTCGCATTCGATGGCGTCCTCCACCGTGACGCCGGTCTCGTGTGCGCGGTAGGCGGCATTCGTCGCCCCGGCAACGCGCTGTTCGGGGGTCATCGGCCCTCCCGGAACAGTGCCCGCGCCGCGGCGTCCACGTACTCGGTCAGGTCAGCCACGGTCGGCCTCCTCGTTGCGGGCCTCTAGTGCTTGTGCGATGCCCAGCCACTCGCCCTGGGCCAGGTCTCCGTCGGGGATGCAGTCGGCGAGGAATCGCGCCTCGTCGGCGGTCACTTCGATGTGGGCCACGTACTTGCGACGGCGTGCGTCGTATCGGATGGTCATCACTCGCCCCCATCGTCCTCGCGGGCACTGTCCGTGTCGGCCAACAGGGCACGCAGGTCCTCGGCGACCTCGGGCATGTCCTGCGGCGCGGCGCTATCCCGCTCGCGAAGGGGGTTGTCGAGGTCGGAGACCAGACGCTCAATGCCCTCCCGCAGCCGCGCATTCTCGGCCTCCAACGCGACCGCAAGGCCGCGGGCACGGTCACGCTCGGCGGTCAGGCGGTCGACCTCCTCGGCCCGAGCCTGCGCTGCAATCGCATCCACTAGCCGCGACCCACCGAGACGCTCGACCTCACCGACCAGACGGTCCACGATCCCGACCAGCGCGGTCTCCGGGAACGTGCCGCTGATGCCGTCGAGCAAGGCACGCTCCGGCTCGGTCAAGATGAGCCCGTAGCGGTCACGCTCTACGCGATTCTGCGGGCCTTTCAGGGGCGGGGGGTCACTCGGATACCCGGACGGGCTCTGCGTGACTCCTGGGCCGTCCCCTGCGACGGATTCGGGGCACTCTGGCCCCCGCGCGGGCGAGACAGAGCGAACGTCCGAGTGGTCTTCTTCGCCCGGCTCATCCTCAGCCAACGCGCATCCCGGCGGACAGCCGGGGCAGTAGCGCATCGGACAGTCGTCGCCCGAGCAGTAGCCGCACGGCCCGTCGTCGGAGGTGTGGACATGGACCTTGGTGGGGTCACTCATCGGGGTGTCCTTTCGGTGGGGTCAGAAGGGAATGCGCGTCGCGTCGATCGGGTCGAAGCGGGGAATAGGTCGGGTGGGCGGCAATGTCATTCCGCATCGGTGCTCGACGTAAACGGGCATGTCGGGGAATAGGTCGGCCGGCCATCGGATGATGTCTTCGGGGCGGCGGCGTTCGAGGGAGCTGTCGGCGCGGACCTGGTGGGCGTAGGTGGTGAGGCCTGCGAGGGTGGCCCAAAGCTCGCCGAGGCTGGTGAGTGGTTGAGGGGTGACGATGGCGGTCCATGCGCCGGCGCGGTTGCCGTCGGCCCATCCGGCGAGGACGACGATGCCGCATCCGGCGCAGTGTCCGGACTTGGCTTTGGGGCCGATTCCGCGGGCGTCAATGAGGCCTTGGCGGATGCGGTGTTGGCGGACGTGGGCGGGGATCATCGGGGGGTCCCGAGTGGCAGGTTGTGGCAGATGTGGCGCATTTGCCGGTTGAGCGCTTCACGTGTGCGCGTGACGCGCGCGTGAGGGGGGAACCGGACTATCTGCCACAGTGGCGGTTCAGCCGGGGTTTCTGCTTTCGCTGTTGTGGCGGTTGGACCGGACTTTCGGATGCTGTGGATAACTTGCTGATTGTGGCTCTGACCTGCGGCAATGGCTTCGAGTGTGGCGGGTCGTCCGGGGTTTGATGCGCTGGCGGAGTGGCAGGTCATCCGGCGAGTGGCAGATTGTCCGGGGTTTGTGGCACATCGGGGCATGAGGGCCGCACGGGGAAGGCGCGAGTGGCAGTTCAGCCGGGTTTTCATCGATCGAACCACCTGGTGCTGTCGTCGCCTGTGGCGGATGATGTCGGGGCGATCCCGGTGTAGTGCCGGCGTCCCGCGGAGCCTTTGACGGGCTCGACGGCGAACCGGTCGCGCAGCTCCTGGGTGAGCCTCTTGGCCGATACTGGCGTCTCCCCGGATTCGGTGCACCAGGCTTCGTAGGCGGCCCGCATGGTCCCGACTTCGCAGGAGAGGATGTGGGCTGGGCCGAGGTGGCAGGAGTCTTCGACGAAGCGTCCGACGGTGTCTTGGTCGGCGGCGTAGGAGGCTGTTGCTTCGGTGACGGCGGTGGGTGCGCCTAGGCCGTGGGTGAGGTAGTCGGCGGCTCCGCGGGCTATCCAGGCGAGGATTGCGGGTGCTTCTTCGGCGAGTTTTTCATTGAGGCGTGGGTCGCGTTGTTTTTCGGGGACGACGTTGTCGAATGGGATGAGGTGGAGGCGTCGCCAGAATGCTGGGCCGCCGGCGGTGGTGCCTGGTTTGTGGTTGCCCAGGAGCCAGATGGTGTGGGTGGGGGTGAATGTGAATGGGTCTTGGCGCATGAAACGGGCGTTGATGGAGTCGCGGCCGGTGAGCTGCTTGATACGGGCTTCGGCGAAGCGTTGGCCGTCGTCGAGTTCGGAGCAGATGACCAGGCGGGCGCCGGCGAGTTGGGCGAGTTCGGCGGGGTGTTCGCTGTGGCGGCGGACCATGAGCATTTCGGAGGGTGCGCTGATGGCGTATCCGCCGTCGCCGCGGCCGAGGGTGTGCATGACGGCTTCGGCGAGGGTGGATTTGCCGTTGGCGCCGCCGCCGAGGCCGAAGGGGAGGATCTGTTCGAGGACGGTGCCGATCGCGGAGAGGCCGAAGAGGCGTTGGACGTAGGTGGTGAGGTCGGTGTTGCTGGCGAAGGTGTCGGCGAGGAAGCGGGTGAAGGTGGGTGCTGGGTGGGTGTAGTCGGGGGTGACGGCGGTGGTGCGGGTGTGTAGGGCTGCTGGGTCGGCTGGTCGTAGGGTTCCAGTGCGCAGGTCGATGATGCCGGCGGGGGTGTTGAGTTCGTAGGGCTGGGCGTCGAGGGCGTCGATGTGAACGTTGATGCGTGGGTCGGTGCGGGCTTGGCGCAGGATGCCGTCGACGCCATTGGCGGACAGGGCGCGGCGTTTGAAGTTCTTCCAGGTCTGGTCGGTTTCGGGCAGGTCGCGGGAGAGGTTCTTGGTGAGTTCGCGGCTTGCTCCGGCGAGGTCCCATTCCCAGCGTGATCCGGTCCAGTGCAGCCACTGGGAGCGCTGTGGGCAGTAGCGCAGGGCGTCTCGGTGGAGGTCGGCCAGGGCGCGAGCGACGCCGTCTTCGGTGGGTCCGTAGAGGCTGGTAAGTCGGGTGGAGTCAAGGGGTTCGATGATGCGGGCCGTGTTGCCGTCGATGACGGTGAAGGTTGGTCGTTGGGTTTCTGGTGGGGTGTGTTGGCTGGCGAGGTCGTGCAGGCTTGTGGTGTTGCCGGGGCTGATGGGGGTGGGGGTGCCGTAGCCCTTGCTGGCGAGCTCCTTGGCGGCGGCCGTGTAGTCCCCGCCGTGCGCGAGCAGGGCGTAGGCCGAGAACTTGGTGTAGGGCTTCTCGGCCTCGAACTCGGTGCTGGTGGTGAATGCGTAGAGGCGGTCGGCTCCGTCGCCGCGGGTGCCGGTGGTGGCGCTGATGCCGTCGCGGGGGTTCTTGCCGGGGCGGGTCCATGTCCAGCCGTCGCCGAGGCGTCGCCCCTTGGTCCAGCCGAGGGGGGTGAGGATGTCGTCCCAGCTGGTGCGGGCGTTGTAGTCGTCGCCGGGGCGCGTGCCGGCCCCTGGGGTGGCTCCGCTGGCCCCTGCGGTGGCCGGTGCAGGTTCGGGGGTGGGCATGGCGTCGAGGAGGTTGGTGACGGCATGTAGGGCGTCGCGTTGCTGCGCGGTGATGGTGGGGCAGGTGGCCGGTCCGCCGGCGACGCGGGTCCAGGCGTTGCCGGTGGGGTGGGTGCGGCCAGCACTGGGGGCCAGGACGGTGAAGCCTCCGGCGCCGCGGGTCTCGAAGAGTACCTTCACCTTCTCGCCGGGGGAGGTGGCGAGCTCGTCGGGGGTGGCGGGGCGTCGGGCGAGTTTGGTGTTGGGGCGTGCGGGCCCGTCGGTGACGCGGTAGTGCCAGTGCATGCCGCCGCCGGGGGTGAGTTCGACCCATCCGGCGTTGAGTGTGGTCCACACGTCGTGGAGGCCGTGGTCGGCGAGTAGTTGGGCGAGTTGGGGGACGAGGTTGATGGCGCGGCCTTCGGCTTCGAGCATTTCGAGTTGGCCGGAGGCGGGGCCGGTGATGATGCCGAGGCCGTCGGTGTCGAGGCGTCCGTCGAACCAGGTGGCGACGGTGGCTGGGTCGGGGGCGGTGTCGCGGTATGCCGCCCAGGCGACGGCGGGGGCTTTGCTGCCGTCGGGTCGGATGGGCAGGGGAGCGTAGCCCTGTTCGCGCAGGGCGAGGGCTTCACGGAGCAGGGTGGGGTTCATGAGGCTCCGTCTTTGGCTTGTGCGTCACCGTGGTAGAGCGTCACCGGCTCGTCGGCGTAGTAGGGCTGGGTCACGCGCTGCTCCTGGGGTGGTGGCCCCCGCCCCCGCGGAGGTGGGGTGGGGGCCGGTCCGGCTGGTGGTCGGGGGCCAGGGCGGGTTACCCGCTGGTGCCGTGCCAGATGTCCCGGCCGGTGTCCTTGGCAACACCTCCAACGACGTCGCCGAAAGCGTTGAGGAGGATGTCCCGGGGACGCAGGAGCACGTAGGACAGGGCGAGGTTGCCGCCGGTGGCGCCGTCGATGCGGTAGCGCAGCCGTGCGGTGACCTTGTAGGGCTCGCCGTGTTCGAACGGGGTCAGGGCGAGGGTGATCTCGTCGGGGATGTCGATGGAGCCACGGGCCCCGGCCTTGGCTTCGACGTCCTCGCGGTATTCGAGCTTGGTCTCGCCGGACTTGAGTCGCTTGGACTGCTCGAACGTGACGGCCTTGGTACCCTTGATGGATTGGGCGAGTTCGAGCATGGTGGCGCCGTCTGGGGTGACACAGCAGGGGAGGTGCTGCTCGATGAACTCGGCGAAGCCGGTCTGGGTGAGCCACTTTCCGTCGCGCTCGATCCAGTTGTTCCAGTCGTCGGTCTTGCGCAGGGCGAGGGTGGCGCGGTGGTCGCCCCATCCGGCCGGGTCGTCGGCACCATCGTCGGAGTGTGCGTTGATGACGGCGGTGATGGTGCCGCGGTCGACGTTGGCGTAGAGCTCGGTCTCGTCGCGGCTGTGCTTGGCGAGGTAGCCGACGAGTGAGGCGGGCTCGGTGAAGGCGTAGGTGCCCCTCTTGCGGTCGGGGTTCG
>WBZP01000655.1_pt2 | contig 29506 bp, 16 predicted proteins | sample 5204301 | NCBI WGS metagenome assembly WBZP01 (sample SAMN12412401, study PRJNA552823) | activated sludge metagenome | isolation source: activated sludge from nitrification reactor of wastewater treatment plant... | place: USA: Pennsylvania | collected 2017 | reverse complement strand
ATTTTTACGGATAGCGCACTCCGTAATTCCTTGCAGCAGCTAAACTATCCGGGCGGTCGGTTTGGGCCTATCCTCGCCCAGGTAGCGTGAGGGTGATTTTGGGGTGGGTTGTTGCACGAACTGCCGTTGGCTGAAATATGACAATATGAATCAAAAAATTGGAAAATTAGAAAATATATTTTGGTGGGTCGTAATTGTCCTACTTGTAGTTACTTGTCTAATCGACTATACTTTCTGTGAATTTTCAAGAAAGTATGCATTTATTTTTACAATTAGTTACAACCTAACTGTAAGTTCTTTAGCTGCTCTTATAATTCTTTTCTTCCAACGCAAAGACACAAATCATCAAATCGCAGTCCTTTATAAACAAATTGCAGGAAATTATACACGAACAGTTATTAAAGAGCCTGGTTCACAATCTAATAAAGAGCTTCAAGACAAACACCTAAATAAAGAAGTTGTCTTAACTCACTTGGGAGGACATTTAATAAAATTTACTACAGAATACTGGGACTTTAAAATTGAAGGAATTATAGAGTTTAGTGAAAACTCGCAATTTGTAGGAAATGGGACATATCATTATTTAGATAACCCAGAACTAGACGTAGGAGTTTATAAAATTCAAAGATTTCCCGATAAGCCGAATATTTTGTATGCTTATTATGAAAATACAATTCCTAAAAACGGTGCATCGGGCTATGAAGTTTGGGAACGAAAATAATAAATACTGCAGCCAACAACTAAGGCTTCGTTGCGTCCGCCGTCGGCGGACGGACAATGAAGCCGCTGCCTGTCCGCCGCAAGAGGATTGCACGGAACCCCGCTTTCGCGGCGCCGTGCAGGTGACTATGGGTATTCAATGTGTTGCGTATGCCGGTTTAGTGCCCGTGCCGATCAGGCTTAGTTGGTCATCGGTACCGGATCCAGGGGGTTCAGGTAACAAAAAGTCGTATCACTAATCGTTTCAGTTGGCAGATTTTGATGGTTAGACAATACAATCCTGGCCCGTCGTGCAGGTGATTTTTTTCATGGGTGTGCGGATGAGGTCGTTAGGTTCTTGCAGCGGTCCGGCGGACCCCGGTGGTCGTGATGCCTTCTGAACGACGTAAAGGTACGTGCGGACATTTACCTTTGAACGTTCGCTCAAAAGCCGGTCGCATGAAGTCTGTTAACCTGGGTCGCATGATCCGCCTTGCCGGAGAGGTGTTTTCGGCTCGAACCGATCCTGATCAATTGGATGTGGACGAAGCCGTCATCGAGCGGTTGCAGTCCCTGCATCCTGCGACCTTGTCCGAGCATGTTGAAGGAGATGGACCGGTCGTTTGGATCCTGCTGATCCCCACAACCCGGGAAACGATGGACTTGTTTTTTGATCACAAGATTGGAGAACGCGAATTACTGGACCGGACTCATCCTGGCGAACACGTTGACGCCTTATACCTGTGTTCGGCTCTGGTGTTACCGGAGTTCAGAGGAAAAGGCCTGGCGCAGCAGGTGTCGCTCGCCGCTATCCGGGCCATTCGACGGGACCATGCGATTCGGTGGTTGTATGTCTGGCCCTTCAGCGAGGGAGGAGACGTTCTGGCAAAGCGAATCGCTGAGGTGGTGGGGTTGAAGTTATATGTGCGTAAGCACCCTCGGGCTAGTACCGAATCGGCCTGAATGGTTCATGAATGAAATAGGAAAGCGCCCGGTATTCCGGGCGCTTTCTCATTATTTGAATTATTTGTTGTTCTTATTCCACGACCACTTTCACATACTCGTCGTTCCCGCCATTGCGAATGTGGAGAAAGTACACGCCCGGTTTGAGTTGGTGAAGGTCCAGGGTCTTGCTGTACGATTCACCGCCGGTTTCTTCGGAGAACTGAACGGTCTTGCCGAGGGCATCCGACAGGCGGATCGTCACGTTGCCGGCTGCAAGATTCTTTGAACGGATCTCAAGACGATCATGCGCAGGGTTGGGGAACACCGTGACGCGGTCGTTCGTCATCGCTATGGCCGCACGGGTGACCTGACACTGGATGAAGTCAACGTTGAGGGCGTCGAGGCTTTCACAGCCGTTGACGTCCGTTGCGAGGACAGAGTAGTTGCCGGCTGTACCGACATTGATCGCCTGCGACGTTTCGTTCGTGTTCCAGAGATAAGACTGGAATCCGGCTCCGGCGTCCAGCGTGACGTTCATGCCGAGGCATTCCACGACGTCGTTGCCGAGTTCAACAAGCTGGGCGCGGTTTTGGTATCCGATCGCGACCTGGACGTAGGCCGGACAACCGGTATAGTCGCTGACCATGACCGTATACGTTCCGGGCGCAAGGTTGTTGACCGTAGCGGTCGTGTCACCGATCGGCATCCAGAGGTAGGAATACGGAGCGATACCGCCGGAACCGCCTACCGTTGCCGAACCGTTATCGCCGTTTGAGCAGGTTGCATCCGTCTGAGATACGACAAAGGCGTTTACGCCTGCAGCATTGATGAAGGCGTTCAGCACGGTGCTGCATCCGTTGGCGTCAGAAACCGAGACTTCGTAGAAACCGGGGGTGAGTCCGCTGGCAACACTACCCGTGCTGACGCTTGGGTTCCAGGCGTAAGTGAAGGGGGCGGTACCGCTGGTCACGATCACTTCGAGCACACCGTCTGCAGCATTGCACGTGGCCGGCGTGCTGTTGAGCGTCGCGACAATCGGATCGCTTTCATTTACGGTTGCAGATGAGGTGGCGGAACACTGGTTGGCATCTGTCACCACAACTGTATAGACGCCCGGTAAGAGATTGGTGGCAGTAGCGGAAGTTTGAGCGGGAGAGGAGTTCCAGTAGAAATTATATCCCGGCGTTCCTCCCAGTGCAGATGCGGTTGCTTCACCCGGGCCGCTGGTACAGGTAACAGTCGAACCGGTGGCGCTCACCGTGAGCAGATCAGGTTCGGTCAGCGTGAAGCTGGCAGTCGCGCTGCAGCCATTAAGGTCCGTTACCGTGACACTGTAATTTCCAGCCGACAAGCCCGTCGCGGTTTCAGTCGTCTGTCCATCACTCCAGAGATAATCAAAGGGAGCCACACCGTTCGAAGTAGCGGTGATGCTGCCACTCGCATCCTGGAAACAACGGAGGTTGGTGACAGTTCCGGCGGCGGTTGCGATGTTTACGGTAACAACCTGGTCGGCAACTCCGGCAAGGATGCATGCGTCACCACCGATAATCCGGCGAAAGAAAGTCTTTTCAAAGAGCGGCCCGATCTGGCTTCCCAGAAGGTTTTGGGAAGTAGCTCCCGGAATGTCATTCCAGGTAACGCTGTCGGTGCTGATCTGCCATTGGTAGGTGGCTGCAGAGCCAAGTGAAGGATAGCTAGAGCCGGTTCCGTTACGGGAGATTTCTGGAAGTACATAGGCCGGTTCAGAGCCGCTCAGGTCGCCCGGCGTGTTACCTGCACAAATACCCTGCGTGCCGGTGATCGAATTACCCAGCAGATCCGGAGGGTTGGCCCAGACGACCAGCCCTGGTTCGTAGAGGCCCACGTTACTGTTCTTCGTGGTGTTCAGTGCGCCGGTGGTCAGCGGGATGTTGTTGCTACCCGAGGTTACGATCGTGTAGATACGGCAGTTGGAGAATTTGATGCCGCGTTCTCCTACCGGATCATAGTCGTCGTTGCTGCCGCCGTAGTAGGTGCTGAACACCAATGATGAAAGATCGGAGTTGATCTTGGTAAATGTCTTGTCGTTGCTTCCCAGGTTAGTGCTCTGCAAAGGCGTGTTCGGCAGGCCGCTGACCGGAAAGTCGCTGCTGCCGGAGTAACCGAAGATGTACACGTCGTTATTCTGGTCTGTGTTCAGACCCATCATGTTTCCCTCACTACCGGTGCCGCCGAGGTACGTCGATGCGACAAAATTCTGGTTCGTATCCATGCGGCAGACGAAGAAGTCGTTGCTGCCGTTCTGCGTATTGTCGAGTACTCCGAAAGAGGAGATATTCGAAGCGGCGAGGCCTGTTGTGATACCGCCGAAATATAACTGGTCTTTCAGCAGGCTGAACTCCATGCAGAGGATCGAGGTGCTGCGGTTGCTGGCCGATTGGAAGTAAGACGACCAGGCTACGTTACCGTTCCCGTCAAGTTTCTGGAGAATACCGCTTTGACTGCCAGCGAGTGTTGACTGGCGCGCGTTGCTGACCGGGAAGTTGGTAGAGTTGGTATAACCGCCGAGAAAAAGATCGCCGTTGGCGTTGTTCAGCAACATGATAGTGGCAACATCCGCAGAACTTCCACCATAGTTCTTCATCCACTGTACCGATGAAAGGTCCTGATTGAGTTTGAAGATCAGGATATCCGCGTTGCCGGCATTGCTGTTAGTGGCGCCGGAACCACTGTACAGGGTGGCGAGGTTGGTACTACGCGTGTTACCGCATACTACCGGGTTTCCGCTGGCATCAAGCCGGATGTCGAACGAACCTTCATCCTGATTCCCGCCGACCACTGCACTTTTGATGGATGTACCGTCGGGTGTGATCTTGGTAACGAAGATATTGTTGACCGTTTGACCCCGTTGGTCCACGCTGCTGCCGGAGAATGCTCCACCGCCGATCAACGGGAAGTTGGAACTGGAGGTGTAGCCGGTGATATAGAGATTTCCGTCTGGTCCCTGTTCCATCGCATACGGGTTGTCATCACCGCCGCCGCCGAGGTAGGTCTGCCAAACACGGGTCCCTGATTGGCCAACAGCGGAGGGCTCCAGATATTTTCCAATGATCATATCGAGGTTACCATTGGCGGTTTCATCGAATGCCCCTACGGTAATCTCATCCGTGGTTCCGACCACACGAGCAACCATATAGATGGCACCATCGGTAGGATCCACCCAAATGCAGTGACCGTGATTGTCACTACTGGAGTTCGTGTTGACCCAGGTAGCCCAACGGAGCGCGATCGGGTCGATGATGACCGGATGTGCGGGATCGTATTTGCCGAGTTGAAAGCGGAGAACGTTGGTTTGAACCGTGTAGGCTGCGCTGACAGCCACGCGCTGGCCGTTGATCTGCTGATAGGCAATCGGAGCCGGAACCGCGATGTCACCGACGGAGGTTGGGAGTACCAGACGGCCATCAACTACCCGGAGTTCTTTCAGGCCGTCAAAGGATACGGCAATGCGTGAAGCGTCGAAGCCGGGTTTACAAACGATGTCGTATTCCATCGTGCCGTCTTCAGCGGGGTAGTAGCGAACATCCACATTGCGGTAGACATTGCGGTACCACACTTCCTGAAAACTCTGAACGCCAACGGCTGTCTTGTTTCCGGAGAAAAAGTTCATCGGATCGCCGTGAGCGTCTCGTCCTTCCACTTTCATCGAAGCGGAACTGTTGAGGAATCGCATCATCCAGCCATGACCGCGCAAATTGACATTGAGTGCACGGGCCGGAAGTCCATCATGAATTTCCTGTTCAATGCGTTCGCCGTCTTCACGGCGCGCATCAACCGAGGCTGGGTCGTAGGCCTTGATCAACATTCCCTGCGGGGTTGCAATCGCCTGTCCAAGCGGGAAATCGGCCTTGAAAAGGACTCCCTGTCGGTACTGACCCTGGTTGCGGGTGAAATAGATTTTTTTGTCGAAGCGATTCAACATGTTATTGACCGCAGCGTCGGAGGCGCTAAAATCATGCGGCAAGCCGGCCTGCGATGATTTTCCGCTAAAGAGAATAAGGCCCAACAGGAAGATCGCTAGTTGTTGCACCTTGCCGGATAACCTAACCCGGAATCGATTTTGTCGATTGTTTTGAAGTGTTTTCATTGCAGAAGTGTAATTGTGTGAACGCATTGAATGATGTTGAATGAACGTGGTCAAAGTAGCTTCTCGCTGGGTAGAAGCCCAACAATATTCGGTGACCATACATTCCTGGGGTGTCAACGTCGCGTTCAGTTGAGTGAAAGTGCGGGCTAATGACTTTGTATGATGAGGGAAATTTTAAGAATTGAACCCACTTCACCGGGTACAATATGATGCGGAACTAAGTGGAAGCGGCGACATTCTCTTTGCAAACCTTACATCATTACATGCACCGGTGCAAATCGATCGGCGAACCACTATTGGAATGATGGTTTTGGGTCCGAAGTGTTTTGTCTCCAGTTTTCGGGAGCTATTGCTCGATCACCTGACCAGCCAGGTTCTGGATGTACAGCTGGTCACCCCGCCAAGCCAATGAAAGAAAACAGTCGGCTTCGTTGCCGGCGAATTCCGGGTGTTCAAGATCAAATAGCCTCCTTGTTGGCGAAAAAAAAGGAGCGGCCGTTATTCACGACCGCTCCATAATGCCAAATCAAATTAATTTAAAACTAAAATGGTCGTAGCGCGAAGCCGGTCACTTAGCACATGAACGAGGTAGTTTCCCTTCTGAAGATCTTCAGCGTTGAACGAATAATGCTGTTCACCCTGTGTGACGATGCGACGCAGTTCGCGGCCCATCAGATCGGAGAGCGTGATGATGCAATCATCCTCCGGCAAACCCTTGATGGTGAATCGTCCGCTGGTAGGATTCGGGAAGAGTTGAATCGATGCGCTGGAATTGTTCAAGGAGTTGAGCCCCGTAAAATCGCTGATGGGCCGGATCCAGGTCGAAGCGCCTGCAGTGGCGGCGATCAGATTGACGCCGTCGCTGACAACATCATAGAGGTTGGTGTTGACGAGCCCGTTGTTGAACTCTTCCCAGTTTTGGCCGCCATCGCCGGAGATGAAGATCCCGGCAAAGTCGGAGCAGGAATACAGGTAGGTACCATCTGAATAGAGTCGACGGATATACAAAGAACCCAATCCGTTGTTGACCTGCGTCCAATTGGCACCGCCGTCATCCGACATGAATACACCGTCGCCGTTGGTTCCGGCGTAGAGGTTGCCGTTCAGGGCAACAAGACTGAAGACAGAAAGATTCGTCAGGCCGTTATTGACATCCGTCCAGTTGGCGCCGTCATCGTTGGTCCGGAAGACGCCGGCAGAATACGTAGCTGCGAAAACCTCCGCTCCTGTATTGGTCAAGGAGGAGATGACCTGCGTGGTGAGGCCGTTGTTCACTTCTGACCAGTTCGCTCCGTCGTCGTCCGAGAAATAGACTCCCCCGCCGATGGATCCGGCAAAGAGTTTGTTTCCATAGGAAGTGAAGCAGCCGATGTTGGGATTGGTGATGCCGTTACCGGAAGACGACCAGCTCGCGCCATCGTCGGTGGAGACATATACAGAGGAGTAACTCGTTCCGCAGAAGACCTTGCTGCCATAGACGAAGAGATCCTGCTGGTTCGCTTCCGTGAAACCGGTATTGCTGGTCAACCAGGTCGCACCGCCATCGCTGGAACGGACCATTCCGCCGTCTTCGAGAATGGAGATCAACGAGGTTCCGGTATGGACAATTCGTTTAACCTGCGCGGCCAACATACCGTCTGACATATCGGTCCAATTTGTACCACCGTTGGTGGATTTGAAGATACCGGCTCCCGAACCGGCCCAGAGGTTTCCATTCTCCAAATGGAGTGAATATCCCTGCGGGTTGAGGATTCCGGTATTGATCTCCGTCCAGTTGTCGCCGTTGTCGGAAGATTTCCAGAAGCCATAGCCGTAGGTGCCGACGTAAAGCTCCGAGCCATAGTATTCCATGGCGGGGAAATAATAAACCGTCGGCATGCCGGTGTTGGCGGGCTCCCAGTTCGCGCCCTGGTCGTCGGAGCGATAGACGCCATCGGAAGAGATCGCTACGAAAATATGACCTCCACCCACTGCCAGCGCCTCCGCCGTTGTACCGGTGATGCCATTATTCACCGGAACCCAGTTCGCGCCTCCATCGGTGGATTTGAACACGCCACCTCCATCGGTCGTGGTGTACAGGTCGGTTCCATCATTGACAAGATCTTGTATTGCGAGCGATGTAAGGCCGTTACTGGACAATGTCCAGTTCATGCCCCCGTCGGTAGAAACGAAAATCCCGCTATTCCCACTGGCAGCGTAATAGATGCCGTTTAGTGAGAGAATTGTGGAAACAGCATCGTTGATCCCGTTGTTGGATAGCGTCCAGTTAACACCCTGATCGGTCGAAAAGGCTACTCCATTATTGGTTGCAGCGAAAATGGTATCGTTGCTGATGAGGAGGTCATAGTAATCATAATAAAGCAGATCGAAATTGACTCGGGACCAGGTTCCGGCGACATCGGTATAGCGGAAGAATCCGCCGCCTCGGGTACCGGCATATCGGTAATCGTTGTCCGAGGCGATGGACGAGACATATCCCGAGAAGGGGCCATTCAACGGTTGCCATTGGGCCAGCGAAGATTCCGTTGCCAACAGCAATAGGAAGACCTGGATGAGCCGAAGCGCGTAGCGATTTTTCATTGGATCGAAGTGTAGTGGATGAAGTGACAAGATCGAAAGAAGGGATTGTTTGTGCAAACGAGTGATTAATTCAGCAAAAACCCCCTCCGGATTCACCGGAAGGGGGCAGGTGTGTGTCATTTCAGAAAAGCTCGTCAGTCATGGAGGGTTGCAAATGTGTTGCCGAGGAGGAGCTTGTCGAGTCCGATAGCGCCCAAAACTTCTGCTTCGATGTTTTGGAAGTCACGACTGGAAGTAGCGAGTGCTTGCTTGCCGGATTGGTTGCCGGCTTTACTGAAGAAGTAGCAAACTGCAACTTCCTGGTCCTTTTCGCTTCCGATAGCGGTCGAGATGGCATGGTCCTTTGCTATCTGTTCCAGTTGCTGGAGCTGGCTGCCGCTGAGCCTCAATTCAGCCTGGGGAACCGCGGTGTCGTGAAGGCCGAGGAAACGAACGATGCCTTTCTTGGAAACCATCAGTTTGTATGCGGCTTTTCCGGCAAGCGCCGACTTATCGATCTGGATCATGACAACATCGTCGGCATCCAGTTCTCCGTGTAAGGCAGGAGTGAAATCGAGCGCTCCCTGGTCATGGATCGATTTGGTGTCGCGTGCATCAAAAGGAAGGTCATTGCGGCGGCGGTCTTCGGCGGTTCCTGCATCAGCACGAAGGTCGCGGATGCCGGCGCTTTGGCTGGGTTCGAAACCATCCTCTTTGGTACAGCTGGTAAGGCCGGTGGTAGCAAGTGCAAGCAGTGCGGCGGCGAGGCGGAGGTGGGACAAGGTTTTCATGGCGTGGAGTATGGAGGGTTTGTGTTTTCTTGTTGTGGTTGCTCGTGTCGAGCGGTTTGTTGTTGTAATCTGTTGTAATGATACTGCCTTATGAAGCGGGGTGTGGATCCCGCCTGAACAAGTGGCGGGTTGACCGGATAATTGGCGGGAAATGACTTGGAAGAGGACGAAACAGGATTCGGAACCTTTGATAAAATCATCCCGGGTAAGGCGTACGCGGGATCAGCCATCATATCCCGTTCCCTTAACCTATTCCAAGGTTCCGGTGTGGAGCCCCGGATGCTGCAGGATTGTTGAAATTCAGGGATTGACGTTCCCCCGCAGCACCCAGTACAAACCTTTTACATTGGTGCGCCATGTCTTTAGATAGCACGTGATGATGATCTCTTCAGCCAATTCAAAGAAAGTGAAGATGACAGCGGTATAAAACAACGGGTAGACCGGGGTGGGCAACAAAAAGAGTAAAATGAAAAAACACCCTTGAAGTATGGCGGAGATCTTAGCAAGATAGGTGTGAAAACTGGTCGTCTTGCCAAAGCGGATCAATGCGATGGCGGTTTGTACGAGAAACATACCGCCCAGGAAGATAAAGTAGAAGAGATGGTCGTGAAAGAATACCCCTTTGAACACGTACATCCCGATGAATCCTGCCAATACGGTAAGGTCATCACCCACCGAATCGAGCCGGCTGCCCCAAACGCTCTCTACATGAAAGCGGCGCGCAAGGTAGCCATCGATGAGGTCGGTGAAGAAGCTGATCCCGAGCAGCCATTTGAACCAATCCTCCTCACCGGTGAAGATCAGCCACACCAGCACCGGAGCCGCCAGTACCCGGTAGCTGGTGATGCCGTTGATAAGGTAGTAGGAGGCACGAGCCATCAGGATAATGCTAAAAAGTAAAGTTATTGATTCGTCCGGATTGAGAAGAATGGTTTTCCGTTCCGCTCCAGGGCGGGTGTTGATCGTTCAGCTTTCGATTTCCGGCGATCAGACCCGTTTCCTGGCAGCCGAAACACTCTTCGCGGGTACTGGTTGAAAAACTGTAAGACTTAAGCCGATTTAGTTCTGACCGGAGCCGTCCCGCTTCGGGCCAACGGGTATCGGGATGCCTGGGTTTTTGTAAGAAAATCTCTCTACAGACGCTCTACAGGAGGCATGGATGGTCCGCAACCCGGCTGTGTTTTTCATTTCAACGCGTTTCTCCTCCTGCAATATCGGGTATGGACTGAAAGTAAGCGGAGGGAAATGCGCTAACGAATCATGGTGCGTTTCGTCTTTATTGTAACTATCCGAAGTGGGTTCGGTGGCTTGAACGCCAGTTTCCTGCCGTCGGTCGGCTAAATTTTTATTTGAATGGAAATGCATCCTCGACTTTTTCTCCGGGCATCCCTTGCGACTGGTTGTCGCAGTTTGATAATCTTCCTCGCCTTTCTCACCTTCCCATTGGCTTCGTATGCCACGCACATCAGCGGCGCGGATATCACCTACCGATGGATCAGCGGTAATACGTTCGAACTCAATCTCACCCTGTACCGCGATTGTTCTGGCATCGCGGCCCCGAACAACGTTTCCGTCAGTTACTCCTCCGCCAGTTGCGGCTATAACCTGAGTGTTGCGCTGAATAAAATTCCGGGCACCGGGCAGGAGATCTCACAAGCCTGTTCCACCTCGGTGACCACTTGTGCGGGTGGCACCTATCCGGGTATTCAGAAATGGGAATACCGCGGTAATGTTACGCTGCCGGCGCAATGCACCGACTGGCGATTCGGTTATTCCATCTGCTGCCGGAATTGTGCTATCACCACGCTGGTATTCGCCGGCGGAACCTGCGCGGGATCTCCCGCCCTCTATGTCGAGGCTACGTTGAACAACGTCGCAGCGCCGACCAACTCTTCTCCGGTATTCTCCAACATCCCGGTCTCTTTCCTGTGTATCGGACAGGTGTTTCATTACAACCACGGAGCTTACAATACCGATGGTGATTCGATCACCTATTCGTTCATCACTCCGCGCTCAGCCGCCAATACGAACGTAACATTCAACGCCGGTTACACGACTAACAGCCCACTCTCTTCATCGCCCGCGATGTCGATTGATGCAAGCGGCGATATTACCGTCGCCCCGACGCAAACGGAAGTCGGCGTGCTGGCCATCATTGTCCGCGAATACCGGAACGGCGTGTTGGTCGGCAGTGTGATCCGCGATATGCAGATCTGGACCGTCCCCTGCAGTAACCTGTTGCCAACGGCCACCGGCATCAACGGTACGAACAACTTCCAGATTGTCGCCTGCCCGGGCCGGCCTTTGAACTTTACGGTCAACTCAGCCGATGCGAATGCTTCGCAAACCGTGTCGATGAACTGGAACTATGCGATTCCCGGAGCGACTTTCACGCCTTCAGCAGCATCAAGACCGGTGGGCACATTCTCCTGGACGCCGACCATCGCCGATGCACGACCGCAACCGTACAGCTTTACCGTAACGGTGCAGGACAACAACTGTCCGAGTGCGGGATTCCAGACGTATTCTTATGATGTGCTGGTCCCCCCTTTGAGTGCGACCGCCACATCCACCAATTCCCGTTGTTCAAGTCCTGTGAACGGAACTGCAACGGCATTGCCCGTCGGAACAGGCCCCTATCAATACGCCTGGTCGCCTGGCGGCGCTACTACTGCAACTGCCAGCAACCTCGGTCCCGGAACCTATACTGCCACCATCACGGATACCTATGGCTGTACTACCACAGCATCGACTACTCTCACCGCTCCACCTCCTGTTGCCATCAGTATAGCAGCACAGGCAAATGTCTCTTGCAGAAACGGCAACGATGGCGCGGCGGCCATCACCGCTTCGGGTGGAACCGCACCTTATACCTATAGTTGGTCACCCAACGGCGGGACAGCATCTTCGGCTTCCGGACTTTCTGTCGGTAACTACGCAGTTACGGTTACTGATGCGAACGGCTGTACGCGAACGCAAACCGTCACGATAACGCAACCTCCGGCGCTAACGGCCGCGACCAACGGACCGGTCAGCTTATTGTGTTTCGGGGATGCCAACGGTAGTGCAACGGTGACGCCGTCTGGCGGAACGTCTCCCTATCGTTATGAATGGGCATTCAATGGAGCAACCACGGCAGGCGTGACCGGATTGGGTGCCGGAAGTTATAGCGTGACCGTTACCGACGCCAACGGTTGCACCACCACATCCAGTGTTGTGGTCAATCAACCGTCCAACCTGAGCTCATCTACGAGCACGACGCCTTCTACATGCGGCAGCGCGAACGGATCAGCGAGCGTCGCCGCTTCCGGCGGAACCGGACCGTATCAGTATACCTGGTCACCTGGTGGACTAACGACCTCGACGATCAACGGTATTGCTGCCGGCGCTTATTCCGTTGTTATCACCGATGCGCACGGATGTACCGTTAGCGATGCGGCCGGGGTATCGAACCTCGGCGGACCGACTGTTTCCGTAGCGGGTTATACGAATGTCGCTTGCAGCGGTGGTGCCAATGGATCCGCATCGATCAACGTGACCGGCGGACAAGCCCCGTTTACCTATCAATGGTCGCCTGGCGGCGGGACCGGAGTTTCGGCCACCGGCCTCCAGGCGGGTAATTACACGATCACCGTCCGCGACCGCAACAACTGCCAGTCGTCAGTGGTGGTCGAGATCACTGAGCCGGCGCCGCTGTCGCAAAATATACAAAGCACCGATATTGCCTGTAACGGAGGAAACACCGGCACGGCAACAGTGACGGCTAGCGGAGGAACAACTCCTTATACTTATTCATGGAGTAACGGAGCCGGCAATGCCGCAACAGCTTCACTTCTGGTTGCAGGCAATTATACCGTGACGGTCACGGATGCGCACGGTTGTACGTCAACGCAATCGGTCGCGATCACCCAGCCGCCAGCACTGACTGCCAGTATCACGTCCAATCAACCGGTATCGTGTTATGGCGGAAGTAACGCCACCGCGACGGTGACTGCGGGAGGCGGTACGGCTCCTTATGATTACAGTTGGTCGCCTTCCGGTGGAATGCTGTCTACGGCTACCGGTCTTGCTGCCGGTTCTTATACCGTCACCGTGAGGGATGCCAATAATTGCATACGCAGTGTCCCCGTCACCATTACTCAGCCGAACGCCTTGCTTGCGTCGGTCGGCGCGACCACCAACGTGAGTTGTAACGGTGGCCAGAACGGAACCGCCTCGACCAATGTCAGCGGCGGTACCGCTCCTTATCAGTATGTATGGTCACCGATCGGGACGACAACGGCTAACGTAACCGGCCTGGCGGCTGGATCTTATTCCGTCAGCATTACCGATGCGCGGGGTTGCCAAACGGTAACCGCTGCCATCATCCAAGAGCCCCCGCTCTTGCAAACGACCGTCCTGTCGCCGGTAGACGTTTCTTGTTATGGTGGCAATGACGGTAGTGCAACGATTGTTGCAACCGGCGGAACGACACCTTATACCTATAACTGGTCAGCAGGCGGATCGGTTTCAACATCTGCCAACGGATTACCCGCAGGCTCGTACACGGTTACGGTCACCGATGCGAATGCTTGTTCCAATACCGCACTTGTCGTCATTAACCAACCCGCGTTGTTAAGTGCAACACCCACTGTGCAAAACAGCCCATTGTGTTATGGCGACAATTCCGGTGCTGCATCGGTATCGGTGAGCGGCGGAACGGGTCCTTATACCTATCAATGGTCGCCATCCGGAGGAACGGATACACTGGCATCGTTTCTCCCGGCGGGAATTTATACCGTCGCGATTCGCGACGCTAACGGTTGTACCAGCACTGCGAGTGCGACCATTACGCAACCGCCATTGCTGACCGCCGCTGTCGCTACGGTCGATGCTACCTGCGGCGCTTCGAATGGCAGTGCATCCGTAACACCTGCAGGGGGAACCGCGCCTTACACCTACTTCTGGAGTCCGGGTAACACTACGACTTCTTCGATCAGTTCCGTGCCGGCGGGTAGTTACAGTGTTGTCATCACCGACGCGAACGGATGTCGCCTCATACAATCGGTGGCCGTATCGAATATCGGCGGACCTACTTTGGCCAACGGAAGTGTTGTGCCGGTACTTTGCGCTGGAGCCATGACGGGCGCTGCAACGATGCAAGTGAGCGGCGGTACTGCTCCTTTTCAGTATCAGTGGTCGCCATCAGGCGGAACAGGGTTGAATGCTACCGGACTTGCCGCGGGAACGTATTCGTTCACCGTTCGGGATGGCAATAACTGCGTCAGCGGATTAACGGTGACCATCACCGAACCACCACCACTGCAGGCGTCCGCCTCGTCGGTCAATGCACTGTGTGCCGGTACCGGTACCGGCGCGGTTACCGTCACCACCAGCGGAGGTGTCACCCCCTATACCTACGCCTGGAATGCCGGCGGACATACAACAGCCAATGCCACGGGTCTCTTCGCCGGAACGTATGCGGTGACAATAACCGATGCACATGGCTGCACGACCATGGTCAGCGCAACGGTTCAGGAACCCACACCGCTGTTTGCGGCCAACGGTCCAGTCACCCAGATTTCCTGTCAGGGCGCGAACGACGGCACTGCCAGTGTTAGTGCAAGCGGAGGCACTTCTCCGTACTCGTTCAATTGGTCACCGATCACCAACAGCAGCGCTGTTGCGAGCGGACTCTCTCCCGGCAACTACCAGGTGATCGTCAGCGATGCCAACGGCTGCGCAGCAACGGTCTCGATCGCCATCACCGAACCACCCGCCTTGATCAGTTCGATCAACGCGGTTACCCAGGTGCTGTGTTACGGCGGGAACAACGGAAGCGCTACCGTCACGGCGAGCGGAGGAACTACCCCATATCTATACCAATGGTCGCCCGTCGGTACAACCGCTGCGCAAGTGAACGGCTTATCATCAGGGAATTATTCCGTGCTGATCACGGACGCGAACGGTTGTACGAGTTCTTCGAATGTGCAGATCACCGAACCGCCTATGCTGTCGGGATCCGTACTCAACGTGATTCCGGTCTCGTGTAATGGTGGTACCGATGGCGGCATCTCGGTCGGCATTACCGGAGGAGCAGGTTCATACGCCTATCAATGGTCGCCTTCCGTCTCCACGGGCCCCTCGGCCGGTGGTATAGTACAAGGTCAATACTCGGTAATCGTCACCGACGCGCATGGTTGTACGGTTGCTCTCTCGGCCGCAGTGCCGGAGCCGCCTCCTTTGGTAACAACCGCTATTCCGATTGTGCAGGTGTTATGCTACGGAGGACAGGACGGCAGCGCGAGTGTTTCGGCTTCCGGCGGAACGGCTCCTTATACCTATCTGTGGAGTCCGACGGGTCAAACGACCGCGCTGGCAACAGGATTGGCCGCGGGTAACTACACCGTCGTCGTTCGAGATGCGAACGGATGTCAACGAACCGAGTCGATGCAGATCACGGAACCTTCCCTGTTGACATTATCGCTTGCATCAACACCGTCCACTTGCGGGTCCGCCAATGCTACGGCGAATGCAACACCCGGTGGAGGCACAGCCCCTTATTCGATCAACTGGACGCCCGGCGGATCATCGTCCGTCTCGCTTAGCGGCATCTTTTCCGGGAATTACACCTCGGTGGTCACCGATGCGAACGGCTGTACGACGAGTTCAAGCATCCTGATCAACGACCTTCCGGGACCAGTAGCGTCGCTCGCATCATCGACGGATGTAAGTTGTAACGATGGACAGGATGGCGCCGCAAGCGTCACGATCAGCGGCGGCAGTTCACCGATTACGTATCAATGGTTACCCACCGGTGGGTCTTCTCCCAGCGCTACGGGCTTGTCGGCAGGACAATATTCCGTCATCATCACCGATGCGAACAATTGCGTTCAGACCGTTGGCCTGACGATCTCCGAACCGGCACTGCTTACTTCTGCCGCCGCCGCCAGCCAGATGGTTTCGTGTTATGGCTTGTCCGATGGAGCGGCTTCGGTCAATGTGACCGGAGGAACCGCGCCGTATCGTTACCTCTGGTCACCCTGCGGATCCACCACCAGTCAGATCACGAATTCGCCTGCGGGCAATTATTCCGTGGTCGTTACGGACGCGATGGGTTGTACTACGACGGCCGCGGCTACCATCACGGAACCAAGCTTGTTGACCGCCAGCACCAGCGCTACCCAATCTACCTGCGGCAATGCGGATGGAAGTGCAAGTGTTATCGCTGCCGGCGGTTCAGGTGGATATACATACCTCTGGCAGCCGGGCAATAGTGCACAAACCACTGCAGGCGGACTTTCAGCAGGCGCGTATACTGTGACTGTCTCCGATGCGAACGGCTGTACGACTACCTCCATTGCCGCCGTTTCCGACATGGGCGCTCCGGTCATTCAGCCCGGCCCGATCATTCCGGTCAATTGTCCCGGCGGTAGCGATGGTTCCACTTCTGTGACCCTTACGGGCGGGACCGCTCCCTTCCAGTATCAATGGTCCGGAGGAGTTGCCAGCGGCAACGCTGTGAGCGGACTGAGCGCCGGCGCTTATACAATAGTTGTGACGGACGGCAACCAGTGCGTCGCCGTTCAAAGCTTTATCATCACAGAGCCTCCGCCCATCGAACTTTCATCGCTCTCCCTGCCGGTTTCGTGTCATGGCGGAAATGACGGAGCCTTGCAACTGACCATCGGCGGAGGAACTCCCGGCTACTCCTACCTGTGGTCGAACGGAGCAACCAGCCAAACCGCGACGATGCTCACCACCGGAAATTATAGCGTCGTGGTGACCGACGCGCACGGCTGTACGTCCAGCCTTAGCAATGTGATCACTGAACCCGATGCGATTACAGCCAGCACAAGCAGCGTCCCTGTACTTTGCAACGGCGGAGCCGACGGCGCCGCCGAGATCGCCGTCAACGGTGGAACCCCACCATATAATTATGAATGGGCAGGTATCGGCGTGCAGCAGCCGCTGGCTGTCAACTTGCGTGCCGGCATATATGCCGTCCAGGTCACCGATGCGAACGGTTGTACCCGTACGGAAACCGTGACGATCGCTGAGCCTGCGGCATTGCAGTCTGCATTGAATGCGGCGGCAGTGCGCTGTAATGGAGGTAGCGACGGATCGGTCAGCGTTTCTGTTCAAGGCGGCACCTCACCTTATGCTTATCAATGGAGTACCGGTGCAAGTTCTTCCAGCGTGGATCAACTCGCGGCCGGCAACTACAGCGTAACGGTTACCGACGACAACGGCTGTACCATTACCGGCACGGTCGCGGTCACGGAGCCACCTGCTTTGCTGCTTTCAACGCAAGGTGACGCCTGGTTGTGTATCGGCCAGTCGACGCAGATCCAGGCAAGCGCAGCGGGCGGTACTCCCGGCTATGCATTCCTCTGGAGCAATGGCGCGCAGACGGCCAATCAGACCGTACAGCCTGCAGCTACCAGTACGTATGCGGTTACACTTACCGACGCGAATGGATGTATTGCCGGTCCGCAATCCGTCGTGTTGCAATTGTATCCTGCACTGACGGCGATCGTATCGAATGCGGATACACTTTGTCCGGGCGATCCGGCAACGTTAACGGCCTTTGCCAGCGGTAGTAATGGCGGGCCGTATTCCTACACTTGGAATACCGGTGCGTTGGGACCTTCGATCACCGTCACACCAGCTACGACTACGCTCTATACGGTAACGGTCAGCGACCAGTGCGGCAGTGCGCCGGTGCAGTTGCAGGTGCCGGTGAACGTGGTTGCTGCGCCTTCCTCGAACTTCCTGCCGAATCCTGCGAGCGGTTGTGTTCCGTTCACAGTACAATATGTCAACAATGGCAACTTGCCGGCAGGAACCAGCTATCTCTGGGACTTCGGTGATGGCGCCACGAGCACCGACCGTAACCCCGCGCATACATTCGCGCAGCCGGGCGCGTACACAGTGCGGCACTTCGTGATCACGCCACTGGGCTGCGCGTCGCAAACGCTCGTACCTGCCGCGGTGAATGTTCATCCGAATCCGATCGCCGATTTCATCGCGCAGCCGGAGGAAGTATCGATCTTCCGTCCACGCGTGGAGATGATCAACAACAGCCTGCGTTCGGTACGCTGGAATTGGGATTTCGGCGACGGCCTCGGCAACTCCGCCGAACGTGAACCGGTATATACTTATCGGGACACCGGTAACTATACGATCCGACTGGTCAGTCGAACGGAACACGGTTGTCCGGATACCACCTATCGGTCGATCCGGGTGAAAGGCGAGTTCGCCGTTTATATCCCGAACACCTTTACGCCGAACAACGACGGCATCAATGAACATTTCAAGCCGCTTTGCGTTGGTGTGAAGGATTTCGAACTCTGGATTTACGACCGCTGGGGTGTGAACATCTTCTCCACCTCCGACCTGGAAGCGGGTTGGGACGGGACGACAAAAGGCGGAAACCGGTTGTGTCAGCAGGATGTGTATGTGTACGTCATCCGCCTGAAGGATCCGGAAGGCAAGACACACCAGTATATCGGACACGTGAACCTGGTGTATTGATCCCGCTCCCGGATTGTTCCTGTCGTATGCCTGAGGAGCGGCACTGACTTCGTTAGTTTTTCAGGAATTGAATTTTGTGGAAATTGAGCCGTTCAGGTCTCAAACTTCCGCATGCGCTTGCTGACTCCGCTTCTCCTCTTATTATTCCTTCATTCCGGTTCGAAGGGACTCGACGAGCTTTATTTTAAAAAGGGCACCGAGCACTGGCTGGGTGTGATCGAAGTCCGGCCAGGCGATCCGCAGGTAGTTTGCGATACGTTTTCATTTGAGAACATGAGCGCGTTTTCGGTGAACGTGCAAAGCATGTGGACGGCAAGGCCTGACCGTTTTCGCTTCACCCGGCATGTATCCTCTGGAGAGGAAGGAGCCGTTTACTATCGCGATACCGTTCACAGGTCCATGGGGTTGCTGGAAGAAACGCAAGTCCGTACCGAAATGAAAATGGATCGCCTGCTTCCGGTTACACTGGTCACCCGCTACTTCCTGATCGATACAGAACAAGTGCTTAAGCGCTATGAAAATGGCCGGGTCCAACGGGCAGAACAGCCGTATAAAAATGGAGCCTGGATCCGTGTATTGCAAGTGCATCCGAACGGCATGCCCGCAGCACTCGGCTTTGTGTTGGCACGCGATCGTTCACGCATAAACCGGTGGACTTATTGGAACGAGCAGGGTGAGCAAATCGCCGACAGCCTGTTTGACCGACATGCCCCCTTGTCCATGCGACCCAACCCGATCACGACGGAGGATTCGCTTGAGATTCGTGCGCACGTTGGCCGACAATGGATCCCGGTTCGCTCGTCCGGTTTGGCTATGGAGCCGGATTGTTTCCTTCCTGATTCAGCAGACTCCATACGCGTGTCCAACCGGTACGGATCCGCTGTCGTTCCGATCCATTACCCCCGTGGCATCGGTGAAGGCTTGCAGGTTCATTTGTTGAAGCCGGGGCAGCGATACTATTACTTTCATCGAAACAGGATGCCGATCGACTTTTTGCCGAACAGTTATTATGTCGAATGCAAGATGGATTCCGGCGAAGGCCGACATACTTACCTCGCCCTGATAGAAGAATTGAAACATGCTTTCCCGGGAGGCCAATGGCAACGTCATCCTTATCGTAGTAATGTGTGGCGGATCGTTCTTCCGATGGCAGGCGTTGTTGCGGCAAGCGATCTGGCCCGGCATCCACTCGTTGAACATGTCTTCAACGTAATCGGCGGAGAATACCCATTGGACCCGCCCTCGTATATGAATGGCTACATTTATTTCCAGCTCGATAACGGCGTCCGTCCGGATTCCATCGATGGGATCTTAGCACGACACGGGTTCAAGCGTTCCGCCGCTTCCAGTCCGGAGTATTTCGGAGCGCAGTACGATGCCAAACTGGTGACCGATCAATTCCTGGACCACTACAATCGCCTGGCGGAAGAGCTTGAACTATTGAACTCCTATCCGATGATCATGGCCTACATTAGACCGGAGCCGGAATAGGGGTCGTCCGCATGACCTTTTTCCACTCCTGAAGTGCATGCGCTGATACGCGAGTAGGGCAGGATTTTATACTTTCACCATTATTACAAAACGAATTAGCATGCCCCTTACAGATTCCGACCGCAACGAGATCATTTCCCGCCTCAACAAATCCATGGCGAAGGTTTGTCCGCCCATGATCCAGAAGAGCGTCTCCGACAAGGGAATGGAGATCATCGGGAACAAACCGGTTCCGTACGGATACAAGAAGGAGATCATCCCCGGGATGTACTTCGCCTCTTCAGTTGCCAGAAAAGACATGGTCAGTTTCTACTTTTTTCCTTGCTATACTCAGGCCAAGGCTCTTGGAGTGATCGCGCCCAAACTGATGAAGTGCCTCAAAGGGAAAACCTGCTTCAACATCAAGAAGGTGGAGCAGGTGGATGAAAAAGAAGTGACAGCTTTGTTGAAAGCCGGCGTCAGGATATGGAAAGAGATGGGGTATATGAAATAAGTCAGCGCACCGGTAATCCTTCCATTGCAAGCCGGCGCGTTTCCGCGTCGGTCTTTACATAGTCTTCCAGTGTAGGATGAGCAATGAACGAGACCTGCCGCATGCAGCGTTCGATCAGGTCGCTCATTTCCAAAAACCCGATACGGTCTTCGAGGAAGGCGGCTACCGCGACTTCATTGGCGGCATTTACAATACAGGCCATGTTCCCGCCTTTGCGCATCGCGTCGATGGCCAACGCCAGGTTGCGGAACGTTTCGGTATCGGGTTGCTCGAAGGTGAAGGCGGGGTAGCGGGAAAAGTCGAAGCGCGGAAATGAATTCTTTAAGCGCTCCGGATACGCGAGGGCGTATTGGATCGGCAGCTTCATGTCGGGAAGACCGAGCTGCGCTTTGATCGATCCGTCTTCGAACTGCACCAGCGAGTGGATGATGCTTTGCGGATGTACCACGACTTCGATCTGCTCCGGCTTCAGGTTGAACAGCCACTTCGCTTCGATCACTTCCAGTCCTTTGTTCATGAGCGAAGCCGAGTCGATCGTGATCTTCGCGCCCATGTCCCAGTTGGGATGCTTGAGGGCCTGCGCTTTGGTCACATGTGCCAGTTCGGCACGAGTGCGTCCACGGAACGGTCCCCCGGAAGCGGTGAGGATGATCTTCTCGATCGGGTTGTGCCACTCTCCGGCCAGGCATTGAAAGATCGCCGAATGTTCGGAGTCGACAGGATAGATGTTCACCGCCTTCTCTTTCGCCAGCGCCGTGACGAGCTCTCCGGCCACCACCAGCGTTTCCTTGTTCGCCAGGGCGATGTGCTTGCCGGCACGGATCGCGCTCAGCGTCGGCTTCAGTCCGGCGTAACCGACAAGCGCGGTCAGCACCATGTCGATCCCGTCCATTTGCACGACCTGCTCGAGTGCATCGGCACCCGAGAAGACCTTGATCGGCAGATCCGCCAGCGCGTCGCGCAGCGCACGATCGTGCCGGGTATCGCCGATCACCACCGCGTTCGGTTGAAACTCCCGCGCCTGTTCGATCAGCAGGTCAACCTTGTTGTTCGAGCTCAGCACTTCCACCACGAAGCGGCCCTGTTGTTCGCGTACGACGTCCAGCGCCTGGGTCCCGATGGAACCGGTGGAGCCAAGTATGGCAATGTGGCGAGGCTTGAAAGACACGGGAAACCCTTGTACTTTAACGTGGACGACGAAATTAACGCTTTTTACGCCGCTTTGTTCAGGCCATTCACAAAACTCCGGTAGTGGGAATTCGGGCAGGCTTTTATATTGGCAAAATGAAATACCTCTTCTGCTCCATTACCCTTTGTATTGCCGTACTCAGTGCTGCCGCGCAAGCGCCTTTCAGCTCCTGGTATGCGATTTCGTACGAGTCGCCCGCGTATATCCCCACCTTTGAGAAGGTGGACCTGCTCACGGGCAACCGGGTACTCAGTGTTCCATTGCCCTATGCGGGTTATTTCAGCGATGTGCATTTCTTCAGCCGTCCCGGTCGATATGTCGTGCAATTGCAGGACAGTCTGCAGGATAACTACCTCGTCGAGATCGATACGAACGGCATCGTTGTACGAAATACGTACATCGACAGCGGACCCGGCACCCTGACCAAATACATCCTGCCTTCGTTCAACTCCAATTTCTATTACGGCTTGCGACTGTCCAGTACTGCGCCGGGTTACGAGTTCTTTCGGCTCAATCCGCAATCAGGCCTGACGACGGTGCTGGCGACGATGCCCAACACCGGAACAGCCTATGCCGATAACGCAGTGATCAACCGCCGCGACGAGTTGTTCTTCTGGTCGAATGATTTCATGGCTGGCGGAGATGTGCTGTACCGCGCCGAACCCTCAACGCAAACCATTGTCGCGCTCGACACCCTGCCGGGTCCTGATCGCTTCTTCGCGAGCATCTTCGATTGCTACACCAGTACGATCTACGGACTGATCGGCGATCCATTCGCCGGCGGAGGCAACTGGAAACTTGCGACGCTCAACCAACAGGATGGCACCATTGATACGGTCGGCACCCTTGCCAATACGTTTTCTCAATGGCGTTCGAATACCTATTGCCTCGCACCCGGCCCATCGCTCTTCATGCTCAACGGTCTGTCGCCCCACCAGGCGATGCTCTTCGAGCTGCCGGATACCGTCGGACCGATCTACACCGACCCGCTGCCGTTCCTGAAGCTTGTTGCTATTCCGAACCCGGTTTGCGAAACACCTACCGCGGTGGATGAACTGGATGCAACGCCCGCAACGTTTGTTTATCCAAATCCGGTCACCTCCCGGCCGGCAGTACTTCGCTTTCCGACCGTCGCGTCACGCACCGTGGAAGTATTCGACGCCCGCGGCGCATTGGTATACCGCACCTCAACTCGCAATCAGGAAATCCTCCTGCCGGCACAACAATGGAGTCGCGGCATCTACAACGTTCGCGCAGTTTCCGGCAGCGAAGCAGAGACGGTGCGGCTGGTGGTTGAATAGTGAAAAGTGAATAGCGAATAGCGAACAGCGAACAGTAGGCGGTATGCAGTTGGTAGTATGTATCACGTTCCTCGTCCCATGCCCCTCGTCCCTCCTACACGCGGTCTCGTTCCTCGTTCCTCCCTTTCCCCATCTTCGTCCTTTTCCTCGAAAATAATTGATGTGGCATTGCCAATCGTCGGCAGTTGTTACGCCCCTCCGGGGCTGATGATTGCTAAAAGGAACCGCGCGGTCTAAAATATTTGGCCCCTCCGGGGCTGGATGTTAGCAGTAGGCAACGGCTTTTACAAGTTTCCAACTTACCTCGATCCTCGATCCAGTATGCAATATGCAGTATGCAGAGAATTTTAGCACTCTACCTCGCATCTCGCTCCTTCTTTCCTCGTCCCACGTCCCTCGTCCCTTCTTTCCTTCCGGCATTGTGTATTCGAACTCCCGCTATCTGCCCCGCAGGGGCGTAACAAAAGTGGATTCAAAGCTGACAGTAGCAAAGTAAGATTCAGGATGTTGTCAGAGGATAGCGAACAGCGAACAGTAGGCGGTATGCAGTTGGCAGTATGTAACACGTCCCTCGTCCCACGTCCCACGTCCCTTCTTTCCTTCCGGCATTGTGTATTCGAACTCCCGCTATCCGCCCCGGAGGGGCCAAACATATTTGTAAAACAAATAATCGATGTTATTCAGCCCCGGAGGGGCGTAACAACAGTGGATTCAAAGTTGACAGGAGCAAAGTAGCATTCAGGAGGTTGTCAGGGGATTGTGAATGACGAATAGTGAATAGTGAACAGTAAACAGTGAACAGTTGGCGGTATGCCGTATGCAGTTGGCAGTATGTAACACCCCTCGTTCCTCGCACCTCGCATCTCGCACCTCAATTCCACGCCCCTCGTCCCACGCCCCTCGTCCCTTCTATCCTCGGTCTCGGTCTCGTTCCTCGCATCTCAATTACCCTCCGGTGGCCCCGGCGTTTCATTGCCGCCGTCGAGCCGCATCTTCCAGGTTCCGTCGGCTTGCTTCGACCAGACGGTGATGTAATTCCCGTACACGGTCGTGTCTTCGCCGCGGTAGGTCCAGTCGCCCCAGGTGAATCCGAGATCGCCCGATTGGGCGACTGCTCCGTCGCGAGGTTCCCAACTGATGTCGCGGGTGCCGGCGCGACCGTTCAACTTTTCCCGAAACGCCTGTTTGCCGACTACAGGATATTCTCCATGATTCAATTTCACAAAACCACTGTCGGCATACGACAACAACGTAGCGCTAAAGCCCGAGTCCGCCGCCATGCGCGAAGCCGCGCGATCCGTTGCCAGCAAGGAATCCAATCCGCCGCCGGCGTGGGTTGGAGAATTCTTGCTGCATGAAGAGAGAAGAGCCAGCGTGAGTAAAGTAGCGGTCAGTTGTTTTAACATGGGGGAGTGATTTTTTACAGGTAGTATTTTATCGTAGTCTCGACAACATCCCTTTCCACCCCATCCCTACCCAGGAGGCGTTCCATGGAACGCCTTCTGGGTAGGGATGGGGTGGGATGGATTCAGAACTACGAGCGATGGAACAACGCGTTTATTCTTGCAAACTTTATACGCCCAGCCTTTCATCAACTGTTATTACGCTCCTCCGGAGCTGTCGATTAGCAAAGGGAACCTCACGGTCTATAATGTTGGGCCCCTCCGGGGCTGGCTTTTGGGTCGGCGGAAGGCGGTAGGCAGAATACGGTAGGCAGTAGGCAGTAGGCAGTAGGCGGTATTTTCCTCGGTCTCGGTCCCGTTCCTCGTTTCTTCTTTTCCTCGTCCCTCGTCCCCCGTCCCTCGTCCCTATTTTTCCCTCGCACCTCGCATCATGAACCTCGTACCTAATTTCCCTCGGTCTCGGTCCCGTTCCTCGCAACTCCCTTTCCCTCGCACCTCGCATCACGAACCTCGTACCTAATTTCCCTCGGTCTCGGTCCCGTTCCTCGCAACTCCCATCCTCGGTCTCGGTCCCGTTCCTCGCAACTCCCTTTCCCCCGTTCCTCCTAAAAACAAAAACCTATCATCATCCCCCCGCTCACCACCAGCGGCAAGTTGCGGCCGAGGAAAATGTGGGAGTAGACGTAGTTCAGGTCCACCACATCGCGGTCGTAGGTGGAAGTGGAGCGGTAGTTGTTCGACTGCCAGCCGTAGCCGAAACCGGCGTAGTAGTCGAGCAGGATCTTGTTGCGAAAGACGTGCTGCCGGCCGAAGCAGAGGTTGATCACCGCGTTGGTGAAATACAAACGGTTCGGATAACTTTCGTCGGACTGCGAGTACTGGTTGAAGATGATCTCCGGACGCAGGTACTTTCCGTTGAACGCGTTGGTGAAGCGCAGCCCTTTCATGATCTGCTCCTCGGGCCAGACGAACTTGATGCCGGCCTTCACGATATAACCGCGCCCTTCGCGGATCGCCGTCGAGATGCCCGGACCGATATAGCCCGCCTTGAACTCCAGGTTGGTCTCGTTCTTCCATTTGCGTTCGTACCCGATCACGTAGTGGTTGAACAGTGATGAAAGAAAATCGACCTTGAAGGCCGCCTTGCGCTCTTCCACGAAAAGTTCCTGCGGCACTTCGTAGCGGTTGTACACCACCACCAGGCGGGAACCGCTCTCGAAGATGATCTCTTTCACTTCGTTCTTGTAGATCTCCAGCACCGGCGCGCTCTTCGCATTGCCGATCCGGTACTTGATCTTCGTCGGACCCATGTCGAGCACTTTCGCACGCAGGGTGTCGTTGTTGGTACGGATGATCAGGTCCTGAGCAGAGGCCGTTAACCCACACACGAGCAATAGAGCAGGCAGGAAAAGGCGGAGGACGCGTAACAAGGACATGCGGGGCCGGTGCGGGAAGAGGTTAAAAATCGAGTACAAACTAAGAAAAAACATGAAATCGATGTGTGAGAACCATTTTTAACAGACAAAACAGTACGACGAAAGGATGAGGCAGGATTAAAGCGGCAGTGCATATCCGTTCGACTCGTACTTTTAAAGCATTTTCCTCCCCATGTTCAACTTTTTAGATAAGATCCGGGAGAATCCCGACTACTACCGTCAGCTCTCCGTCGACGAACAGTTGATCACGCTGTACGACTGTCCGCTCGAGGAGCAGAAGGTCGATCTCTGGAGCAACCAGCACTATTTCGTGTATGTGGTCGACGGCAAAAAGACCTGGCACGCGAACGGAACCGCGCTCGAACTCTCGAAAGGCAGTTGCATCTTCGTACGCGAAGGCGCGCACATCGTCGAGCAGTTTTTTGAGACGCGCTTTTGTGTCGTGCTGTTCTTTCTCAGCGAAGGGTTCATCCGGGAAACGATCCGGAGCGTCGCGGGCATGACGCCCTGCGCGCTCGGACGCGAGCTGCCCCCGATCCTGCCGGTCGCTGCCGATGATGCCATCCATGCTTTCTTCCAGTCGGTCGTGCCGTATTTCCACCAGGCGCAGCAGGTGAACAACTCCCTGCTCGAACTCAAATTCCGCGAACTCATCCTGCAGGTGGTCGGCAATCCTGCGAACAAGGACATCACCGACTTTTTCCGTTCGCTCGAAGCCGACGATGACACCGTCCGCTTCCGGCGGATACTCGAAGAGAACTTTCGCTACAACCTCCGGCTCGAAGACTACGCCCGCCTCAGCGGCAAGAGCCTGTCGTCGTTCAAGCGCTGCTTCGAAGAACGCTTCGGCGTTCCACCCGGGCGCTGGCTGCTGGAGCGCCGCTTGCAGCACGCGCGTACGCTACTCGTCGGCACGCGCAAGCCGGTGAGCGAGATCGCCTGGGAGAGCGGCTTCGAGAGCGCTTCGCATTTCAGCCGCGCCTACCGACAGTTCTACGGACACGCGCCTTCGGAACAACGCGAATTGACGGCCTGAGCCGCACAGGCAATTCTTTGGACTTTCTGGCAACGTCCGCGCGCGGAGGGCGCTTTAGTTTTGCCGTAAATATTTTCATCATGACTACCCAAACAACCCCCATTGCATTCTCGGGTCAGATCCCGGGAAATTACGACCGCTACCTCGGTCCGATGTTCTTCGAACCCTTCGCCCTGGCCATCGCCGATCGAATCGGCAGCCTTGCGCCGAAGTCCGTTCTCGAATTGGCCGCCGGCACCGGTCGGTTGACGCGCCTGCTGCCCGCGGTCGCCGGCAAGCAAGCGCGCATTCTCGCATCCGATCTCAATCCCGCCATGGTCGACTTCGGCCGAGAGCGCGTGCAGGACGCAACGGTCGACTGGCACGTGATCGACGCGGTGAACCTGCCGCTCGACGACGCCTCGTTCGACTGCGTAGCCGCGCAGTTCGGCGTGATGTTCTACAGTGACCGTCCGCAGGCGTTCCGCGAAGCGCATCGTGTGTTGCGCAAAGACGGTACGTTCCTCTTCAGCGCCTGGGACGCGATCGAGTACAACCCCATGGCCGAGCTCGCCAACCAGACGCTGCGGCACTTTTTCCCGATCGACACGCCCGCGTTCTACAGCGTGCCCTTCTCGTACTTCGACCAGTCCGTGATCCGGCGCGACCTCGAGCAGGCCGGCTTTACCGACATCCGCATCGAGACGCTGCGGCTGACCGGCACGAGCGCGTCGCCGAAACATGCCGCGCAGGGACTGATCGAAGGTACGCCCACCGTGACCGCGATCCAGGACCGCGACGCAGCCGTGCTGCCGGAGCTGCTGTCGCACCTCGAAGCAAAGATCAGCGAACGCTTCGGCGACAAGTACCTGCAGGTGCCCTTGCAGGCGCTGCTGGTCACCGCGCGTAAAGGCTGATGTGAAAAGCGTGCGAGACGAAATTCCCGAAGGAATCAGGAAGCGTGAAAGCCTCAAAGTTTCGCGAGTCCGTCAACAAGTGCCCGGTCGTTCGAAAGGCGGGGCACTTTGTTTTGTCCACCCAGTTTGCCCGCATTGCGCATATAGGTGATGAACGTATCCTTCGCCAGCGGCCGGATGCGTAGCGGTTGGAGGATGTGTCCCGCGATCAGGTCGCGGTAGTAGATGTTCTGTCGTTGCAGGCTCTCGTCGATGGCGAGGCGGAATTTTTCCAGGTTCTCCGGCTGTTTTCCGAACTCGATGAACCACTCGTGGTAGGGCAGTCCGCCTTCGGGCGGACTCACCTGCGGGGCCACCGTGAACTCGATCACCTCGGCGTGTACGAGGCGGGAGGCGGCGGCCAGCGCCTTTTCCACCTCTTCGGCGATCACGTGTTCACCGAAGGCGCTGATGAAATGCTTTACGCGGCCCGTCACCACCAGGCGGTAGGGATCGGTGCTCACGAAGCGCACCGTATCGCCGAGGCTGTAGCCCCAGAGGCCGGCGTTCGTGTTGAGCACGATGGCGTAGTTCACGCCGGGTTGCACCTCCCAGATCGGCAGGCGGGTGGGGTTGGGCGAGAAGTACTCGGCCAGCGGGATGAACTCGTAGAAGATGCCGCTGTTCAGCATGAGCAGCATGCCCGGGTCGCCGGGGATGTCCTGGTAGGCGATGAAGCCCTCGCTGGCGGGATACAGCTCGATCGAATCGACGGGCCGGCCGATGCTCTGCTCGATCTTGGCGCGGTAGGGTTCGTAGTTGACGCCCCCGTACACGAACAGTTCGAAGTTCGGGAAGATGTCCTTGATCGGTTTGCCCGTGCGGGTCGTGAGGCGGTCGAAGTACATCTGCACCCAGGGCGGGATACCGGAGATGAAGCGCATGTCGGCGCGCAGCGTCTCCTCGACGATCGCGTCGACTTTCACCTCCCAGTCCTCGATCGTGTTGGTGGCGTAGGAGGGGAGCTGGTTTCGGCGGAGGTAGGCGGGCACGTGGTGGTTCACGATGCCCGAGAGCCGGCCGGTGAGGATGCCGTTGGTGGTATCGAGGGCCGGGCTGCCCGAGATGAAGATCAGCTTGCCGTCGAGGAAGCGGGCCTTACCCGTGCGGTGGATGTAGTTGAGCAGCGCGTTGCGGGTGCTCTCGATGTGGTTGGGGATGGACGCCCGGGTGATGGGGATGTACTTCGCCCCGGAGGTGGTGCCGGACGTCTTGGCCAGGTAGAGCGGCTTCCCGGGCCAGAGCACGTTGTCTTCGGCGGCCTTCACCCGGTCGAGCCAGGGCCGCAGCGCCTCGTAGTCGCGCACCGGCACCTGCTTGGAAAAATGCGCGTAGGTCCGGATCGTATCGAAGGCATGGTCCTGCCCGAAAGCCGTCATGCGTCCGTTCCGGACGAGCTCATCAAAGATCCGCTGCTGCGCCCGCCTTGGATGCCGGCTCCAATTCCGCGTCTGCGCCGCCACCAGGGCAGCGAGCGGGCGACTGAGGGCGGAGAGGAGGGACATGGGGATTCTTTCGGTTGTGTGGGGATTGCGAAGTTAGGGAATTTGGGGGAGGGGAGTAGGGGGTGGGATGGGTGGTTGGGG
>WBZP01001200.1_pt1 | contig 29516 bp, 33 predicted proteins | sample 5204301 | NCBI WGS metagenome assembly WBZP01 (sample SAMN12412401, study PRJNA552823) | activated sludge metagenome | isolation source: activated sludge from nitrification reactor of wastewater treatment plant... | place: USA: Pennsylvania | collected 2017 | reverse complement strand
GGGAAAATTCCGCAAGAATACGTAGCCACTGAGTATTTAGGGCAACAGTTCGTGGAGCGGCTGGTTCACTATATCCTCAGTGTCCCGGCCGGTAGTTACACGATGGCGCAGTTGAGTCATTTGCTCGAACAGCTTGATCCGCGCGCCCAGGTGTTTTTCTTCAAGCGACTGAAAGAAACCAGCCCGGACAGCCTGAAAGATTTTGCGCCGCTCTACTATGGTTTCATGAACGAATTCCATTCCCTCCTCTTCACCTAGCCGTCCAGAAAATTTTTCTTGTTGCCGGTAGTTTCTCATGTATAATTGAGAAGTTAATATTATTCAGATGAAGGAGCATCATGAACTCAAGCCTGCAACGAGCCGTCACTAGCTTTTACAACCTCATTTATGAGGCCCAGACCTTTGCGACGGCGATGGCCCGGATCGATACAGCAGAGCAAGAGCACTATGCCGGGCGGATCGAAGGTCTCAACTGGGTGCTCGATCGGTGCCAGGAGCTCGAAGACATGGACACTAATCTGACGCCGTCGTCGCTCCAGCGCGTGCTTGGTGAAGTGAAGTCCGACCTCGATCATGAATTGTCGGTCCAGAGACGGGAAAAAGGACGCAGAGCCGATGGCAGGGAAGAGGCCCTGAATTTCGTGTCGGATTACCTGTCCAGTCTCATCACCGCGACCGAGATCGAGTCAGCCAAGACATCCGTCTAAATCGCACTGCGGGTCGTGTGCTTCTCTGGTCACGTCCTCTTCCCCCTCTAACAGGCGTGTAGCATGGCCTTGGCACGAGAGTGGATTATCTTCGCCCTCTGCCTCGGGGCAGGGGGGCATCTCGCGTTGGGCTTTGTGTTGCACGCTCCAGACCTCTGGCCATGGAGTCGAGCAGGCCTGTATGGCCTCCTTAGCGGGTTGGTCATCTACGTTCTTGTGCAAGTGCTGCGCTTCCTCTGGTCGCGGGTGCATGCCAAACGATCTGACCTGGAACAGGATGCCCGTGACTAGCCTGGCCATGCGCGGATTTTCGTTCCTCCCGCCTATACATCAAGTGCACGACGGAATCCATTGACCCTCGGCTCGTCCTTGCATAAAATCCCACCATGTCTGTTCCACCTAAGTGGCCAACGGGCGGGGCCGGGCCGTTCGGCATGCCGATGAGGAAGTCGCGCGCCAATGTCCCGCAAAAGGCCGAACAATTCGGCGCCTTCCAGGCGTCGCTCTTATATTGCCCCCATTGTCGCATTGCCACACCCACGCGAGAGCGGCTTCTGCTCGTCTTGCCATCGGGCAATCTCTATGAATACCTCTGTCAGCACTGCGGGACTTCAACCGGCTCCAAGACCGATACCAGTACTGTTGATCTTGGGATATCGGGAGGATAAATATTTTTTAGTTTTGGCGGCTCAAAATGGAAACGCACACCTTCCCCTGGAAGAGAGTTCCATCAGCTGCTTCGCCTGCAGTACGACTGCTTTGGATCAACTCCGGCAAGAAATCCGCTTCATCCCAGTTGTTCGAGGGCAATTCCTTCCTCGATCAGCATCACTGGAATGTTCTCGCGAATGGGGTAGAAGATCTTCGCATCGGCGCGCACAAGACCGCCGTCTACTCGTTGTGTGACGCCTTGCTTGGCCCTATTCTGTAACCCGCCACGACCAATTGCCTCGTTGACCCGTCGAATGAGGCCCTCATCTGCCAGGGAAACCGACTGCTTCGTTTCAGGACAGCAAAGAATTGCTAGCAGATTCTCGTCTATAGCCATCAGTATTCTCCTCTTAGAACACTCAAATCGTTGCAAATGAAAATGATGTTCTAGAATAGTTCACTGCGGACAGTGAGATCAAGAGAAACATGATTTCCTCTGTGGTACGCTAGTTTCTGTTACACTTGCGCACAACTATTTCGCCATCATCATTCCGGTGGAGTGCGATGCTACGCGATTTCTGGCGAGTCTTTGCGACTGGTCTCTTGCTGCTCCTTCCAGCGTGGGCGACGTACATGATTCTCTCTACCCTTTTTCAGACATTCGATGAAGTGCTGCACAATATGCTTGGTGACCGTGTGTCCATCAAGATTCCGGGCCTTGGACTTATCATGCTCATTCTATTGGTCTTGATAGTAGGTGCGCTCACGACGCATGTCATTGGCCAACGGCTGGTCTCTTATGTGGAGCAGAAGTTGGAGCAAATCCCTCTCGTACGCAGCATCTATCTGACGATGAAGGGCATGACCGATATCCTGAACTTTCGGTCGAGATTCGGTCAAAGCACGGTGGTGGCATTCCCGTTCCCTCGTGACGGACTCTGGGCGTTGGGATTTGTCATGGGAACAGCTCCCTCCGTCCTTCAAGTTGCACGGATCGATCGGTTATTGATGGTTTTCGTCCCGACAGCGATCCATCCGTTTACCGGCTACCTTGCCTTTGTCCCGGAAAAGGAATTGCGTGCCCTCAATTTGCCAGCAGAGGATGCAATGAAGATGGAATTCTCTGCAGGGCTATTCAAGCCAGCGACTGGTTGGTTACAACCCCCTCACGCAGCATAGCGATCATTATGACGACCCCACAAGAATGGACTGTCAGGCTGGGCCGTCTCGATGATATCGAACACCTCGTCGCATTCAGTCAGGCAATGGCCTTGGAAACCGAAGGACGAAGGTTAGAGGCGGATCGTCTTCAACGGGGGACGCGGGCTCTGCTGAATTCCACCATTCATGGATTTTTTCTGGTAGCAGAGCAGCCCCTGACCAACAAGGTTGTAGGCCAACTGATGATCACCTATGAATGGAGTGACTGGCGCAATGCGGTATTTTGGTGGATCCAAAGCGTATATGTCGCCCCGGCCTGGCGGCGGAGGGGCGTCTTTCGGGAAATGCACGCGAAGGTGATCGAGCGAGCGAAGGCTGATCCTGGGGTCTGCGGCGTGCGTCTCTATGTGGAGTCAGAAAATAGCGTCGCCCAAGACGTGTATCGACGTGTCGGTCTCAAGCCCTCGTCCTACTCCGTATTTGAAACGGATTTCGTGCTAGGCCACGCGCACAGCTTAAAAGATCGTCCGGACGAAGCGTAGGGAGGAAGATACTATATGTCAGTAAGACGCGTTCTTGGAATCGCACTCTTAGGCCTACTACTCACGCAAGGGTGTGCCTTCAGCCGAGGCACCCTCGGAGATGAAATCAGAGCGGATGCGATCGCCTCCATCAAGAAAGGCACATCGTCAAAAGCCGAAGTGCTTGCAGCGCTTGGTGCGCCTGATCGAGTGCTGCAAGTCAACGGACGAGACGTCTATCAATATTATCGATACGATGCCAAAGCGGGCAGTCTTCTGTTGATTCTTGTTAACTTTTCACGGCTCTCAGTTAAGAGCGATGATGTGTTTGTGATCATGAATCGAGAAGGAACGGTCGAAGATGTGATTGCCTCGAAGCGTACGGACGGGATGGAGTTTCGGTTCTGGCCGTTCGGAGATTGAAATGATCACTCGTCGAGCGTGGGTTTGCCATAGCCTCTTGATCGTGCTTTTGTGCTTCCCCGCTGCTGGCTGTAATGTCATTCGCATTACGTTAAATTCGCCAATCAGTCCAGATGATGTGGCGTTCATCGAGTCAGGAAAAACCACTCTCAGTGATGTCATCATAAAGTTGGGTGCGCCGGATTCAATTACCGACTCCTATCTGGGAGTCGTGGCCACCTATCGTTTTCTCGACATGAAGTATTCGCGGGTAAACTTCGGGTGGTTGGTTAAGCCCTGGTCTCCAGTGGATCCTGACTTAATTGTTTCTCGTACAGGGTTTGGGGTTGATGCGTTTGAACTTTTCTGTGACCAGAATTGGGTTGTGACACATCAGAGTTTTCTACGCCAGCTTTCCGGCCCTCGATTCAATCCGTATCCGTTTTAGGCTCATGCCCAAGCATCATCGGTTCCCCATTTGCTGCCCCCTACTCCTCCGTCTATAATGCCGATCATGGATATGGGCTCTCCTGAAGATCGTGCTTTCTCCGACGCCATCGTCGCATCTTCATCGTATATCCCTGCCGACCGTGATACCGAATTTATGCAGCGGGAGGAACTGCGTCCGCTGAGGCTTGGTCTTGAACTGCTCAAGCCTGAATTGATTCAAAAAGAGCACGGAATCCAATCCACGATCGTGGTCTTCGGTAGTGCCCGCGTCCAGGAGCCTGTCGCTGCCGATTTAGCCCTGCTCACCGCGGGGCGCGCCGCTGCCGAGCACCCAAACGATCCGGTCTTCCAGTGTCACGTCGCCGTGGCCAAGCGACAACAGGAGCTTTCCAAGTACTATGCGGTCGCCCGTGAATTTGCTCGGTTAGTATCCAGTTCCTGCCAGATCGACGGGCGATGCGACTATGTCATCGTGACCGGCGGGGGGCCGGGCATCATGGAAGCGGCTAACCGTGGAGCGGCAGACGTGCAGGCCAAGTCCATCGGGTTGAACATTACCCTGCCGCATGAGCAGCACCCGAATCCCTACATCACCCCAGAGCTGTGTTTCCAATTTCGATATTTTGCACTCCGTAAGATGCACTTTCTTATTCGCGCGAAAGCTCTGGTTGCATTTCCCGGGGGCTTCGGCACGCTGGACGAACTGTTTGAAACATTGACCCTCATTCAAACTGGCAAAGTGACCGAGGTCAGCGTCGTGCTGGTCGGTCGGGCATTCTGGGAACGCTTGATCAATTGGGAGTTTCTCGTCGAGCAAGGATTGATCGGTCCTCAAGACCTGGGTCTCTTTCACTACGCAGAGACCGCGCAGGAAGCGTGGGATCTGATTGCCCGCAACCATGCTGTGAGGCTCAAGCAATGAAACTCTCCTTCCATGGCGCAGCCCGCTCGGTGACCGGGAGCCGGCATCTGATCGAGACCTCCAGTTGCCGGCTGCTGCTGGACTGCGGCATGTTTCAAGGCAGGCGAGAAGAAGCGGCGATCCAGAATCGTGAACTCGGCTTTGATCCAAAGGGATTGTCCGCCGTCCTCCTCTCGCATGCGCACATCGATCATTCCGGTGCCCTGCCGATGTTGATGCAACAGCGCTTTTCCGGCAAAGTCCACCTCACGCGTGCGACCGCGGATCTCACCGCGATCATGCTGCAGGATGCGGCCAGGATTCAGGAAAGCGACTGCCGCTATGTGAATAAGAAAGAGAGGCGAAGAGGTAAGAAGTGCGTGCAGCCCTTATTCGATAGCGATGATGTCGAGGCCATCACCAGGCGATTTGTCGGTGAGCGCTATCACGATGGAATCAAGATTGCCCCGCGGGTCACGGCGACGTTTCACGATGCCGGGCATATCCTCGGATCGGCTGCTGTCCGCGTAAAGTACACGGTCAGAGGGAATACGACGACCGTCCTTTTTAGCGGCGATCTGGGCCGATCGCACATGCCTATTTTGCGTGATCCGGAACCGCCGCCCCCCTGTGATGTGCTCATTTTGGAATCAACGTATGGCGACCGTCTACATGAACAAGCAGGGGAGGAGATGAAGAAGAAGGCCGAAGAGTTGATCGCCCACGCCAAATCGCACAAAAGCAAAATTATTGTGCCTGCTTTTGCTGTCGGGCGAACGCAGGAGCTCGTGATGCGGATCAAAGAACTCGTCGCCGAGGATCGCATTGATCCGATTCCCATCTATATTGATTCTCCGCTGGCATCCAGGGCCACCGAGGTGTTTCGCCGTCATCCTGAATGCTATGACGAGGAAACCTATCGCACGTTTACGGCAGACGGCGACCCCTTTGCGTCGCGCTATATCCGCTTTGTCTCGTCGCCGGACGACAGCAAACGACTCAATACGATGAAGGGGCCGATGGTCATTATCTCCTCTTCAGGTATGTGTGAAGGCGGGCGCGTACTCCATCACTTAAAGCATGCCATCGAAGACGAGGCCAACGTCATTGTGTTCGTCGGGTTTCAAGCCGAGCACACGCTGGGGCGCAAGCTCGTCGAAGGCTGGGACGTGGTGCCGATCTTCGGAGTGCCTACGAAACGGAGAGCCCGGGTCGTGAAATTCAACGGACTCTCGGCCCATGCTGACCGCAACGATCTCTTGGCCTATGTCCGTGCGATCAATCCGCTCCCCAGCAAAGTCTTTATCGTCCATGGCGAAGAGAAGCAGGCCCTGTCGTTAGGCGTGGCGATTCAGAGTGAACATCCCTCCATCGACGTGACTATTCCACATCGAGGATCGAGCCATGAGATCTAGGAGGCGAGTGGCGCTGGCAGTGGCCGTTTGCCTCGCCGGACTGAGCGGCTGGTCGATGGCCGGCGCGGCAGAGGGGGCTGACGCGCGACAGCGTGTCCGTAATCTGGGAGTCATCATCGGGAACTATGCGCCCGGTTCGTTCAACGCGATCACGGATGTGCCTGGTGTCAAGGTCGGGCATCAGACCCTCATCTCAGGGGAGGGGGCGCTGAAGCCTGGGCAAGGGCCGGTGCGCACGGGCGTGACCGTGATCATTCCGCGCGATGATGTGTGGCATAAGAAGGTGGCGGCTGGTTCCTTTGTCCTCAACGGCACGGGAGAGATGACTGGCCTGTCCTGGGTGGCGGAGTCGGGCTTTCTGGAATATCCCATTGCGCTCACGAACACCCTGAATGTCCCGCGCGTGGCCAACGGCGTCATGAGCTGGATGATCAAACAATATCCGGCGATCGGCATCGAGGACGACACGCTCACGCCGGTCGTCGCCGAATGTGACGACGGGCGACTGAATGACATTCAAGGCCGCCACGTGTCTGAGCAGGATGTCATCGCCGCGCTCGATGGCGCGACCAGTGGCCCAGTCAAAGAAGGAACCGTCGGCGCCGGTACCGGTATGGTTTCGTATGGATTTAAAGGCGGCATCGGAACGGCCTCACGCATCGTGCCTGAAAAGGAAGGCGGCTATACGATTGGCGTATTGGTCAATGCGAACCACGGCCGGAAACCGGAACTCGTCGTGGGAGGTGTGCCGGTCGGGAAGCTGTATGACGCGCCCAAAGCGGTAGCGGAAACCCTCTTGCCTGGCCAGAGCGAGGGCTCAATCATCATCGTCATCGCCACCGATGCGCCGCTCGACGGTCGTCAGCTCACGAGATTAGCCAAGCGTGCAGCACTTGGTCTCGCCCGCACGGGTTCGACCGCGCGCCATGGCAGCGGCGATTTCATCCTCGCCTTCTCCACCGCCAACATTATTCCGCATTATCCCAAAGAACCCACCTATACCCTGACTCATCTGGCTGACACCCATCTGAATCCGATGATCGCCGCCACGGTCGAAGCGACCGAAGAAGCGATCCTCAACGCGCTCACCATGGCAACCACGGTGGTTGGCCGCGACGATCATCGTATGGAGGCCATCAATCTGGATCGGCTCAAAGCCTTGGCCTCCGGATCAAGGCCCTGATATTTTAGATCAAGGATAACAGACGGTCTTCCGCGCGCTACCGAAGACTGAAGGGATCCAGTCGAGGGTGATCCAACTTCCGCACTTGTTAGTCCAGGATAGTTATGATGAAACTGTGCGCTTGCAATTCTCGCCGCCGGCTCGTTATCCTGCCATCGAACTGCAGGTCTTAGGAGTGTCCTTCGATGAACGAATATCAAATTGGCGGTGGATTGCGTCTTCTGACGGCGGTGGAGAAGACGGAGGCCTTTGCCGAGTTTCTCAAGACGCGGATGACGCGCGCGCTGGAGACGGAAGATCCCACGGAATTGCATTACTTGCTGGCGCAGCTCGACGACTATCACTCGTATCTCTGGCGGTATTATAAAAAACTCGCGAGCGACCGATCCGAACGCATGAATCCCGGCGTGTAACGGGACGACGATCTCCATGCCCAGCTTGTCTCCGACATCCCCCATCCAGGCCGCGACGTTCCATTTCGTTTCCGCGGTATCCCGCAATCCTGATACGGAAGCTGCAGCCCGTGATTTGGTCGATGAGGTGCGTGCCAAGTTGGGCAGTGTGACACCCGACCTCGCGTTCGTATTCTTTTCCTCTCACCATGTGTCTCGTGCTGAGTTGCTCGCCGAGACCATGACCGATGTGCTGGGGGCGAGAGTCTCGCTCGGCTGTAGCGGCGAAGGGGTCATTGCCGGGGCGGAAGAGCTGGAAACGTCTCCCGCCGTCACATTGTGGACGGCATGTCTTCCCGGGGTCACCCTCACCCCCGTCCGACTCTCGTTCTCGCAAACACAGGATCAATTTTCGTTGCCGGGCTGGCCTGAATCCGACGGGCAAGAGGGCACATTTCTCCTCCTCGCAGATCCGTTTTCCACTCCGATGCAGGATGTCCTGAGTCTTTTGGAAGAACGCTATCCGGGAGCGGCGGCGATCGGAGGATTGGCCGGTGGCGGGCAGGATGCCGGTGAGAATCGGTTGTTTCTCGGCCGGCAAATATTTGAGAACGGGTTGGTCGGAGTTCGGGTTAGCGGTCCGATCGAGGTACGCCCGGTCATCTCACAAGGGTGCCGCCCGATCGGCGAGCGCTATGTGGTGACGAAAGCGGAGCACAATCTCGTGCACGAGATGGGCGGAACGCCGGCATTGACACGTCTTCAAGCCGTCTTTGAGTCACTCGGAGGGGACGATCGGCGTCGGGCGCACCGGGCACTCCATGTCGGTATCGTGATCGATGAGCATCGCAACCGGTTCGAACGGGGAGATTTTCTCGTGCGCAATCTGGTCGGTGCCGACCAATCGACCGGTGCGGTGGCCATCGGCGATGTCGTGCAGGAAGGACAGACGGTCCAATTTCACCTGCGCGATGCCAAGTCGGCGAGCGAAGATCTGCACTTGTTGCTGGCGGCCGATCGCTCGCGGCATCCGAACGCGCCGCTCGGGGCCCTCGTGTTCAGCTGCTGCGGGCGCGGTCAGGGGCTGTTCGGGAGGCCGCATCATGATTCAGGCGTGCTGACGGAACGCTTGGGCCAGATTCCGGTTGCCGGATTTTTTGCACAAGGCGAGATTGGTCCGGTCGGCGGGCGCAACTTTCTTCACGGGTACACCGCCAGCATGGCGCTGTTTGCTCAACCGTCATTCAAGGTAGGGGCGCAATGAATACTCTGTATCGCAGCATCGTGTTCGGCGCAATTGTCGTGATGTGTAGTCCATCTATAGGAGTAGGAGGCAGCATGAGCGGGAACGAGTCATCGGCATCGGAAGGAAAAGAAATCACGACGTCATCCGGTTTGCAATACATCGATCAAGTCGTAGGAACGGGCGATACCGCGAAGGCGGGACAGACGGTCTCCGTTCATTACACCGGCTGGCTCACGAATGGAAAGAAGTTCGATAGCTCCGTGGACCGTGGGCAGCCCTTCTCGTTCCGGCTTGGCGTCGGCCAGGTGATCAAGGGATGGGACGAAGGTGTGCAAGGGATGAAAATCGGCGGGAAGCGCAAGCTGACGATTCCCTCGAACCTCGGCTATGGGGCGCGTGGAGCCGGCGGGCTCATTCCTCCTCATGCCACACTCGTGTTCGATGTCGAATTACTTGGAGTGCAGTAACCGGGGGATTCGATGAAACAGACACCACTCATTGCGCAACATCGCGCTGCCGGGGCTAAATTGGTCGATTTTGCCGGCTGGGAGATGCCCATCCAGTATTCGGGCGTACTGGACGAGTACCATACCGTCCGCAGCAAGGCCGGACTCTTTGACGTGAGCCATATGGGCCGGCTGATGGTATCGGGAGTCGGCGCACTGGCGTTTCTCCAAGCGGTCACGACGAATGATGTGGCGAAGCTGGCGGTCGGTCAGGCGCAGTATTCCATGGTGTGCAATAACGATGGCGGAATCAAGGACGACATCTTTGTCTACCGGTTGAAGCAGGCGGACTATCTGCTCTGTGTCAATGCGTCGAATCGTGGCAAGGTGCTGACCTGGCTACAAGCCCACCCGCGTGACGCGAACGTCGTCCTGGAAGACCATTCGGATCGGATGGCCCAAATCGCTCTTCAGGGGCCAATTTCCAAAGACATTATGATCGCCTTGGGTGGCACAGAGGTGACGACACTGAAGCTTCACCACACCTGCGAGGCGACGCTGGCGTCGATTCCCACTCTCATCGCGCGGACCGGTTATACCGGTGAGCTTGGGTATGAGTTGTATGTCCCGTCCGATCGTGTCGGGCTGCTGTGGGAGCGGATCGTTGAAGCAGGAGCTTCGAAAGGACTGAAGCCGGCCGGATTGGGCTCGCGCGACCTGCTTCGCCTGGAGATGGGCTATCTCCTCTACGGCAACGACATCGATGAAACGACCACTCCGATCGAGGCGGCCGTTGAGTGGACGGTGAGCGTTGAGAAGGGTGATTTCGCCGGGCGTGCGAAACTGGTTGCGCAGAAGGATGGCGGACCGGCCAAGCGCTTTGTCGGATTTGAATTATTGGAAAAGGCTGTACCTCGACATGGGTGCAAGATTCTGGATGCCCGCTCCTCCGAACCCATCGGTGAGGTGTCCAGCGGAAATCTTTCACCGATCCTGCAGAAGGGGATTGGGCTGGGCTATGTGCCATGTGCACTGTCGGCCATCGGCACGCGGATCACGATTGATATTCGAGGGAAAGCCGTCCCCGCGCAGATTGTGAAAACACCGTTCTATCGAAAGCCCAAGAGCACGTAACGGACAGGCCGTGACCAAGCATATCTACAAAGGCCGGGTCGTCACGCTGAACATCGATACGGTCACCTTGCCGAACGGCGTGACGGTCGATCTGGAAACGATTCGCCATCCCGGCGCATCGGCCGTCGTTCCGATGAAAGACGATGGCACGGTGGTGCTGATCCGTCAGTTCCGCCACGCAGCCGGCGGGTTTATTTATGAGATTCCCGCGGGCAAGCTCAATCCAGGAGAAGCTCCGCTGAGCTGTGCGGCGCGAGAATTGGAAGAAGAGATCGGCTATCGGGCGACGACGCTCTCGCTGCTTTCCAGCATTTTCACCGCGCCGGGGTTTGCCGACGAAGTGATTCACGTCTACAAAGCGACGGGGCTCATGCAGGGAAGGCAACAGCTCGATCGGGATGAGGTACTGGACGTGATTGAGATGTCGTTGGCCGACGCGATCAGAAAGATTGAAGACGGGACGATCCGGGATGCCAAGACGATTGTGGGATTGCAGGCGGTCTATATCAGAGAGTTGATGCGGTAGGGGAACCGCCCGAGAGGTCTCCCGCGTGAAGCGGGAAACCTCTCAAGCCAGCTAGCCTCGCCAAATGGACGGAAGTTACTTGTCCTTCTTCTCGTCCTTCTTCTTCTCTTCGCCGAACACCACGTGGCCGCCCTTCTTCTCGTCTTTCTTGTCCTTCTTCTCTTCGCCATAGACCATCACGTGGCCACCCTTCTTCTCATCCTTCTTGTCCTTCTTCTCTTCGCCGGCGAAGGAAGGGGCGCTGAACGAAACGGCCACTGCCACTGCCATGACTGCCATCAACATGCTCTTCATAGTAAATCCCTCCAGAAAGGTTGTTGAGATTCGTGCCGCTAATCGGGCACTGCCCAGGTATTGAGCAAGCCGCATGCCGAATGTTCTACGCGTGTAGTGTATCTATATATTCATATAGTTACGTATCTCATCTAATCAAGCAATGAAGGGGAATTCCTTCTTATTCCTGTGGCGGATTGGCTGAGTCCCCACTAAACTGCCTCAATCAAGATCGGGGGTGACGTGGACAGAGAAGCGAGACTGTCTGACCGTATTCAACCAGGCGTGAGGATCCTCTTTGTCGGGATCAATCCTGGTCTGCGGTCTGCTCAGCTGGGACATCATTTCGCCGGCCCTTCCAATCGCTTCTGGAAGCTGCTCCATGAGTCTCGGCTGGTCACAGAGCCACTGACGTTCAAGGAAGATCGAAGACTTCCTGATTGGGGACTTGGCCTGACAAATATCATCGGCCGCCCAAGCCGCGGGATCGACAGTCTTTCGCCCCAAGAATATCGTAACGGTATGGCGGCCCTGACCAGAAAAGTTCGGAAGTATCGGCCACGCATTGTGGCGCTGCTGGGCATCACGATCTACCGCATCATGTACGGGTCAGAACTATCTTTACCGGCACGGATTCCTTTGGGCCCCACCAGCAGCGATATTGCCGGGGTGCCAATCTTTCTCTTGCCTAATCCCAGCGGCCGCAATGCCCACTACGGGTATGCAGACATGCTCGCCGCGTTTCGAACGCTTCAATCCCTCGCCGGCCAATCGGCGGTTCCCGACATGTGAGATTTTATCGTTTTCTTTGTCAGGACAATCGGTCTCGACTACAGTCGAGGCATGCATGCACCATTGCCACTCAAACCGCATCACGTGAGGACCTGTCCGAAGTGCGGAGTCGATCAGCAGGGAGACCTTGAGTGTCTCCGGTGCGGGATCGTGTTTGCGAAGTACAAGGTTCCAGCCCCATCAGTGCGGGCTTCCCTGGAGACCAGCGAATCGGTCGAAATCGTCTCTCCCCAGCGCAATGGGATCGGTCGGATGTTCCGCGTGCTTCCGTGGATGTCCCTGACAATGACACTTGGGGTGCTGCTTGCGATTCTCCGGCAAGCCCCGGCCTTGCCGATACAATTGGATCCCCAGGCTGTCGACCGAGTGGCCGAGAAGATGGCATTACTCCAGCAGTCGATCCAGATGAACCGCGCGGCCCGCGTCGCGCTAAGCGAAGCCGAGCTCAATCAATGGATGCGCGACAACCTTGTTATTGCGTCAGCCCATCAAGCCCAGCAGGCCGGGCACTCTGTTCCCGCCGGAAGCGTGGCGATCGTTGAAGAGGTGCAGTCCGCGCTGAAAGATGTCCGGATGAATCTGGCCGGCAATCAACTCAAAGCCTACGCCCTGTTTCACATATACGGGAAAGATATTTCCCTACAGCTTGATGGGACATTGGAGACCCGAGATGGATATGTGCGGCTGACTCCCACGGCAGGGAGGCTCGGAGCCTTGCCGATCCCACAAGGTACGCTCGGCCATGTGGTTGCCCAGCTGTTTGAGTCCCCCAAGAACCGTAAGAAATTCCGGCTCCCCCCGCAGATTTCATCGGTCCACGTTGAGAATAGCACCCTTGTCATTACGTCACGATAACGCTTGCCTCACCCCCTAGTTGTTGTATTTTCACCGCAGACTGTTTTCTTCCTGCCACAGAACGTCTGGAGTTCGACAGAGTCGGATGGTAAAATCAAAGAAATCCAAATGCCTTTTTCGCGCTTGTCACTGGCACCGGCCTTGCTGTATACAATCCACGTTTTTGCATCCCATCCTAGGAGGTGCCATGCAGCGAGTCGGTCTTGTAATCCTGGTATCCGTTGCCGTCTGGATTGGAGGTGCGACTTCTGCTGTTGCTCAACCAGCTACCGCTGAACTTATTGCCGGAGCCCTGCAAGCATGCCATGACGGACGGGTCGCCCCTGACCGGTCGACGCGTGCCGCCCTCTACGAGAAGGGCCAGGCATTGGGGGAGCAGGCCGTTGCGGCTGACGAGCAGTCTGCCGATGCCCACTTTGCCTTGTTCTGCAATCTCGGGGAATTGATGCGCATTGATGGCGAGATGAGCCTCTCTTCCGTGTTCGGATTTCGACGCATGATGAAAGAGCTCAATCGGGCCCTCGAACTCAAGCCCGATCATCTTGATGCCCTCTCTGCGAAGGGAACGTTACTGGTGCGACTTCCGTCCATGCTGGGCGGCGACCCGGAGAAGGGCGAACAGGTGCTTCGGCATGTCATTCACGAGGTGCCGGAAGCCGTCAACGCGCGGATCAGTCTGGCGAAAAGCTATTGTAAGCGAGGCCGCCATCAGGATGCCGTGACGCTAGCGACGGAGGCATTGACGTTGGCGAGGGCGCAACAGCTTGATGACTTTATTCCGGAAGCTTCCAAGGTGGTCGCGCAGCTCCATGCCGTAGGAAACAAAGGAAACTAAGTCGCCCCCTCTCAACCCACCCTCCTAGAACCGCTCCGCAAATCGTGCTATCTTCAGCCATCGGTTGCCTGGCTTTGTCGATCGTCACATCTCAATCGTAATTGGTAATGAGGTGAAGGCCTTCAGGCGTGCCACGCAACAGTCGTCTTCTCGTTAAGCGCAAGGAGTACCTACAATTATGTTATTGAGTGGCAAAAAAGGGCTTATTATTGGCGTCGCCAACAAGCACAGTATCGCTTGGGCCATTGCCCAGTCTGCCGCCAGTCAAGGCGCCACGCTCATGTTCAACTACCAGAATGAACGGTTGCGGGAGAATGTGGAAGAACTCGTCGCGACGATGCCCGGCGCAAAGGCGTTTCCCTGTGACGCCGGCGATGACGCGCAGATTGCGACCATGATGCAGAACGTGGGCAAAGAAGTCGGCACGCTCGATTTCCTCGTTCACTCCATTGCTTTTGCCCCTCGTGAAGAACTCACGGGACAGTTTGTGAACACCACGCGTCAGGGGTTCGCGACGGCGTTAGATGTCAGCGCCTATTCACTGGTCGCCGTCACCCGCGCCGCGCTGCCTCTTATGACCAATGGAGGGTCCGTCGTCACGCTGACCTACCTCGGCGCAGAACGTGTCGTGCCGCACTACAATGTCATGGGCGTGGCCAAGGCCGCGCTGGAAGCCACTGTCCGCTACTTGGCGAACGATCTCGGTCCTAAGAACATCCGCGTGAATGCGATTTCTGCCGGGCCGATTAAAACATTGGCTGCCCGGGGAGTGTCCGGCATCAGCAAAATGGTCGATCACCACAAAGAATTTGCCCCGTTGCGCCGCGCAACCGAGCAAGGCGAAGTCGGTGATGCCGCGTTGTTTCTCGTCAGTTCACTGGGGCGAGGTATTACCGGTGAGGTGATCTACGTGGATGGTGGGTATAACATTCTGGGATCGCTTGCCTCGGTCGAGTAATCTGTCAATCGACGGTTGTCATTCGTTAACTGTAGGGGGATGATGCAGCTTCCCCTATAGCTGGCGAATGACGGCTACTCGATAGTTCCTCTCAGTGCCTTCAGCCGTCCCTGCTTCTTTTTACTTTCGATTCGCCTGGTCTGAGACCCCTTTGTCGGTTTCGTGGCTCGTCGCGTCTTGCGAGGGACGGCCACGCTCTTGATCAAGAGGCAGAGCCGTTCCAGCGCATCCTCCCGATTCCGCTCTTGCGTGCGGTGCTGCTGAGCTTTGATCGTAATAACCCCATCCTGCGACACACGGTGGTCTTTGAGCTTCAACAATTCCTGCTTGTAAAATGGAGGCAGGGAAGACGCCTTGATATCAAACTGGAGATGGATCGCGGTCGAGACCTTATTGACGTTCTGTCCGCCGGCTCCTTGCGAACGCATCGCGTGGAGTTGAATTTCGGAATCGGGGATAAAGACGTGTGAGGAAATGTGCAGCATAGAAGCTATAGTCTACTGTAGTCAGCTCCTAGTCGTCATGTTCTCCTCGGAGCCGTCGCAGGACAACTATGGGGAGGGTGGCGCCGAAACCGGTGATTATTGCAGTTCCGGCACACGATCGATGATGCGAAGCCGGACGTCGTCGCCGAGTTGGATTTGAACCATTTTGGTGGAAAGGTTTTCGCGGACTTGATTCACGTCGTTCACGGTGAATTGGATTTGACCGCCGCAGCGCTCGACGAGGTGATAGAGCAACAGCGTGGTGAGGTAGCTGACTTCTTCGTCGTTGGCATGCTCGCTGAAGTTCAATATTTGAGGCATGATGGTTTCAGCTTCTCCCTGTGGTGAAGATCCGTTATCGCCGAAGCGGGGTCGATCGCACAATGCCCCAAAAGAAGGGGAGCGGCAAGCGACAGTTTTGTACACTTGAAGGGGACAACTGGTGAATGCAGTTTGTCGGGCTGTCTGGGAGTGGCAGAACTGTTAGGCCGTTCGCGGTGAGGGCGTTCTTACGGAGAGGGTGAGCTGCCCGCGGCCGGGATGAATTGTACATGATCAGCCAGTTGGTCGAGGAGGGAGAGGGGTATCGATGGTTCCTTTTGCGGCCTTGCATGGAGAAAAAAAATGCCCTGCAAGTCGGGTCCCATGATCGCCACGCCTCGACCGGTTAAGGAGCCTGCCACGTAGGTTGCCGTGAGTGTGCTCCCCTTGCGGGTGACGGGTCCTGCCGGCTCAAAAACCAGTGTCTCTGAAATTGGTTGCGGTTCCCCGAGCAGGGCGAAGAGTTCATCTTCTGTCTGGTTGAGAATCGCGAATGCGAGGACAAACCCCGCCTCCTTTTCTGAGACCAGGAGGACGGCGGCCAGGTTGTCCAGTTGCTCACCGCGCCATCCTGTTGGAATGAGAAAAGAAGCGGCGCCGTTTGGCACGCGAACGCGGGTGCCGGCGCGATAGCTCTGCCCCGCTTGCATGTCGACAGTGGTGGTTCGGGCCGGTGGGGATTGTGCCCAACTGCCTGGTACCCCCAGCACGAGACAACACAGGATAGCCAAGGCTGTGCGGGTGGAGATCGTGACGGTCATTCATGTATAGGCAAGAACCAATGCGACGGATCAGGGTTGGTAGCTCTCCATCGGAGGACAGGTGCAGATCAAATGGCGATCCCCGTAGGCTTCATCGATGCGGTTGACTGCCGGCCAGAACTTGTTGGCTCTGACAGATGGAGTCGGGAACGCCGCCTGTTCCCTTGTATAGGGACGATTCCAGTCTGTGGCCGTGACGGTAGTTGCTGTGTGCGGCGCATTCTTGAGCACATTATTGGTACGGGGTTGACGCCCGTCGGCGATCTCTTGAATCTCTGCGCGAATGGCGATCATCGCCTCACAGAACCGGTCTAATTCAGCTTTCCCTTCACTCTCTGTCGGTTCAATCATCAAGGTGCCGGCGACCGGGAACGATACGGTCGGTGCATGGAAGCCGTAATCCATGAGGCGCTTGGCGACATCCATGGCTTCGACGCCGGAGGTTTCTTTAAAGGGGCGCAGATCGAGGATGAATTCGTGCGCGACATGTCCCGTCGTTCCTGTATACACGATGGAGTAGTGCTTCTCCAGCCGTTTGGCCATGTAGTTGGCGTTGAGAATGGCGACTTGCGTGGCCTTCTTAAGGCCGTCGCGGCCCATGAGGGCGATGTACACCCAGGAGATGGGGAGAATGCTTGCGCTTCCGTGCGGGGCTGCGGACACGGGACCGATCGACTCGCGGGTTCCCAGTCCTGTCACAGGATGCCCCGGGAGATAGGGCGCGAGATGCCTGGCGACGCCGATGGGCCCCATGCCTGGGCCGCCTCCGCCGTGCGGGATGCAAAACGTTTTGTGCAGATTCAGATGGCAGACGTCGGCGCCGATGTCGCCGGGCCGACAGAGTCCCACCTGTGCGTTCATGTTGGCCCCATCCATGTAGACTTGCCCGCCATGAGTATGGACGATCTGGCAGATCCGGCGCACGTCCGCTTCGAAGACGCCATGGGTTGAGGGGTAGGTCAGCATCAAGGCCGACAGCCGGTCGCGGTACTGCACGGCCTTCGATTCAAGGTCGGTCAGATCCACATTTCCCTGTTTGTCGCAGGCCACGACGACCACCGCCATCCCGGCCATGGCCGCACTCGCGGGGTTGGTGCCGTGGGCCGACACAGGAATGAGGCACACATCCCGATGGGGCGCACCCTGTCCCCGGTGGTATGCGCGAATCACCATCAGTCCCGCATATTCACCCTGGGAGCCGGCGTTGGGCTGGAGCGAGATGGCGGCAAATCCCGTAATCTCCGCCAGCCAGGATTCCAGCTGGCGGAACAATTCCTGGTACCCCTGCGTCTGTTCTGCCGGCGCGAAAGGATGGAGATGGGCAAATTCCGGCCAGGTGACGGGGAGCATTTCCGCTGTTGCGTTCAGCTTCATGGTGCAGGAGCCCAACGGAATCATCGAATGCGTGAGCGACAGATCTTTGCCCTGAAGCCGATGCAAGTAGCGCAACATCTCATGCTCGGAATGATAGCGATTGAAAATCTCATGTGTGAGATAGGAACTAGTGCGTGCCAATGGATCTGGATAGCCGGTCTCAACAGCGCCGGCGAGGTCGATGACCTGGAAGGGCAGGCGGTCATGGCCGACGAAGAGTTCCAAGAGCGTTCCGACTTCGTGTTCGGTGCTGGTTTCATCGAGTGAGAGCCCGAGGGATCCGTCTTCATGGGTCCGGAGATTGATGTACCGTTCAGTCGCTCTGACGCGGATCAGATCGGCCTGGTTCTTGGGCGCGCGGACGCGCAACGTGTCGAAGAACAATTCCGGACCTACGTCGAAGCCGAGACGGCGCATGCCCTCGGCGAGCATCAGTGTCAATCCGTGCACGCGCTGCGCGATGCGGCGGAGACCGTCGGGGCCGTGATACACCGCGTACATGCCGGCCATGACGGCCAAGAGCACCTGGGCCGTACAAATGTTGCTCGTGGCCTTTTCTCGCCGGATATGCTGTTCACGTGTTTGGAGGGATAACCGGTAGGCCGTATTGCCAGTCGCATCTTTCGAGACCCCGACGATGCGGCCGGGCATTTGGCGCTTGAACTCTTCCTTGGTGGTTAAGAACGCGGCATGTGGGCCGCCGAATCCCATAGGAACACCGAACCGCTGGGTGGAGCCCACAGCAATGTCGGCGCCGAACTCTCCCGGGGAACGCAAGAGTGTCAAGGCCAGTAGGTCTGTGGCGACGACCACGAGTATTCCCGACTCATGAGCCTGAGCGACTAAGCTACTGATGTCACCGACGTAGCCATCGCTCGTTGGGTATTGGAGCAACAATCCGCATAAGGTATTATCTGAGAACTTGATCGAGGCATTGGGGCCCGAGCGAATGGTGAGACCCAGGGGTTCAGCGCGCGTTTGGAGTACCGCGAGGGTCTGTGGATGGCAGTCATGCGAGACAAAGAATTCTTTCCGCTCCTCGCCCCTGGAGCGAGCTATAGCCAAGCACATGGCCATGGCTTCTGCGGCGGCAGTCGCCTCGTCCAGCAATGAGGCATTGGCCAGGGGCAACCCGGTCAGATCTCCGACCATCGTTTGAAAATTCACCAGCGCTTCGAGGCGGCCTTGGGCAATTTCGGCCTGATAGGGTGTGTATTGGGTGTACCAGCCGGGGTTTTCCAGAATATTCCGCTGGATCACGCCGGGCGTAATGCAATGGTAATAGCCCATGCCGATGAGTGAACGGTAGACACGGTTTTTAGCTGCCATCTGTTTCAGCTCGCCCAGCACGGCCTGTTCCCCTCGCTGCGGCGGCAAGTCCAGCGGCTTTCGCAGCTGGATGTCTTGGGGAACCGTGACATCGCAGAGATGCTCCAGCGAGGGCATGCCGGCTATGGCCAGCATGTCGCGGATGTCGTCGTCCGACGGGCCAATATGTCGCTGGGGGAAAAGATCGGTGGATTGCAGAAAGTCAGGTTGAGGCATGTTCGTGTGGTCCGCTCGTTATCTGGTGGTTTTAGTATGGTTCGCTGATGAATCGAGAGTACCACGGCTCTGCCGTATTTCCAAGAAATCATGGGATGTCTTCACTGGTGCTTGCCATGGGGGGAGATACTTCTGTAAGTACTGGTATGAAAGGATAATCTGCTATATCCAAAGGATTGCAATGCCGACCCCGAGAACCTATGTACATGACATTCTCATCGTCGGAGCCGGTCTGGCAGGGATGCGCGCGGCCTTGGCGGCCCCGACTAATTTGGATGTAGCCCTGATCTCAAAAGTCCATCCGGTCCGCAGCCACTCGGTGGCGGCTCAGGGCGGGATCAACGCCGCGCTCGGCGAGAGTGATTCGTGGGAAGCCCATGCCTTCGATACGGCGAAGGGGGGGCTGTATCTCGGCGATCAGGATGCCATCGAGGCGATGTGCCGGGAGGCCCCTGGGGAGATCCTTGAGCTGGAGCGAATGGGCGTGATTTTCAGTCGTGATGCCCACGGCCGCATCGCACAGCGGCCGTTCGGAGGGGCCGGATTCCCGCGCACGTGCTACGCAGCCGATCGCACCGGACACGCGCTGCTGCATGCGCTCTATGAGCAAATTCTCAAACGGCGCACCACGGTCTATGAAGAATGGTACGTCACCGCGCTCGTGGTCGAAGCCGGCGTCTGTCGGGGAGTCATCGCGTGGGATCTGGTGCATGGCGGCTTGCGGATGCTGCAGGCGAAGGCCGTCATCCTGGCGACCGGCGGCAGCGGCCGTGTGTTTTTGACCAGCACGAATGCCGTGATCAATACGGGAGACGGGATGGCCTTAGCCTATCGCGCCGGGGCGCCGCTCATGGACATGGAGTTTGTCCAGTTTCATCCGACCACATTGAAAGACACGGGCATTCTGATTACGGAAGGGGCGAGGGGTGAGGGCGGCTATCTGCTCAACACGCTGGGGGAGCGATTCTTGAAGCGGTATGCGCCGGAGCAAATGGAGCTGGCGACCCGCTCGACGGTCTCCCTGGCGATCGGGCAGGAAATTCTCGAAGGTCGAGGCGTGGATGGGTGTGTGTTGCTGGACCTCCGGCATCTCGGGCGGGACAAAATCTTAGAACGGCTCCCGCAAATCCGTCAGATCGCAATGGAGTTTGCCGGGCTCGATCCGGTTGAAACGCCGATTCCCATCCGGCCCGGTGCGCACTATCAAATGGGCGGAGTCAGAGCCAATCAGTGGGGTGAGACGGCCATCGCCGGCCTCTTTGCAGCAGGGGAATGTGCCTGCGTCAGCGTGCACGGAGCCAATCGCCTTGGCGGCAATTCGCTGTTGGAAACCATTGTATTTGGGCGACGAGCCGGGACGAAAGCCGGTGAGTATGCCGGAACCGTGGGGCATGAGACTCCGGCGCCGCAGCATCTCGCTGACGAAGAAGCCAGAGTCGAGCGGTTACTCTCTCAGAGTGGGGGGGAGCGCGCCTGGCAGGTACGGCAGGAGCTGGGGGAGGCGTTGAGCACGAACCTGGGAATTTTTCGGACAAAAGAATCGATGACGGTAGCCGGAGGTAAGGTACGTGAGCTCCAGCAACGCGCGGCAGCAGTCACGGTGCAGGACAAGGGGCGAGTTTTCAACACCGATTTGATCCAGGCGTTAGAGTTGCAGTGCTTGGCCGACCTCGCGGAAACGATTGTGTCAGGAGCGCTCGCGCGCGAGGAGAGCCGCGGCGCGCATTATCGAGCCGACTTTCCTACCCGCAACGACGCCGCCTGGCTGCGGCATACGGTGGCTCACCGGGCGCCCGACGGGGTGCAGGTGTCCTACGCCCCTGTCACGGTGACTCGCTTCACGCCCAAGTAGTCAATTCCGGCCCTTCGCGGGGTGCGGGGCTGTACCCTATCCCCTCTACGACGTCTAGCCGAGAACATCACCCGTAGGTTTGTTATAATCCGTCCGAATAAGGGGTGCGTATGCGTGTGCTCGTGGTTGAAGACGAAACGAAGGTCGGCTGTTTCATCAAGCGCGCGCTTGAGGAAGAAAGTTATGCCGTCGATCTCTGTGAGGACGGGGCCAAGGGACTTGAGATGGCCCTGGCGACTAACTACGACTTGATCGTCGTGGATCTCATGTTGCCGTCGATGTCGGGGATGGATATTCTTAAAGCCGTTCGTCGTGAGCGGATTCAAACGCCGGTGATGATTCTGACGGCGCAGTCCCAGGTGGATCAACGAGTGAAGGGCCTCGATGCCGGCGCCGATGATTATCTCACCAAGCCGTTTGCCATCGATGAACTGCTGGCCCGCGTCCGGGCGTTGTTGCGCCGGGGGGCGACCGAGAGCCCCGGCATTCTACAAATCGATGATTTGGTGCTGAATCCGGCGACCCGCGAGGTGGCGCGGGGAGGGCAGCGCATTGAGCTTACGCTGAAAGAATATGCGCTACTGGAATATCTCATGCGGCATACCGGACGGGTGCTGACAAGGCCGATGATTTCCGAGCATGTCTGGAATCAAGACTTCGACACCTTCACCAACGTCATCGACGTCTACGTTAATTATCTCCGCAACAAGATCGACCGGGGCCGGTCGAAGAAACTCATCCATACCATCCGTGGCAGCGGCTATATGCTGAAAGTCGACTGATGCCACTGCGACTCCGGTTGACGCTTTGGTACGGGAGCACGCTGGCTCTGGTTCTCATTGTGTTCTCCGTTGTCTTGTACAATGTAACTGCGCGGAGTCTTCGCGATGCGGTGGATCAATCCTTAGAAGAGACCGCGAACACGGCGGTCCGGTCGCTTGAGGAGCGGGGGTTTCTCCCGCTCATCGACGAAGAGGAATTACTCTCGCAGTTTCCCGAGCTCGCGCGCATCGACAAGTTCTTCCAGATCTTCAGCCCTTCCGGAACGATCACGCTCCGTTCTCCCAATATCAAGCAGCATGAAGTGCCGCTCAGCCGCACGGCGCTCGAAATGACGTTCAGCGGGAAATCCATGTTTGAATCGGCGAAGTATCCGAAGGAGCCGCCGCTCCGACTCGTGTCCGTGCCGATCATGTATCGCGGAACCTTGCTCTACATTGTACAAGTCGGGACGTCGATGGAATCGATCGAAGACACGTTGCGCCGGCTGCTGCTGGTGTTGCTGGTGACGATGCCGATTGCGCTGGCGGTATCATTGGCCAGCGGATGGTTTCTGGCCGGCCGTGCGCTGCGGCCGGTCGACGCCATCACGCTGGCGGCCCAGCGTATCGCCGCCGGCGATCTCAGCCAGCGTTTGACGGTCTCGACCTCTCCCGACGAGATCGGGCGCTTGGCCAGCATGTTCAACGACATGATCGGTCGGCTCGATGTGTCGTTCCGCCAGATTCGACAATTTACCAGCGATGCGTCCCACGAGCTCCGGACTCCGTTGACCGTCATGAAGGGAGAGACGGAATTGGTGCTCCGGCGCCCCCGCCCGTTGGGCGACTACCAAGTCGTCCTCGAAAGCAATCTGGAAGAAATCGATCGCATGACGCGCATCGTCGACGAGCTGCTCTTCCTTTCCCGTGCCGACATGGGAGAGGTGAGAATGGAGGCGCTGCCGGTCGGCCTGGAGTCGCTCGTCGAAGACATCCACCGGCAGGCGACGCTGCTCGGACAGGATCGCAACATTGCCGTCACGCTTGGCACGGTGCAGCCGGCCGTCGTCCAAGGCGACGAACTCCGGCTGCGCGAGTTGTTGCTGAATCTGGTGGAGAATGCGATCAAGTACTCTCATCCCAACGGAAAGGTCGAGATCTCGCTCGTCACAGAAGGACCGAGCGCGCGCCTGTCGGTTAGAGATCAAGGGATCGGCATCCCGCCCGATGATCTGTCCCGTATCTTCCATCGTTTCTTCAGGACCGATGGGGCCCGGGCCCATACGAAGAAAGGTACGGGTCTTGGACTCGCGATTTGCACCTGGATTGCCGAATCTCACAAGGGCCGTATCGACGTGACCAGTGAGCCGGGTGTCGGGTCGACGTTTACGGTTACGCTCCCACTAGCGACCCCATCCGCTTAACGACTTCTAATTCGCAGCTAATCCCCTTCTCATCACCGGCTGGTACGGTCACTCGTACATCAAGACGAGAACGATCTGTTCACCGGTATCATTGTCATGAGGAGGAAACCATGAAGAAGTTGGTTCAGAAGGCAGTCGTTGCGGGTCTTGCCATTGCCGCGGTGGGAGCGGTGCTGACCTGGGGTGGTCAATCGTTGCCCTCTTCCCACGCCTCCAGCGGAATCCAGCCCGCGGCAACCGCCGTGGCGCTGCCCATCGCCCCGGGGGCGAACGGGTTTACAGAGGTCGCCAAGGCGGTCACCCCGGCCGTGGTGAATATTACGACGGTCATGGGAGAGAAAGTCGCCGACGGGCGGAAAATCCCCGATGAATTACGCGATCGGATGGAAGAATTTTTTGGTGGGCCTGGCAGCCCTCGTGGTTTCCGCGGGCCACAAGGTCCCGGTGAGCCTCGTGGTCATCGTGGCGGCGGTCAGGGATCCGGGGTGATTGTCTCCCCGGAGGGCTATGTACTGACCAATAACCATGTGATCGAAGGCGCGCAGGAAGTCACGGTCACATTACCCGACAAACGCGAATTCAAGGGCACGATTGTCGGAACCGATCCCAAGACGGATTTGGCGGTGGTGAAGATCGATGGACAGAATCTTCCGACGGTGGTGTGGGGCGATGCTACCAAGCTGCAAGTCGGTGAGTATGTGCTGGCGGTCGGGAACCCGTTCGGGCTGAATTCGACGGTGACGCTCGGCATCGTGAGCGCACTGGGGCGGGGCCGGATGGGCATCACGCAGTATGAAGACTTCATTCAGACGGATGCCGCCATCAATCCCGGAAACTCAGGTGGCGCCTTGGTGAATACGCGCGGGGAACTGGTCGGCATCAATACGGCGATCTTCTCGCAGACCGGCGGGTATCAGGGGGTGGGCTTTGCCGTACCGACCAGCATGAGCAAGCCGATCTATGAAAGCCTGATCAAGAGCGGGAAGGTTGTGCGTGGGTACCTGGGTGTCGGGATTCAGGACCTCAGCCGGGACCTGGCCAAGTCGTTCGGGATCAAGAACGCGAAGGGTGCGCTCGTCAGCGACGTAAAGGAAGAGGGGCCGGCCGACCAGGCTGGTCTGAAACAGGGCGATGTGATCATCGCGTATCAAGGCGCACTCGTTGAGGATGCGGTGACTCTCCAGCGTCTGGTCACAAGGACGGTGGTTGGGATGAAGGTGCCGGTCAAGGTGATCCGTGACGGCCATGAGAAAGACCTCACGGTGATGGTCGGGGAACAAATGGATACGACGAAGGTCGCGAAAGCCGAAGCCGGTGAAGCGGACTATGCTTTTGCCGGAGTGGCGGTTCAGGATCTCGACCGGGAGACCGCGAAGGAGTTGGGCATCAAAGGCAAGGCGCAGGGAGTGGTGGTGACGGGCGTCGAGCCGGAGAGCGGCGCCGAAAAGGCCGGTTTGATGGCAGGGGATGTCATTCGAGAGATCAATCGCCAGCCGGTCAAGTCGGTCAAGGAATTTGAGAAGGCCTCATCAGCGATCAAGAAGGGCGACCATGTCCTGATCTTGATCAATCGCCATGGCAATGCGTTATTTCTGACCGCGAAAGTGTAGGTGAGAGACCGGGGGATGGGGCGTTCGCCTCATCCCCCGCTAGCAGACTTTTTCAGTATCCTGCCTAATCGAAGACGACGGTCTTTTTCCCATACACCAACACACGATGTTCGATATGCCGCCGTACGGCTCGGGCCAGGACAATTTCTTCGAGGTCGCGCCCCTTCCTCACCAGATCATCGACCGTATCCCGGTGCCCGACGCGGATGACATCCTGCTCGATAATCGGTCCCTCGTCGAGGTCCTGGGTGGCATAGTGGGCCGTTGCGCCGATGATCTTCACGCCCCGCTCGTAGGCCTGCCGATAGGGGTTCGCGCCGATGAACGCCGGGAGAAACGAATGATGAATGTTGATCACCGGGCAGCCGATTTGAGCGAGGAAGTCGGCGCTCAGAATCTGCATGTAGCGGGCCATGACCACCAGTTCCACACGATGGGATTTCAGCGCCGAGATGACTTGCTGCTCTTGCTGGGGCTTGGTTTCCTTGGTGACCGGTAAGACCACGAAAGGGATCTTGAACAGGTGGGCCCACTCCGCGCAGGCGTCATGATTGGAAATGATGACCGGAACATCGATGCGTAACTCGTCTCGACGGTGCCGTTGGAGGAGGTCCGCCAAGCAGTGATCTTGTTTCGAGACGAGCATGCCGACGCGCGCGCGGTGGCTGGAGTGATGCACCTCGTAGCGCATCTCAAATATTTTGGCGATGGGGGCGAAGGCGGCAGAAATCTCGTCGGGAGGAATCTGCAATCCCTCGGTGGCGAACTCCATCCGCATCAAGAAGTCGTTCGTTTCCTCATCGGTGTGGTGATCCGAGTCGAGAATGTTGCCGCCGAAGTCGTGAATGAATCCCGACACGCGGGCGACAATGCCCTTCCGGTCTTTGCAGTGGATGAGAATCACCACGGAATCTTTACGAGTGGCTGCCATGCGGATACGCCCCTTTCGTCAGTTTTCAAAGAGTGTAGCAGATCGGGAATCGGGTGTGGCGTGAAGTCAGGAGACGATGTGACCGACGAGATCGTACGTGGCCGCATCCGTGATCTCGACCTTGACGAGGTCTCCTGGGTCGGCCGAGCCGTCGTTGATATAGACGACGCCGTCGATCTCGGGTGCGAGGCCTTCGTGCCGGCCTTCCAGCAGCAACGGAGTTTCCTCCGAAGGCCCTTCCACAAGGACCTCCATGACCGAACCGATACGATCCTGCCCGCGTGCCGCGGCAATCCCTTCCTGGATGGCGAGCAGTTCGTTCCGTCGTTCTTCCATGACGCTGCGCTCGATTTTGTCGTCCAGCGACACCGCTGTCGTATCTTCCTCGTCCGAGTAGAGAAATGCGGCCACTCGGTCGAAACCGGATTCCGCCACGTAGGATTTGAGTTCCTGGTAAGCCTTCTCCGTTTCACCGGGAAATCCAACGATGAAGGCGGTCCGGAACGTCAGGCCGGGAATGCGGGTGCGAATGCGGTCCACGAGTTTCTCGATGGCGGCTCGATTCCCCAGACGGTGCATGCGCTTCAGCATTCGGTCGTTGATGTGCTGGAGCGGCATATCAATGTACTTGGTAATCTTTCCCTCGCCCGCATAGAGGTCGAGTAGATCATCGGTGACTTGTTGGGGATAGAGGTAGAACGGTCTGATCCAGCGAATGTCCGGAACCTTCACCAGCGCGCGAAGCAGCGAGGTGAGACCGCCTCGAATACCCAGGTCCACGCCGTAGTTGATCGTATCCTGGGAAATGAGGTTGAGCTCTTTCACGCCTTCGCTGGCGAGGCGCTCCGCTTCGGCCACAATGGATTCGATCGACCGGCTCCGCTGTTTCCCGCGCATGATCGGAATGGCGCAGAAGGCGCAATTTCGGTTACACCCTTCGGCGATCTTCACATAGGCACTGTGCGGCTTGCCGAGCCGTAGGCGCGGAGAGTCCGCGTCGTAGAGGTAGGGCGGTTCGCTGATCCACAGTCGTTGCTGGCGTTTGCTGGGCGTGAGGAGGGTACGACAGATTTCCGCGATCTTCCCGAATTCCCCGGTGCCTACTACGCCGTCCAATTCCGGCAGTTCTTTCAGCAGGTCGCCTTGATAGCGTTGAGCCAGGCAGCCTGCGGCGATGAGGACCCGGCAGGCGCCTTTCTTCTTCAATTTGCCATGTTCGAGAATCGAATTGATCGATTCCTGCTTGGCTTCTTCGATAAAGCCGCAGGTATTGATGATGACGACTTCAGCTTTCTTGGGGTTGTCGGTCAGTTGGAAACCGTCGTGAACCAGCGTGCCCAGCATGAGCTCGGAGTCCACCTGGTTTTTCGAGCAGCCCAGATTCACAAAACCGACGGTGGTTTTACGGGCGGCAACGGGTGCCTTGGTTTGCGCGGCTTTCTTGGTGGCTTTCTTGCGATCGAGCTGGATCAGGGGTGTAGACATGAGCGGCAGTCTACGGGAGGGTGGAAAAGGCTGTCAACGCGTCTTGGTCTTGAAATCCAGGCCATGCTTCACCTACAGTGCGCACCGTGATTCGAACATTCAAGGGTATCAAGCCCACCATTCCGGACTCCTGCTTCATCGAGGACACCGCTGTCGTCATCGGCGATGTGGTCATGGGTGAGGAGTGCAGCGTCTGGTTCAATGCCGTGATCCGGGGCGATGTGCATTATATCCGCATGGGGAATCGGACCAATGTGCAGGATCTCTGCATGCTGCACGTGACGCACGATACGCACCCGCTGGTCATCGGGAATGAGGTCACTATCGGCCATAGTGTGGTCTTGCACGGTTGTACGATCAAGGATCGGGTGCTGGTGGGGATGGGCGCGATCGTCATGGACGGCGCCGTGATAGGGGAAGATTCGGTCGTAGGGGCCGGTGCGTTAGTGGTGGAGGGAACGGTGGTTCCGCCAAAGAGCGTCATCCTCGGCTCGCCCGGCCGGGTGCGGCGTGGGGTCTCGGATGCCGAACTTGCCTGGATCAAAGAGTCGGCCGCCAACTATGTGAAGTATGCTAGCCAGTATCTCAATGACTCGTCGAAGCGAACCGGATTTAAGATCTAGCTCGTCGTACCCTTCGAGTTTTCGTTGCTGCACCTCCAATCTTCATAAAACAAACCGGATCTCCCACCAGGGCGGTCGGCAACTGCTCTCGTTCAACGAGGTACGGGATATTCTTGCGATGGCACCAGTCGGCGATCCAGACCACTTCTTCCGTTGAGGTCGTGACCCATCCAGGCAGGCGTAGTTTCGGCATGACGCGATCGACGATCGAACGCACGATGCGGCGCTGCTGCTCAAATTGGCGCGGGTCGAATGTCACCGGATCGGCGGTTCCGTAGGACAGCGGTGCGAGGTGCGGGAATCGTTCCGGATCATTGAGCACGCTTACCATCCAGAGATGATCGAAGCGTCCCTTGGCCTTGGCTGCATCAAGGCTATGAAATCGAACCGGCAGGGATCGGCAGGCTCGATTGATGGCGGCGACCTCGGTTCGGCGAAGATTATAGGGCTCGACTTCTCGTTGGAGGTCGAGCGTTTCCATGAGAAGCGGCGGGAGCTCCGCGACACCCGCTCCCACATAGAGGCTCCGGCCATGCGGGTCGAGGCGATCGAAGAGCGCGCGAGCGATCCGGTTGCCCAGTCGCTCACAGGGCTTTCTCTTGGCTTGCCAGAACTCATCGCCGCCTTCGTAACAATAGACCGGGCCGAGCGTCTTATAGTCTAAATGGGAAAAGAGCTGGGAGACAGCGGCTCGTGTCGGCCGGCTAGGTGGCTTGGGCATCATGGCCTTTCCGGCATGGCGGCAAGCGCCAGCACTGCATTCGTGACGGCGTCAGCCACGGATGCGAGGAATTTCAGGTTAAGGGTATCGACCGTATCGGTGGATTGATGGTAGTGCGGATTTCGAAAATTAGCGGTGTCGGTCACCATCACGGCAGCGAAGCCCTGTTCCCAAAAGGCCGTATGGTCGCTTCGTCTGGTGTCGGGAAGTTGTTCCCCGTTACCAGGTACGACCAACGGAACGACGGGGATGGCGGGAGCCATCGCTTGCGACAACGCGGAGGTCAGGGAGGCTGACGCCTGGTTCCCGATCAGTGCGAGAAAGTTTCCGACAGAAGGTACGACGACGGGAATACCGGGGGGCGTTCGCTGTGAGCCTTCCTGCTCGCTGGCATATCCGACGCATTCAAGGACGATTGCCCCATAGACGCACTGGCCGGTCTCGGCAAGATGGGTCACATAGGCGCGGCTGCCCAGGAGGTTTTCCTCTTCGAGGCAAAAGGCCATGAATTGGACCGGTCGCGTCAGTGCGGTCTGCTTGAGCCGGCGGGCGACTTCGAGCAGCACTGTGAGCGCGCTGGCATTGTCGTCGGCGCCGGGCGATCCAATGACGGTATCGTAGTGGGCGGCGAGAATCAGCGGTGGAGCGGCCGCGCTATTTTGCGAGGGCTTGCTTCCGATCACGTTCTCGTAGGTCTGTTCCCATGCCTCGAATCGGTGCGTGGTGACCTCAAGGCCCAAGCGGGTGAACTGCTGTGATAAGTAGGTCGCCGTCT
>WBZP01001420.1_pt1 | contig 29603 bp, 21 predicted proteins | sample 5204301 | NCBI WGS metagenome assembly WBZP01 (sample SAMN12412401, study PRJNA552823) | activated sludge metagenome | isolation source: activated sludge from nitrification reactor of wastewater treatment plant... | place: USA: Pennsylvania | collected 2017 | reverse complement strand
ACGGTCTTCCACATGGGGTCTGTTGCCGGAAAAACAAAGATTTTCATCGTCATAAATGACGGGCATAGCGCCCAGCGCAACCAATAGCGAGCGGGCACGCAGCACGGCCTCGCCGCCGGAAAGGGGACATTGCCCGGCAATGGCTTCTAAGATACCTTTTTGTGCAGCGGTAGGTGAGGCCACGTCCATTGCAACGGTTTGTAAAAAGATTTCATTGACCGCCTTTTCATTGATCTGATACGGTTCTGTACCCGATAAAGCAGCGTTCTGGGCAAGTAAAGCGGGAACCGCCGCCGCACGGGCCGATTGAATATTGGCCCATTTGGCCATATAGTTGGCATAATCTGTTCCCGCACCTGTGCCAAGCGTTTCTTTTTGTGCAGCCCAGTTAGTACTGTCACCGGGGCTGATCTGCCACTGCGCCAATTGCTGCTCCAAATCCATTATTTGCCTGGATTTGCTTTCGATGGCTTCGGCAAGAGTCGTCAAATCGGTGGCATCCGCCCCGCTCACCTGCATCAGTTGAAAAAGAGCAGTTTGCATATTGGCGTAGGCGGCCAAACCATTTTGCTGGCTTTGATCTATAAAAGTCGCAAAAACGGGGTTTCCTACATCGGGGTTTCCGGTCTGACTGATTTCCTGATACAGTCGGCGCTGTGCCAACCAGTTGTTGGCCGCTTCGTAAGTGCCTCCATTGGCGGCCGTACCCAAAGCCACTACACTTTTAAAGGACAAAGTATTGGGCGGAGTCAGTCCGATAGTGGCGCAAATGGTGGAAGGACAGGTATAGGATGCAGCCGCGTCAGGAACATTCTCAAACCAGTTAAATGGAATAACGGAAGGCGGCATAAAGCGGGCATTTTCCAATACATCAACGGTGTATTTGGAAAGGTCAGCCAAAATCGCACTATTATGTATTGCTCCGGCCACTGAAAAAGTGCCTTTCCAGATATTGCCCTGGTGTATCTGTGGCCCTGTAACGGTGGCGGCACCATAGACCAATCCGGTGGCGTTGTTCTCTAAGGTGTTGCCGGATATGGTGGCGGCGTTTTGGGCATCGAGCACGCCTTCCAACGCAATACCGGTCTCTGTGTCTTCTGTGGTATTGCACTGTATAGCGCCTCCGGCGGGGTGTATGGCATAAATGCCCGTGCTGCCTGCCGTACCGCTTCCCGTGGCTAATTTAAGGGTGCCGTTGCACAGCAGGGCATTGCCCGCTCCGCCTTCCTGTTTAATGCCCCACATTTTGCTGCCGAGACTGACAGTGTTGGTACTGGCTGTCAGGAAATTTGGCGTGGTCAGCAGGATACCCGCCGCGCCGCTATGCATGTTAATGATGTTGCCCGTCACACTTGAGAGTTTGGGTTTGGTCTGCCCCGCCACCGCTACACTGATACCCAGACCGGTAGGAGATTCATTTATATCCACAATATTCAACTGTATATCATTGAAAATGCCCGTGCTCACAGATGTAACAATTCCCAAACTCCCTGCACTGATCGTGTTCCCTCTGGCTATAAATCGCGGGCTGGAAATGCCTGCAATACCGAAATTGACCTTACTCATTTTGGCCCCGGCTACGGTAATATCTGTTTGTCCTCCAAGTACACCGAAGAAACAGTCGTCAAAACTGCTGCCGGTCACTGACATCCTGCCCCGATTGGCATAAGCACCGAATCCGCTCAAAATGATACCCGGATTCGTTCCTGCGCCCAAAAAAGTGCCATAAGAAGTGGGCAGAGCAGGACCCAAAGGCATAGAACGAAATGCCACATTATTGATGTTACAAAGCGCATTATTCGCTACCACGCCGTAATACAAACCCGCCACCTCGCCTCCATTTACGTTCAGGGGAGTTGTGTTGCCCGCTAAGTGTACTGCGCAAAAGCCCTTGCCGTTGGAAGGAATAAAAGACTGCCCGATGAAGGAAGGCAGGAACGCCTCCGCGCCAAATTGGTTATCCTGTACCATGCTTCGTTGCATCAAGGCACCCGGCAGGAAAGAAATGCCGAGGTTGTTGTTAAAAAAGTTTACACCGTTTGCCCGCAACTGACCATTTTGCTGCACTTGCACAGCGATCTCTGCATCACGGACTTCCACGTTATTGAGTTCTAAGGCACCCCTGTCATGTACATTAAAACCCTTCCACATTTTGTCGCAGCCCTGCACGACGGTATTTGTCTGACCTAATTTTATAGTGGCATCACCCATAAAACCCCTGATGTTAATTGAAGCAGCATTATCCACTAAAATAAGAGGGGCCAGAATATCAAAACTATACGAATTCCCATTGGTGGGCAAAGGAAAAGTCAGATCGCCCTTAACAATGATAGGATCGAGTGCTGGTATATTATTGAGTGGAACAATCCCGCTTAATGGCCTGAATGTCAGGGAGGAATGAACACTGCTGAGCGGAATCCGCACCGCCGTACCGGGAATATTTCCGGTCAGAGAGGGAATTACCCGTGTCCTGCCATTCATAGCACCAGTTACCGTATCTGTGGTTGAGGGGTTGTACTTCAGGGTAAACGTAAAGGTTTTAGCTTCATTGGGAAGAACATCAAATCTGTCTCCCGGCTTGGACAATCGTTTAAGACTTTGTGCCTGTGGGACCGATGACACAGTGGTAAAATAAGATGAAGACACAAAATCAAATGCCTCGTCATTAAAATCGGTAATAAGTTCCACGTTTGTTATTCCTGTGCCATTGCCTGCCACTGTAATAGTATAGTCAGGCATACTGCGAGATGGCTGGCAGCCGCGAATAAGATAGCGTTGGTCACTCGAAATGCTAATTGTAGGCCCAGTCCTACAGTCATGACCACGGTCAGGGTAGGTAGCATTCTGATGCCTGAAACAATCACAACGGCTGCAAAAGTTTTTTGCAACGCATTGTAAACAACAAGTGCTTAAATTTATGCGACCTGAAGACTCACACATTAGATATTCCAAACAGTTAACCGGTTCACAATTATCATCGTCATGCAAGTGCCCCTGAATACCAAGTGAATGCATCATCTCATGTGCCAGGGTAATGCCCATTTCTTCGACTGAATTGTGACCTATCACACAAGCCGCACCACTCGAAGTCGCCCCATTGGAAGGACAAACCTGCAAAACATTGGATTGACCACCTCCCTGAACCCCTGAAAACAGAATGGTAATATCGCGATTGATACATCCTTTTTGAGGGGTTCTAAAATGCAGTATTGCGTCGTCCTCATCATTCGTTTGAGGAAGAACAGTATTACTAACATGTACCAGAGGGAAAATGGCATCTACTCCGACTTCCCCAAATTCTGCGGATAAACCGCTGCCGGCCACATAGAAGGCATTTTCTGCCGCCTCTAATGCCTTATTTACATTGCCTCCGTACTTGTTAACAAACGATTGATCGGTCACAATGACACAATCAATGTATAAAGTCCCCGCACAGGGAACGCCTCCGGGAGTAGTGCAATCTCCCGCTAAAGGTGCACAATACCCGCCCTGCGCAAAGGTGTTACTTAAAAATCCGCATAATAGCATGATTATCAAGTAATTATGTAAAAATAAGAAAAGGGGGACAGACCCGATAATTTTGATGAATTGTTTAGCCATGACTAAAAAATTAAGAGTGAAGAAATAGGCGATAAGACAAACAGGGAGAATAACCTGAAAGTCATCGTTAGAGGGCCAAATGTAGTAAAAACTGAAACAATGGAGTAAATCTTTCGTTTATACTGCTCCCTCGCATTTACTTCATTACAGACCAAACATTTTTATAACCCTTTCTAAATTCCATTGGCCTTTCGTAGGTCAGGGTACCTTCTCAATACAATAAATCGGGTGTACTTCCCAGGCAGTTACCGGTTTGAGTTCAGAGGGCTTCATGGAGACCCGTTCCTTTTTGCCGTCGAAAAAAAGCGCCCCCCGCACCCGAATTTTCAGGGGTTCCTGCAGGATGGTCCAGCTGCGGGGCACATCTTTGCGGCCCAGCAAATACAGGCATTGCATACGCGCCTGGTATAAAATCGGATAGTCGGGGCTGCTTTTGCGCAGGCCCGATATTTCCACATTCATCACGCGGTACGGCACACGGAGGTCGGGGGAAGAGATCAGTACTAAGTGATAGTCCCGGTCATTCATTTTCTTGATGGCATAGAGGTAGCCCGTCACCGCCACATTGTCCTGCTCTTCGGGCAAACGATGGGCCAACGGCTTTCGATACGCAGGCAGCAGATGCCTGAACCAACTCAGAAACCCTTTGGACTGCCGAATGTAGTAATGGCGGGCGTGCATGGCAGAATCGGTGGGCAGGGTATTCAACAAGTCGGTGACAGACGTGTAGTAAGCAGCACTCAACGCCTTCTGGTCGCCGGGAGGCCAGGCGGTGGTTTTGACTTCGCGGCGATAAATGCCCCGATAGCGGTGTTTGGAATAGGGCAGCAGCGACGGCCCGTACCTGATCAGGCCCTCACACAGGGGCACTTCAGCGCGCACCTGTGCGGCGAGGGAGCGGGGAGCAGCCGGCCAAAAACCAACACACACAAAAGAAAAAATTGCCAGACGGGCAGACAGATGCATAAAAAAGTCGTCAGCTGATGCCATTGGGGGCTGGCCCCGGCTAATACAATACGCATAGAAACGCCAAACCCCAAAAGATGTTTCCATAATCTGTCCGGCATTGCCTACCTTTGCCTTTTTATAGGAAGATTGCCATGCGCGAATCCAAATTTATTGAAAAAAATCGGGAAAAATGGGCCGAATTTGAAAAAAATCTCGGCAGCAAAAAGGTGGACGAGGACCACTTGGACGATTTGTTCATGCAAATTACAGACGACCTGTCCTATTCGCGCACTTTTTATCCCAATCGCGCCATACGCCTCTATCTCAATCGCCTGGCCCAGCGCATTTTCAACAATATCTATCGCGGCGAGCGGCTTTCTTTTGCCCGATTGACGGGTTTTTGGAAGGAGGAGCTGCCTGCGGTGCTGTGGGAAAGTCGCGGCCTGTTGTGGCTGTCGTTTTGTCTTTTTGCTCTGGCCTTCGGCATCGGGGTGCTATCCAGCCGGATTTATCCCGATTTCGCCCGCGTTATTCTCGGCGACGGCTACATCAACATGACCTTAGAAAACATCGAAAAAGGCGACCCCATGGCTGTCTATAAGGACAGCGGCCCGTTTGGCATGACGGTGGGCATTGCCCTGAACAACCTTTTTGTGGCCCTGCGGACTTTTGTGTTGGGGGTGCTGGCCACGGTCGGGACGGTGTTCATCATGTTGTACAACGGCATTATGGTGGGTGCTTTTCAGTATTTTTTCATTCAGCAAAACACATTTTGGCCTTCTTTTCTGGCCATCTGGATACACGGGGTGCCGGAAATCAGCGCCATCATCATTGCGGGGGCAGCAGGGATGGAGGCAGGTTCGGGCCTGCTTTTTCCCGGCACTTATACGCGGATACAGGCATTTCAGTTGTCGGTGCGGCGGGGGTTCAAAATTTTTCTCGGCATTGTTCCCCTCATTTTGTGGGCAGCATTTTTGGAAGGTTTTTTTACCCGCCATACCGAAGTGTCCGACCTGCTGCGCGGGGCGTTTATCACAGCTTCTTTGGGCATGGTCCTCGCCTTTTACGTGTGGTATCCGCGCTACAAGGCCCGGCTGCGCGCGGGGACATCGGCCAAAGCGGTCAGGGTGCTGCCTCCCACAGCCTCTTCGGTGCTGGATTTCACCTCCATCAAAACCTCCGGCGAGGCATTTGCCGAGTCTTTTCTGCTGCTGCGCCGTTACGGCGGGCTGCTTTGGGGTGGGGTAGGGGTGCTTTCCCTTGTTTTTTGCCTGCTCTATTCCCTGGAGCACGAAGTGGTCGAACCCCCCTTCACGTGGGACAGTACCAGCTGGATACGTGCCTGGTTTTATCCGATTTTCAACTTTTTTGACCCCGACCTGTGGGAGCTACTGCCGTTTTTGCAAACTTTTTTGCTGACGGTTCTGACAGCCCTCGGTTTGCGGGCAGTAGAACGCGCCTATATGGCTTCCAGCACCTCTGCCGCAGAGACAATGGCAGACAGGCAGCGGCCAACAGGGTGGCTCCGGTCTGTAGTGTTGTTGTTGCCGGTTTTTCCCTGTGTGTATTTATGGGGAAGCGTGGCCCCGTGGTTTGGGTGGCTGCTTAGCTGGATGCTCCTGCCTTTTTGCCTCTTGTGGGCAGCGGTGTTGTATTTTGAGACCTCCAATCCGCTGACCGCTTTTGGCCGCAGCTGGCAACTCTACCGTTACGGTGCCTCCACGGGCTTGGGCCTGCTGGCCGTACACTTTGGGATGCTGCTGCTTGTAGCCCTCATGTCGCCTCTCTGGACCATGGTGCTTCAACTGTTCAGCTGGTGGATTCCCGCCGGAGACGACCACATTGCAAAGTACCAACAATATGCCACTACCTTAGCCGCTGCTTTTGTACTTTATTTTGGTTTTCTGCTTACCACGCTTGCTATGGGGCTGCTCTATTTCTCGCACCGCGAGGTGGCAGATGCCACCGTTTTGACTGACAAAATTCAGGAAGTGGGCAATACGCCGCGCATTCGGGGATTGCAAAAAGAATAATTTAATTTGTTAATTGATTGATTTTTTCATTTTAAATTTGTTCAGGGTCTGGTTTTTTCCCAATAAACAGTTGCTGACTTCACAGTGCGGGCATTGGGGCCGATCATTACTTCAAAATTCCCCGGTTCCCAGTCGTATTTCAGGTCGTAGTTGTAAAACTTCAGGTCTTGGGTGGTAATATCGAAGGTGACTTCTTTGGTTTCGCCCGGCTGCAATTCTATTTTTCGGAAGGCTTTCAACTCCTTTACAGGGCGGGTGACACTGCCCACCACATCGCGCACATACAGCTGAACCACTTCGCTGCCAGCACGGGTACCCGTATTTTTCACTTTTATGCTGGCTTTCAGGGTTTGATTGCCTGCCAGTCGGCTATGGCTCATTTGCAGGTCGCCATACTCGAATTGGGTGTAACTCAAACCAAACCCGAACGGGTAGAGCGGGTCGTTGGAAACATCTAAGTAGTTGGAACGGAATTTCTGAAACCACTGCCCTTCCGGCAGGGGCCGCCCCGTCATTTTGTGGGCATAATAGATGGGTACTTGTCCGATCACCTGCGGCCAGCTGGTGGTGAGTTTGCCGGAAGGGTTGACCTCCCCGAACAACACATCGGTGATGGCGTAGCCCGCTTCGCTGCCCGGATACCACACATTCAAAATGGCAGGCACCCGGTCGTGCTCCCATTTGAGGGCCAGTGGCCGACCGGTGAATAACACCAATACCACAGGTTTTCCTGTTTTCAGCAGCGCCGCAATCAGGTCGCGCTGCGCCTGCGGCAGTTCAATATTGGCCCTGCTTGATGCCTCGCCGCTCATTTCGGCGGATTCGCCTACCGCTGCCACCACCACATCGGCCTGTCGGGCAATCTCAACGGCCTCCTGAATCAGCACTGCCGCAGGGCGCGGGTCGCGCCGCAGCGATTTGCCAAACATTCCGGCACGCTCCTCAAAGAGGCTGTCTGCATCCAAGTTGGAGCCGCGCGCATGCAGGATTTTCACCTGTCCGCCTGCCAATTTTTTCATGCCGTCCAACAGAGAAATGGCTTCGCTGAATCGCGCCGCCACGGCCCACGTACCCGGCATGTTTTCGCGGTTATCGGCCAAAGGGCCGACCAAAGCCACAGTGCCCGATTTTTTCAGGGGCAGCACATTGCCTTCATTTTTCAGCAAGACAAAGGTTTGGGCAGCCATTTGGCGGGCTGCTTCGCGGTGTTGTGGCGTAAAAACCTCGGTTTTGGCGCGATTTTCGTCACAGTAGCGATAAGGGTCTTCAAAAAGACCGAGTTTGTATTTGGCCTCTAAAATGCGGCGACAGGCCTGGTCTATCTGTAGGTGGCTGATTTTGCCTTCTTTGAGCGACTGCGGGGTGTGTGTCAGGAAACCTTCTCCCACCATATCCATGTCCAATCCGGCATTTAAGGCGCGGGCGGACACCGTTTTTAAGTCGCCGATGCCGTGGGCTTCCATTTCATTGATGCCGGTATAGTCGGACACCACGAAGCCTTTGAAGCCCCACTGTTTGCGCAGCACGTCGGTCAGCAGCCAGCGGTTGGCAGTAGCCGGTACGCCTTCCACCTCGTTGAAAGAGGCCATCACCGAGCCGACTCCGGCCTCCACTGCTGCCTTATAGGGCGGAAAGTAATCGTTGTACATGCGCTGCCGACTCATGTCCGCCGTGTTATAGTCGCGTCCGGCTTCGGCTGCTCCATAGAGCGCGTAGTGTTTCACACAGGCCATAATGGTGTTTTTGGCAGCCAGGTCTTTGCCCTGATAGCCGCGCACCATGGCTGCCGCAATCTGTCCCCCCAGATAGGGGTCTTCGCCCGCGCCTTCGGCGATGCGGCCCCAGCGGGCATCGCGGCAGATGTCCGCCATCGGCGAAAACGTCCAGTTGATGCCGTCTGCACTGGCTTCAATGGCCGATATGCGGGCTGCCTGCTCTATCAGTGGCATGTCCCAGGAGCAGCTCTGGGCTAAGGGAATGGGAAATACCGACTCGTAGCCATGTATGACATCCATGCCAAAAAGCAGCGGAATTTTCAGGCGGCTTTCTTCGACCGCCACGCGCTGTATGTCCCGGATTTTGGCGACGGATTTGATGTTGAACAGGCCACCGACTTTGCCCTCGCGGATTTTGCGTCCAATGTCCGAGCTTTTTGCTTCGCCGGTTACAATGTCGCCGCTGCCGGGCAGATTGAGCTGTCCGATTTTCTCTTCTAAGGTCATTTTTTTCATCAACCCGTCAATGAAAGATTTCATTTTGACATTATCTGCGGCGGTTTGTGCCGGAAGGGTTTCGTTGAGCAACAAACTGATACACCCGGCGAACAGGAGAGAGAGCGGGAAGCGAAGGAACATAATTAAATTTTTTAATTTGTTAATATTTTTATTTTTTAATATGATAATTTTCAAATAGTTACTTTTGAAATAAAACGGATTGAGGCCGTTGAAGTACTTAAGCATTACTTGCGAATGCGCCACAAAGAAAAGCAAACTGCCGCAATTGTGAAAGTAGGTATGCTTTCCGCGCATCTGCTCTTTTCAGGGTTGTTCCCTGCTTTCAAAATCCTTCACCTCGTCGTAAGGAATCAGGTAGGTGATGATTTCCACATTTCGGATGACCGTGCGTCCCGCTTTCACTGTGTCGGGATAGCGCAGGTGTTCGGGCGTGAACACCACATACACCGCACGTTTTTGGCCGATGCTGCGGGCATAATACGCCAACTGCCCGTAGCCCCTGACAAATTGCAACTCCCCGGCGTACTTTTTGCACTCAAACAGCCACTCTTCCCCCCGGATGTTCACAATCAGGTCGCTGCGCCCCAGCCCGGCCTGTGCTTCGGGGTAACTGTGGCCCTCCACCTGTACCAAAAATGCCGCCAGCCAGGTTTCAAAACTGTAAAACAGGCTTGCTTCTTTGATCGAAATAAAGGTCCCGTCCTTGTCCTTCTCCCGAAACACCCCAAAACCCCGTCGCTTGATGTAGGTTTTGTATTCCGCCACCAATTTGTCCAAATTCAATTGGCCGTCCGGCAGAAAATACTCGCGGGCCAGCACCCCGGCAGAAATCTCGGCTTTTTCTCCATTGGTATAGGGATAAAATGCTTTGTACAGTCTTTTCTTGTAAAAAGGCACCCAGAATTCGATCATTTTGTTTTTGTCCTCCCGGATGATGCCGTTGATGTGCAGAATTTTGACGGGTTCCCTGTCAATGTCGAAGGAAATCTGGTCTTCCGTGTAAAGGAGTCTTTCCAAAAAGGGCCGAAAATCTCGGGCCTTGTTGAGGATATTGGCAAAATTTTTATCAATGGCCACATTCAGGTACCAGTGTTCCACCTCCAAATAGTGTTTGTAGCCGATTTTGGTTCGGTCGGGCCAGCGCGTGACCAACTGGCAGGCAAATCCATTGACCAATCCGGGTTGTCCGGCTGTGATGTCGAATATTTTTTTGACTACCTTTTTTTCAAACGCCTGCCCTGTTTCGCGGGTGTGTTGTTGGAGCAGTTCGGTGACTTCCTGTTCTGTAAAATAGGGGACAGGCAGGTTGTCTGCAATATTGAAAGGGCTGGCGTTGTCGCCCACCACGCCGACGATGTTGCTTACCCCCACCAAAATCACACTTTTCAGGCAATGCTGCTGACGCGAGTGGTACAGATTGCGGATGGTGTGTAAAAACTGACCAAAAAAGTCGGGATTCAGCCCTTCTACTTCGTCTATGACGAGTACTAAGCGGCGGTCGTTGGTATTTTCTATATAAAAAGAGAACTCGTCAAGTGTCTGAAAGGCGGGTGCATCGAGGCCGATGCCTTCAAGTTGGAATTTTAATTGGTTGAGCAGGCCGCTCAGCAAGGCACCTTTGTAGTTCTCTACGTTAAAATGGATCACCTGCAATCCCTGTCGGCGCACTTCCTCGGCCAACAGCCGGAAATAGGTGCTTTTCCCCGTCTGGCGCGGTGCCCAGATGGTAAAATAGCGCCTGTTTTGAATTAACTCCATCCCTTTGGCGATAAGACCGCTGCGTGCCAACGTGTAATGTTCGGCAGGTATGTTCGGTCCCGATGTATTGAAACTCCTCATGTTTGAGAGGCAAAGGTAAGGAAATTCTACTTCAATGCTTACGAGTAAGCATGCTCAACGTTTTAGTACAACTCCTGCTCAATCAAATACTGATTGCGAATGGCAGAATTTCGGTTAATCATTTCTGCCAAAAAACCTGTAAGAAAAAGCTGACTGCCTACCACAAGTGCCAAAATGCCAAAATGGAACAGGGGGCGATCATCAATGTCGTAGGCCCCATAGGCCAGTTTCATCAGGCTGAGATAGATCAAAATGCCGAGGCCAATGAGAAAAGAGAGTACACCCAACATGCCAAAAAAGTGCATGGGGCGCTTGCCAAAGCGTCCGACAAACCAGATAGACACCAGGTCTAAAAAGCCATTGATAAAGCGCTCCCAGCCCATATATTTGGACTCGCCATACTGACGCGCCCGGTGTTCCACTGCCTTTTCCCCGATCTTTGTGAAACCGGCCCATTTTGCCAGCACCGGAATATAACGGTGCATTTCACCATAGACTTCTACGGCCTTTACTACTTCTTTGCGGTATGCTTTAAGGCCACAATTGAAATCGTGCAGGTGAATGCCACTCATGGAACGCGTGGCAGCATTAAAAATTTTGGTGGGAATGGTTTTGCTCACCGGATCGTGGCGCTTCTTTTTCCAGCCGCTCACCAAGTCGTATTGACCGCTGCGAATCATATCGTACAGGGGCGGTATTTCATCCGGGCTGTCCTGCAAATCCGCGTCCATTGTGATGACCACGTCTCCCCGCGATGCCTGAAAAGCGGTATGCAAGGCGGCACTCTTGCCGTAGTTGCGCCGAAATTTAATGCCCCGGACATGCGGATTCTTGGCTTTCAGGTTTTGAATAACCTGCCACGAACGGTCGGTACTGCCATCATCCACAAAAATAATCTCGTAGGAATACCCGGCGGACTCGGCCACGCGCCGTATCCAGGCTTCCAGTTCGGGCAGGCTTTCTTCTTCGCTTTTGAGCGGAATGACCACGCTCAGGTCAGTCACAGAGGTATTTTGACTGTGCATCATAGGCATTCAAAGATCAAATTTAGTCAGAGGGGCCGGGCGAATTTGCTTTTTGGGTGCTGCTTTCGGATCGCGCTGTGCATAGACTGGCAGGAGCGGCGGGGCATCTTTACCGATCACCTCTGTCTGTTGTTGCAGGTGCGTTTTCTCTTTCAACATGCCTTTCCAACGTTCAAAAAGCGCTTCCTGTTGTGCAGCGGTCCAGCGCGGTGTGTCGGTATAGCAGCCCCTCGCAGCACGTTGTCGCCGTGCCTCAAACAGCGACACGGCACAGGCCACCGAGATATTGAGGCTCTCTGCAAAACCCGCCATGGGAATGAGGAAGTTTCCGTCGGCCAGGGCCAGCGCTTCGGCGCTGATGCCTTCGTCTTCATTCCCAAAAAGCAGTGCTGTGGGTTCCGAAAGGTCATAATCGTAGAGCGAAGCCCCGGCTTCGCCGAGGTGCGTAGCCAGAATGCGCCCGTAGCGCGCCCGCACCCGCTCGAAACAGGCAGCAATATCGTCAAATACATACACATCTATCCACTTGAAAGTACCTCCGGAGGTACGCTTGCCCAATACCAACCCCCTTTTGTCCAAGTAGTTTTTGGTGTAAATCACAAATACCTCCCGCACCCCGACGGCATCGCAGGAACGGAGTACCGCGCTGATGTTCAGCGGGTCGAAAATATTTTCCAGTACCACCGTCAGGTCAGGCTGCGACTGGCGGATCACATTTCTTATTTTTTGCTCCCGTTCAGCGTTCAAGGCAGAAGGATATTCAGAGTGTGGAGATGCAAAAGTGTGCAGGGGTTTATAACATTTCTATATAGAAGATCAGGTCGGCGTTGGGTGGAATCGTGCCTGACCCCTCCTTGCCATACCCCAATTTGGAAGGGATGAACAAATACGCACGGTCGCCGTGCCGCAATTGCATGGCTCCTTCATCAAACCCCGGGATCATCTGACCGCCTCCGGCGGGAAATACGATGGGGCGACGTGTTTTAAAAGAGTTATCAAAGGGGGTTCCGTCTGATAAACTGCCAAAGTAATTGACAGAAACAGCTTCGCCCTGTTTCACCGGAGCGCCGGTGCCATTGGTAGTAATATAATATTTAAGCCCGGAGGGGAGCGTTTTAATTTGTGCGTTGAGGACACCGGAGGAATAACTTTTCGCAGTGGCACGTACCTTTTGTTCTATGTCTTTTACGTATTGCTCGGCCGCATCTTCCATTTGCTTTTTGGCTTCTCCGCCAATAATGTGCAACAGCACCAGCTCGAACCGAATGTCTTTGGCTTTTTTGGCATCGGGGGGCAGCAAATCGCGCATGTGATCATCTACAGGTTGATACACCGTTGCACTGTCGCCCACCCCCATCAGGTAGGCAGCATCCATCATAGGCGGAATACTTGTTGTCTCGGCAGGGTCCATCATCTCTAATTGATAACCACCTCCTTTAGAACGCTGCAAAACTACTTTATCGGCTATTACTTCCACTTTAAAAAGGGCGATCTGGCCGGGCTTTGGTTTCATCCCACCTTTCTTGGTGTGGTGGTACATTTTATAGCCCTTGGGAGTGGTAATCGCCTCTGTCACTTTGTCGGCTTGCTGGGCACAGGAAACGAGGGACAAAGACGTGAAAAAAATGAAAATTAAAAAACGCATAGTTGTATTAAAAAATTCGGACCGCAAAGGTAAGCATTTACACGTTTCCGCCATAACTTTGCACGAGCGATTTTTGTATAGTAGTTCCTTCCGCAATGTTTCATGGTTTTTCATAGGCGAATTTTTATATGAAATTATACCTTTTCATAGTTTTTTGGTGTGTTTTTCATGTGTGCGCGCAGGCACAGGAAACTGTTTATCCCCGGTCAGCCCTTGCTGTAAAAATGCCCCGTAAAGACACGCTTCTTATTGGTACCATTGCTGCGGAGAATCGCGATACCATCTTTTTAAAGTTGCTGAATCGGGATACAGTGATGGCCATTCCGCGTATTCAGGTGGAATGGATGGATGTTCCGGCCATTAGCGGCCCGCAGTTTGACCCGCTTGTCTCTCCCTGGTGCAAAGCGCATCTCACCAATTACTTTCTGCAGGGGGCCTATGCCAAACCACAAAAAGGCGAGTGGCGCTACGCAACCATATACGGACTGGCACACGGCGTTGAGGCCGGGATTACCGAAAACTGGAGCCTGGCTATGGGGATCTTACCCTTTTTTATTATCCCCGATGCAGGTCTTACACCTGTGTGGATAGCGCCCCGGTTTTCCACGCAGTTTGCACGAAAGGTGCGTTGGGGAGCTACGGGCGTTTTTGCCATGGGCTATCCTTTTTTTGACAGATTTGATGACCGGGTATTTTTTGGTACCTTCCACACGGGCTTTACCTTTGGCAATGTTGAAGAGCACGCCACCATTGGCGGTGGCATTTTCCTGACACAGGAGGAAGGTAGGATGCCCTTTCTGTCCGGTGCTTTTCAGGCAAAGCTCAATAAACGGGTCTATTTTCTCAGTGAATCCATGTACTACGCATATTCTTCTGCTTTCTCAAGCGATGACCGCTATATCCATTCTTGCAACGGGCTGAAAATAGTGAGTCGGCGGGTGGCTTTCAACATCGGGGCAATGGGTACACTCAACATCTATTCAGGAAACACGGATATTTACATCATGCCGCTGTTAAGTTTGATGGCCGGCTTTGGAAAGCCTCCTAAAAAAAGGTAAAAACATGTTTTACCTGCCTTTTACATTCTTTTACAATTGAAAAAACCACATCCCCCTCCAACGCCTCTACCTTTGCAGCATTGTTTCACCATTCACTTAAAAACGTATGCGTCTATTTGTTTTTTCGTTTGGCTTGCTGTTGCCATTGCTCTATTGGAATGCTGCACGACATTTTGCCGTTCCCGCTTCTCCCTCTCCGGAATCTTGTTCTGATAAAGAAGGAGCCAAAGTTTTATTTCAATCTGCTGACGGCGGTCAAAACTGGCAGGACTTCAGTAAAGGGCTGCCCCACGACTTTGTTATCCGGCGGGTCATGGTTCAGAAAGGAGAGATATTTTTGGGCGGCGAAAACGGAATCCTGTACCACACCCGCACCCCGGCACCGGGCAAATGGTCGCGCGATCAGGTGGGCAGTTTCCTCACCGGCATGGGAGCCAGCGAGGATGGAAGGGGAATTGCGGGTATTTTTGAGGGGAAAAGCGGCCCTTATGTGTCTTTGATAGAGGGCGGCTTCTGGAAGAAGATTCCTGGTTCTGCCTTCTGGCAGCCCCTGCACACAACCCTGAAAAGTGATTTCGTCTATGATGTTCTCGAAACTCCCGAAGGAACCCTGTATGTCTGTTGTGATAAAGGCGTTTTCCGGTCCAAAGACGGCAGCCGTACCTGGGAGCTGCTTTATCAGAAAGAACATGCAGGGCAAATTAGTCTGCAAAACGGAGCCTTGCTGCTTTCCACGCGGGTGGGCATTCTGCGCTCCACCGACGAAGGGGCCAACTGGGAGAACGTACTGTCAGAAACTGAGCATATATACGACCTGCACGCTCTATCCAATGGCCAAATAGCAGTCCTGTGTACCCGTCCCTCCAATCAGCCCCAACAGGAAAAGACACATCTGTATTTGTCTTCAGATGGAGGCCGCAGCTGGCAACGCATCGGACAGGATCAAAACTTGGTGACCCGTCTTGAAAGTACCCTGAGCGAGGCAGGCCGCATTTATGATATTGAACAAGTGGGTACTTCTCTTTTTTGCAGCCATGCACAGGGCGTTTCCCGCTCTTCGGATGGGGGGATGACCTGGGAATTGGTACTTCCCATGGAACCCGTTCGGGAAAATATCTGCTACGACCTTATTGTATCGGAGGGCGTGATCTGGGCAGCCCCCGTTTTTGTGGGTTGTTAGGGCAGCCCCACGCCTGTCAGGTTGGTCCCTTAATGAATAAAATTTCGGAAAACGGATGAATAATTCCGTGCCTTGCCATATTTTGTTTGCCGCCGTGCTGTTCTTATGAGTATAGCACGGCGTGTTTTTATGAAACAGGATTCATGGAAACACCCCCTATCCTTCCGCCCCCGGCTTTTCCACCCGGAAAGGCTGCTGATAAAAGCGCCTGCCGGTAGCCTTATACAGGGCATTGGCCAAAGCGCCGAATACAGGCGGGAAAGGCGGTTCGCCCAAGCCGGTCGGGTCTGTGTTGTTCTGCACAAAATGCACGTCAACGGCTTTGGGTGCCTCGTGGTGGCGGATAATGCGGTAGGTATTCAGGTTGCGGTGTTCGGTTTTCCCCTCCTTGAACCCCATATTCCCGTAGAAAGCGTTGCCCACGCCGTCTATTACGGCTCCTTCTACCATATTGGCGGCTGCGTCGGGGTTAATTACAATGCCGCAATCTATGGCGCTGCAAACGCGCTCCACCACGGGCTGATTGTCTTCCACCCGCAAATCAATGATGTGGGCAGCGTAGGAGTTATGGCAGAAATAAGCGGCCACACCCCGGTATTTGTGCTGATTTTCCGGTCGGCCCCAGCCCGCTTTCTCTTTTGCAAGGGTAAGCACCCCGGCATAGCGGTCGGGGTCGTAGTCGTTGGTTTTACCCACTGGATTGTCTTTTGCCTTTTTCAGAAGCTCTAAGCGCAGGTCAATGGGGTCTTTGCCCATCGCTTCGGCCAACTCATCCAGGAAAGATTGCTCGGCGGCTGCAATGAAGTTGGAGCGCGGTGCCCGGAAAGCCCCAATGGTGATATTGGAAGGGATTTCCCAGCCTTCTGCCAGATAATGATCTACTGCCCCTGCCGGGAAGCGGTTGGCGGACACGGGGTGTTCGGGGATGCCCCCGCCTTTTACGTGAAAGGCCGTCAGGTTTTTGTCGGCATCCAGGGCGGCCCGGTAGGTAGCCGTGTAGGCAGGGCGGTAAATGCCGTAGGTCATATCGTCCTCCCGCGTGTAAACGAGTTTGACAGGCGCATTTACTTTTTGCGAAATGAGGGCTGCTTCCACCATGTAATGGCAGTAGGCACGGCGGCCAAATCCGCCCCCCATGCGCGTCATTTGAATGTCCACCTTTTCAACGGGCATGCCCAGGCGCTTGGCCAAGGTTTTTTCGGCAAATTCCGGGGCCTGCAAAGGCGCTACAAACAGGGCCTGATCGGCAGTCACGTGGGCGAAGCAGTTCATCGGCTCCATGGTGTTGTGGGCCAAAAAAGGAGCCGTGTAGGTTCTTTCCAGTATTTGGGCCGCATTTTTGAAAGCGGTTTCCGGGTCGCCGTCCTTTCTCAATTCTTTGGCGGGCTGCTTCGCCATGTCCGCCATTTTGGCTAAGTGCGCGGTGGTACTCTCCAAACCCGCCGGAACGAGCTGTTCCACTTTGCGCCCGAAAGCATCTATGATTTCTTTTGTTTCCACAATGGGTTCCCACTCCAATTTCAATTTTTTGCGCGCACTCATCACTTCCCAGGTAGTTTTTCCCACTATGGCCACCAATTTATTGAAGGTACGGGTATCAAAACCGGTCTTTTCATACCCCTCCGGGAAAACCTCAATGGGAAAAACCGCCGTTATGCCCGGCATTTTGACGGCGCGGGAGGCATCAAACGACTTCAATTGCATCCCGAAGGCGGGGGGATGCTCTACCATAGCAATCAGCATCCCTTCCACCTGATAGTCCAAGCCAAACAGGGGCTTGCCCGTGACGATGTTCAGCCCTTCCACGTTTTTGCGCGAGGTGCGGACAATCTTCATTTGGCCCACTTCTTTCAAAGGGGTACCTTTGGGTATGGGCAGGATGGCCGCAGCCGCAGCCAAGTCGCCGTAGGGCGCAGATTTTCCGCTTTTTGCGTGGTGCAACACGCCTGCTTCGGTGGTAATTTCTTCCACCGGCACCTGCCAGCGCTGAGCGGCGGCCTCCCGCAGCATTTGTCGGGCGGCGGCACCTGCTTCGCGCAGGGGCTTCCAGGTGGTACGCACCGAATGGCTGCCTCCGGCCATCTGCCGGGTGTAGCGGGTGTTGTCGTAGGGGGCCTGCTCCACCACTACGTCCTTCCAGTCCACGTCCAATTCCTCCGCCACAATCATAGGCAGGGAGGTCTTGACGTTTTGGCCAAATTCAGGGTTTTGCGACATGATGCGAATCACATTGTCGCTGCCTATTTTAATGTAGCTGTTGAACGTATGCAGGTCAGCAGGCAAATCAGCCGCAAGGGCAGCCGCCCGTTTTTCGGACACGGCCCCGCTCAGCCATTGGATGCCGAGCATCATGCCGCCGCCGGTGAGGGCAGACACTTTCAGAAAGGAGCGTCTGCTATAGGAGGTCTGTGCTTTTTCCATTGTTGTGTAGTGGATGTGTGATGCCGGGGCATCGCCTGTGTTACTTTTGAGCGGCAGCCTGAATGGCTGCTTTGATGCGCAGATAGGTGCCGCACCGGCAGATATTGCCGCTCATGTAGGTGGCGATTTCGTCATCGCCGGGGTGGGGATTATTTTTGAGCAGGGCCACTGCGCTCATGATCTGCCCCGTCTGACAGTAGCCGCACTGGGCCACGTCGTGTTCTAACCAGGCCTGTTGTACCGGATGGTTTCCCCGTTCGGAAAGCCCTTCTATGGTGGTAATTTCCTGTTTTTTCACTGCCGAAACCGGCAGCTGACAGGAGCGCACGGGTTGTCCGTCCACGTGTATGGTACAGGCTCCACAGGCCGCTACGCCGCAGCCGTATTTGGTGCCTGTCAGGTGCAGATGGTCGCGCAGTACCCACAAGACGGGGGTGTCCGGGTCCACTTTGACCCGACGTGCAGCGCCATTGACGTTCAATGTGTAAGTAGCCATAGCAAAATAGCCCGATGAAGGCGTGGATTGAAATGAAGGGGCAATATTAAAGATTTTTTCGGAAAAAAAGCGGAAATTAAAGATTAAATGTTCCTCACCGGGGTTCATAGCGCCATATATCGCCGTGAATGCCATCATTAGTGACAATGTTGGTACCTGTTTCGATCAGGCGACTCAATCCGGTTCCGGCGTATCCGTAGGGGCCGATGGAAAAACCGACCGCCCGATGCCGCCGCCCCGGCGGGAAAGGAGCGCGGTCCAGCCATTCGTTGCGGGCAGGGTCGTACTCCCAAAAATCTTTGAGTTCCCCATACGTGATATTGAAGCCCATGCCCACATAGCCTTTGGATTTAATCGAAAAGGCCACAGGCGCAGAGCGGCCTATGCCGCGAAAATATTGTATCTGTTCCCAGCGGCCCGTATCCGCAGGGTCAACAGGAGGGTGGAAACGCCAAAAGTCAGTCAGTGCATCTAAGCCCAATCGGCCTGCTCCCACGTAGGCAAACTGGTCCACAGCGAAAGCGGCTGCCTCGGTGCGGCCTGCTGTGTATCGAACGGGGTCGGAGGCAGACCGTCTCAATGGCAGGGCAGCCACCTTGCGCCAGCGTCCGTTGGCGGGTGTATATTCCCAAAAATCGTTCAGCGATACAATCCGCGTTCCGTCCGATCCTTCTCCTGCACCGACGTAGCCCCGGCCATTCAGGGCAAAGGCCACTGCGCCGGAGCGGTTGCGGATGGTGTCCGAATCGCCGGTTGACCAGCTCTGGGATTTGGTGTCAAATTTTAGAAAATCAAATACCAGACACGGTTCGTTGGTGCAAAAAGCATCATAATAGGCCCCTCCGGCAAAATAAATGGTATCGCCAATGGTGAAGGAGGCCGTTTTGGTGCGCAGGTAAAGGGACGGGGTTGTCCCGGCGCGGCTCCACGAGCCGCCTGTGGTCGTATTCGGATCGGGCGTAAATTTCCAGAAATCGGCGGGCAGGGTATTTTGCAGGCAGTTGGTATTGACATCGCAGCCAAAGCCTGCATAGCCCTCCCCATTGCTGCTGATGGCCACGCCTTCCTGAAAAGCAGGCAGCCCTGGCATGCGTTTCCAGCCGTCGGCCACCGGAAAACTCCGGGCGGCACTGTAAAACACCTTGTTCTTTCCTTTTGCGTAAGCCCGTAAGTGGTAGAGGGTGTTCAGTCTTAGGTCGCCGACTTTGCCCGAAAAGGGGCCGTCGGCAGAGACGGTGGCGCGCTCTGTTACGGTGATGCAGTCGCTGCAACCCAATGCAGGATTTGGGGTGGTGTGGGACAGCACATAGCCGTATTCCGTAATGGTATCGCCCGTCACCTGTAGCCCGGAGAAAACCCCCGACAGAAACGCACTGTCATTTTTGACCACTATGGCACCGGTCACTACAATGTCGCCCAGGCGATAGACCTGTACGTTGCCGTATAGCCTGCGCTCGCCAATGGCCGCAAAAGCGCGAAAATAGTAACTTTTTGTGGCTTCAAAGCCTTCAAAACGGGCCTCGAAATTGCCACCGGGCAGCAGCACGGCAGTCAGGGTATTGCCGGAGGGGACAGCACTTTGCAGCGCCTCCAAGTCGGTATTATACAGGAAGCCCACTGCATCGGGCCGAATGTCTTCGTTCAAACCGGTTACTTCTCCCCGTAACGTCGCCGATTCCAGTCGTCCGGTCAGCGGGCGGGTGAATACTTCAAAAAAAGGAAGGGCTTCCAGCTTGTTTTTCTGACAGCCCTGATGTGCCAAAAAGGCCAACAGTACCCATACAGCAGCCGTGAAAAACAGGAACTCATTTTTTAGCATAGAACCTGGTAAGTAAATGTGCTAATTTTTTAATTTTATAATGTGTTAATTCTTAAATATTTACAATAATAATTTAAATTAAATTTGAAAAATTATTGGATCGAAGCAGGTATATGCCTTCGCGCCCGGCCCAAAGAGGCTGCCACGGAGGCATATACGTTTATTTTTAGCGCTGCACCACCAATGTCTGTCGCAGGGGGCTGCCGTTCACAGTGGTAACGATGTGATAGAGGCCGTTGGGTTGAGCGGAAAGATCAATGTCCCACATCTGTTCTCCTTCCAGATCGGCAGGTGGTTGCAGGGTCTGTATCAGACGGCCGGTCATGTCCCACAACTGCACCGCCACGGTGGCAGGGTGGGGGAGCGACAGATAATGGATGCCCTGTCCGGTGGTCGGGTTGGGCAGGGTGCGCACCACGGCTCCTTCGGCCCCTGTGCTGCCCCGATCTTCCACCTCGTCGCCGGATTTGCCGCCATTGATGCCAAACTGATCTACCCGCACAACGTGGGCCAGCAAATGGGGCTGGCTTTCCGCATAGAAGCGGATATAGGCCGATCTTCCGGCCGTACCCGTATGGGGGGTCACCGACACCGATATCACGGCAGTGCCGGTTCCGGCAGGGGGAGTATAGGTCAGCCAGGGCGTATTAACAGGCGTTTCGGAAATGGGCGAATCCGTCACTAAACTTTTCCAGGCCGTATTGCCCGTGCTGAGGCGAAATTGTTGCAGCTGGGCCGCAGTTGCCGTAGAGATAAAAGAAAGCAGGCGGGTATCGGAACCAAAAGGAATGGTGGCCGCAGGCGACATATATTCGAGGGTACTCAGTTTGGTGCGCTCGAAACGCTCCCCACCCGTATTGCCATTTATGCCGACAGGCACGAAAGACAAATTCATGGGATAGAAACTGCGCTGGGTGCCATTTTGGCGCGACATATAAATTTTGAATTGCTCGTTGGGTTTGTAATCGCACGAGTCGCTCAGTCTTATTTCGAAAGGCAGGATAGTGCTGTTTATGATATGCACCTCTGTTTGCCGCAGTTTGTTGTCCGGCGCATCGTACATGACACTGACTGCGTCATCTTTTTTGAAGATGTAAGCAGCGGGAGAAACAAGAAGTCTGTGGGTTTTGGCTGCCGATGCAAGGGCATTGCAGGTCGGCCCGTTGGGTATGGAACCGATGAAATTGGTTTGCAGCACAAAATTTCCGGTTCCGTTCGTTGCATTGCGATCCACTACAATATAATAGACACCCGGGGTCACCGGAAAGCCAAAGGAAGCCGTGTCCTTTTGTACATTCTCGCCAAACGCCACACAAGAGCCGCCACAAATGGACGAATAAGCAAAGGCACCTACCGGATGGTTTTTGGAAATGAGCCGTACCTGCATGGAGCCAGTACCCGACACAGTAAATTTATAAACGGCTTCGCGTCCGGCGTAGGTGCGACTGCCGCTGTAACAGCTTTTGTAGGCTTCGCCGGTTCTTGAAAAACGCGGATCACCCGCCCCCGCTCCTATAGAACCTGCTATGTTGCCATTGGCAATGGAGAGGGTGGTGGCTCCCGACTGGCAAAAGCCCTCCGGTATGATGGAAAAATTGTTGTAAGACGATCCGAGTGGACCCCAAAAAACAATGTAATAGAAAACGTCGGGATGGTAGTTGGCCGGCACCGTGAATGCCTGTCCGGACTTTACTTCGCCCACGCAGACCGGCTGTCCGGTATAAAGGCCGGTGGACAGGTTTTGACAGGCAAAAATGTGGCAGCGCACGCCTGTGCTGCTATTGTAATTGAGGCTAATCTGCTCCGGTTGGCCATTCGATTTTTTCTTGAGATTATAGAAGGTATAAACTTCTGCAAAAATGGCCGCTGTACCTGCCGAAGCATTACAGATGCCACCCGGCAGTTTCAACTCGGCGGGGGCATCGTCGAAAGGCTCCAATACACCGGAGTAGGTCTCTGCCCGGTCAATGAAAGCGCCACCCATGTCGCACACGCTCGATGAAGTACCCATTTCGGAAGGGGTATAAAGGTCGCAGGCCGCCAGCCCCATATTGTTGTATCGGTTGCCTCTTTCTGTATAAACCGGCAAGACTACAGAAGTGGCAAGGCAACTGGCTTTCTTTTGCCAGATGCATATATTATCCACCGCAAAACTGTAATCGCTGCCATTGGCCCAGAAGCTCGGGCCTGCCAAGGTCTTGCGCTGCGTGGTATTGGCAGATGCCGGATGACTGGTGGTAAACTTCCAACTGCCCACAAAAACATCGGCAATCCACAACTCTGCCACATCGTTGTTGATGTCTATAATGTTGGTGACATTGACCCATGCGCCGGGCTGGTAGTCGAAGCGGGCTGCCACAATCTTGACCGCTTGTCCGTTGTTGATCCGCACCTCTCCCTTGCCTGTGGAGAAAAACTCTGTTTCATAGGCAATTACGCCGCCATTGGCGGGCAGGGTGTGTAATATGTCAAAATACCCTTTTTTACCTGTGGTTACTTTCATGCGCCAGGAAAGTCGGAACCGCCCCGCAGTGGCATTATCTGTCCGGTAAATTAAATCGGGTTTGGAAGTGCTGCTTCCGGCAAACATCGCCACTTTGTTGGAGCTCAGAATGCTCTCACCGGCAACCGTTGCATCGGGCGTGTTACTTGACCACAGGCTCCAGCGCGACCCCTGCACACTCAGCTTTCCGACGCTGTAATTTTCGAAGTCATCGGCGAACAGCTTATCGCCGCCGGGTTGGGCAGCAAGGGTTTCCTGGCAGTCGCAGGTACAATCGGCCTGTAGAGTAAATACCCCCTGGTCGGTGGCTGCCTTTCCGTCTATCATGATGTACCAGGTACCTGCGTCGCAATTTACGTCCAATATTTCGCGCTTTACCCCCGTGGTTTTGTTGTTTTTTACGGAGGCCGCCACCACATTGGCAGGGTTGCAGGTGTTCATCAGGAGGATGTCTAAGTCCACCGTAGTGAGCGCAATGTCCAACACAATTTGCAGGTTGCTTTTTTGGGCAAGCGTGAGGACAAAGAGGCGGTCCGGGCCGCTGAAACTCACACCCGTTACGCCGGCAACGTTGCCGTTGTATTTCACATCGTTGCCCATGCCAATCGTGGTGGAACTGATGGGTGTGCCGCAGCTGATCGGGGTCGGATTTCCGCAATTTTCAGGCACTGGCAAGGGGTCTTTGACTGCAGGCAGTGCATCGGAGGAAGTTTTTTCGGAAGGCAGGTAGGAGGGGGGAGTAAGGGGCTGTTGTGCCGATCCCATGTTCATAACAGAACACAGGAAAAAGGACAAAAAGAGAAAGCGTTTCATTTTTCAGTGTGTTTTTAATAAAAAGATGTGAAGCGAAACGGCAGTGGGGAAAGCAAACCGTTGTTTGTTTAGGAGAATCATCAGGCAAAGGTAGCATCACGCTATAAATTTTTCAAATGTTTTATTAAAAAATGCGTAAAAAAGCGTCATTTGGACATTATTATTTTTGTTTTTGCCCTATTATGGTTGGTTTGTCCTTTCTATGACCAAAAAAAACGGAAACAAATTAGAAGATTAGCATTATTTTTGCAGGGATTTTATCCATTCAAAGTTCTTTTAAATATTTATTTTCTATGCAAAACACGTACATGATTGCGCGCAAATCCTCCTGTTTTTACGCCCTCTTTATCACCCCCGTATTGTTTCTACTTGGCACCTGCTGCCTGCACGCCCAAATGACAGGCAATGTAGTATGCAGCGACACATTTTATGTAAAGTTTCCGGATGACCGGATTATAACTGCCTGCGACGGAATCGGACACTGGGGCGAGCCTGTGTTTTTCCCCGACACCCTGAACGCCCTTGCTGCCTCTTTCAAAGATGATAGCAGCTACACAGATATTTACTCCTGCCTGCTCATCCGGCGTACATGGCGCGTGATAGACTGGTGCACCTACAATGCGACTTGTCCCCTGACACCCGTACCCAATCCCAACCCGATGGTATCGCCGATAAGCAGTGCCAATTTGCGGGGGCCGATTGTTTCAGGCATACAACAACCGGGCAATCCGTGGGCGGCTACGGTCATGCGGGTGTCTGCCACCGATCCCGGTCCCACCAACTTTTACAAGTTCTGGAAAGCACCCCTTTCCTGCGGGGGCCTCCCCAAATTCAACGGCTATACCTACGAGCAGGTGATTCGTGTGCAAGATACAGAGCAACCCCAAGTACAGGCCGCGCCCATACAGGGTGGTGACAGCACTGCAAATATTGCATCACTCTGGGACGATCCTGCTTTTTGGAATGCGTCCTTGAAAACATCCGATCTGCCGGAAGCCCCCACATCATTGAGCATCACGGCCTTCGATCTTTGCAGCGGTTCCCGGTTGAAAATACGCTACCAATTATTCTTAGACTTAGATGGCAATGAGGTGCCGGAAACCCTGATTGACAGTGATTGGTTGCCAAGCGTCGGACAAGTCATGTTTGGCAATTTGACGGGTAATGGCAAAGCGGTCAATTTTGATAAAAGAACCGGTACGTGGGTCGAAAAATACCAGTTTGCCCTGCAAACTGTTGTGAACGGCCAGAATAAGGTCACCGCATCTGTTAAGTTCAGCCCCCGAAATAATCCCTCTGCTTATTGGCCATTGGAACTGCCCTACGGAAAACACAAAATCGTATGGTCGGTTACCGACCCGTGCGACAATGTTTCCACCGTCGAACAGGTATTTAGCATACAGGATGTCCGCCCGCCTTCCCTAAAGTGCAGACCATTGACTGTAAACATCGGGTCAGCCAAAAACGCAGCTATTGCTGCCACCGACCTTTTGGAAGATTTATATGACAACATTACCCCCAATAAAGACCTGAAAACAGCCCTTTCCACGGGAGAGCCTGCCCCTGCGGCTTTTCCACGCGATGCGGCAGGTAACCCGATTGGCAGCCTTACTTTCGAGTGCGAAAACCTCGGCCCCAATGTGGTACAAGTCTGGGCGGAGGATCAGACAGGCAATGCCGGTTTCTGTCAGGTGCTTGTATTAATTCAGGATAATTTATGGAGATGCAGACAAAAACCCTCTCTGAAAATTACTACCCATACAGAAACGGGTCAGGGCATTGCCAAGGTGGACTTTTCGCTGTCGCCCTTCCATCCGGCCGCCCTACCCCTTTCCCTGTATATGAACAGCCCTTCGGCGGGCGTTTATGTGTTTAGCAACGCTATCCCGTGGCCCATTTCCTACAAAATAAAGCCCATCCGCAACGACAATCCGTTGAATGGGGTGAATGTTTCGGATGTATCGGTGCTTGCCAGGCACCTGACAGGCGCACAAAAGTTGAATTCGCCTTATAAAATCATTGCTGCCGATGTCAACAAGTCCGGTGCAGTCAACAGCGCCGATCTGGTGGTGCTGCGCCGGGTGATTCTCGGACTGGATCCGGCCTTTCCGAATAATACTTCCTGGCGGTTTGTCAACCGGCTCCACATGTTCCCCAATCCGCAAAATCCGTTCAGTCCGGCATTCCCGGAGGATGTGAGCATATTGGATGCTCAGGAAGACAGCCTGAAATCCCGCTTTATCGGTATCAAAATCGGCGATCTGAACGGGACGGTGCAGCCCAACAACCTGACAACAGGGGCTTCAGGCGACAGAAGCAGGGCCATCATTCAGGTACAAGACCGCTCTGTTGTCTCCGGCGAACGCATTGCCGTCGTTTTTGAAAGTCAGGAGCCGCTGGCGGCCCAGCAGTTTACGCTGGAACACCCGGGCCTTAAACTGCTCGCCATCGAGCCGCTTTGTGCCGATATGAGCCGGACAGATTTTGGCTTCTTCCCCGAATCCGAAATGTTGACTCATGCCTGGAGCAGCACGGCCAAAAACGGCACAAAAACGCGCTTTCAGGCACACTTCCGCGCCACGCAGGCGGGACAGTTAAGCGATTTTCTGCGGCTTTCCGATCAGATTACGCCTGCGCTGGCCTATGCCACAGGGGAGGTGCCTCAAAAACCTGATCTGGTTTTTTTGCCGCCCGCAGCTGCCCTGCAGGGGCTTACCGTGTTGCAACAAGCGCCCAATCCATTCTCCGAAAAGACCGATATTCAGTTCTATTTGCCGAAATCATCGCTGGTTTCCCTGCGCATCACCGATGCCAATGGCCGCCTGCTGGCAGAAGCACACCGCACCATTGAAGCAGGCGTTCAGCACTGGCCCGTTGATGGCAACCATTTGCCCGCCGGGGTGCTGTTTTGTACCCTGACTTCGGAAAACAGCAGGGCCATGATTAAAATGATCCGACTGTAACAAGCGAGAATCGCTGATCTGAATTAATTACAGTAAATTACTTGTTTTCCACCTGCAACATCAACGCCGGTCGGGCCACAAAAAAGCCGGCCGACAGATCGCACTTCGGGAGTGCGACCTGCCGGCCGGCTTTTTATCTGTTTCCGCAAAACGAAGCTTATGCAATGGGTACTTCGTGGCCTTCACTGCCCGGCAATTTAGGCAATGTCAACTCTAACACGCCGTCTGTGTAGCGTGCCGTGATACTATTGGTGTCTATTTTGCCGTGGAGGGCGAAGCGCCGCTCAAACGGCCCACTTGGGTACTCTTGGTAGAGCCATTGGCTGCGTTCCTGATCCGGCTGCCTGTCAAATCGAATGGTCAGAATTTCGTCTGCTACGTTGACCTGAAAGGCATCCTTGTTGAGGCCGGGAGCAAAGAGGAACAATTCGTACCAGTCTTTTTGCTCCCGGATGTTGACGGGTACACTTGCCTGATGGCGGGCGAAATGGGCGGCACGGGGGCCAAAACCAAAGGAACGGAATTTTTCCTGAAACTGTTGGGCGCGATCGCTTCCACATTGGGAAGCCCTATGAGAATAACACATTTTTTTAGTGATGAGAGATGAGTGATAAGTGATGAGTGATGAGTGATGAGTGGGGAGAGATGAGTGGGGCCTTACAGTACTTCGATGTGGCGGCCTGCATAGTCGGACCGGCGCGCCTGGCGAGAGTAACCGTGCAGGGGTTCGGCAGGGCCATGATAGCCGGGCGACAACGAGGCTGGGGTATGCCAGCCTTGGAAAGGGGGCGCAAAAGCGGCCCCGGAAGACCGGGTCATGGCGTAGCGCAGGCCGCGCATGGCCATAAAAAGGGTTCCAAAGACCGCCAAAATGGCGAGTGCAAAGAACATGACTTTGAAAAGGGTAATAAGGAAGGCAGCGCCGAAGATCAGCGCGAAGAAAACTTTTATGGGTCTCATAAAAAAGTGAACGAAAAGTGAGATGAATGGTCGGCTGTTTAAAGGCGTTGCTTTTTTAGATTGCAACACCTGCAAGGCATTTCCGAATCTTTATTATGGAAGACGCAGTACCGAAATTTTTACTTTAAAAAAAGTGAAAAAAATCAGATTGAACATCATTTCCATATTACAGGAGACGCAGTACCGAAATTTTTACTTTAAAAAAAGTGAAAAGAGCAGCTACAGCAGTCTTTAGCTGTTGCAACAGGCGGAGTACGCCTGTCGGCAATCAATTATCGGATTTGTTTCTGCAACGGTTCTCCCAGGTCTGGCGCAATTGTTGGCGCTCCTCATCGCTGAGGTTGGCCCATTTATCCCGCCATTGTCGGTGGTGTTTCCAATGCTGGGGACGGCGCGCCGAAAAGCGGCCGAAAAGCAGGCGCGAAAGCACCAGAATGCCCAGTGCCTGCCAGTAATTCAAAGGGCGCACCCCTGTCACATCGGGCAGGATGGCATTCCAGAGAAACATCACCAGACCTCCTGTCAGCAGGGCAACGCCAATAAACAGAAGCGGAAAGAGCAGGCGGAGTCGTCTGCGCGAAGCAGGCGGATTGTTGAGAAAGGGTCGCATATTACGGTTGAATAAAGTCCTGATAAAGTCCCTGAAGGCGTTCGCGCAGGTGCTGCACGGCATAGCGCTTGCGGGAGATGAGTGTTTTGATGTTTTCGCCCGTGCGGTCTGCAATGGATTGAAAGGTTTCGCCTTCTAATTCATTGAGGATGAATACGGTGCGTTGTGGTTCGGGCAGTTCTTCCAAAGCATTGAAGAGGGCTTCCCAAATGGTTTGGCGAAGCAACTCGGTTTCCGGACTTTCGGCTTCCCATTCCAAAAGGGCGCTTACGATGTTTTCGCCGTCTGCATCCTCGCCTGGCGCTAAATCGTCTATGGAGACGGGTTTTTTGCGACGATAGCCGTCATTCAGGCGGTTGCGGGCCACGCGGTAGAGCCAGCCGCTCAGGTGTTCGATGGGTTCTAAGGCCCATACCCGGCCCAGCTGATACCAGACATCCTGCAATATATCTTCTGCATCTGCGTCGTTGCGCACCCGCCCCCGTATAAAACGAAACAGCTGTCGGCCGTAGGTGCCGACGGCTTCTGTAAGGCGATTTTGTGTGGACGCTTCCGGTGGTGTCATCATCAAAGTGGTGGTCATTTGTCCATTTTTCGGCAGAAGACGCGCAAGGTCGGGGTTTTACTTTAAAGATTTTAAAAAAAAATGTACTTTTGCACTCAATAATGTAAATATGACAGGAAAAACAAACGGCAACGGCCCCAAATCTTATTCTAAGTTCACTTTGCAGGACGTGGCTGCCTTGGGGCTTGTCCTGCGTGCCGGAGTCGTTTTTCCACCCCCCGGACCCCCTCCGCTGGTACCCAGTATGTGGCTGCAAGACGCATTGTCACTCAATACAGATATTGTAACAGGGTCGGAGAAAGCCAAGTCGGAATTTATCATTGCGCCCATTATTCGGGAGCTGGTGCGTCACAATCCCGATAAGATGACCGTATTTCCCGGGTATCAGTTCGATGTGCTGCCGGAAAAGGGTTTGACCGGGTATTGCGATTTTATTTTTTCCAAATCCGTACATACTCTGTTGATTGAGGCACCCGTTTTTTTTGTGGTGGAGGCCAAAAGCGATAATTTGGAAACCGGCACGGCCCAATGTATAGCAGAGATGTATGCAGCACAGATTTTTAACCACCATGCCGGGAAGCCACCTGCTCCGGTCTATGGGGCAGTGACCTGGGGGTTGCAATGGCGATTTTACAAATTGGAAGGCACTCTGGCTATTCAGGACGGGCGCATTTACTCCCTCAGCGAATTGTCCGAATTAATGGGCGCTTTGCACTGGGTAGTTAACCGTTAAAAGCGGTGCAGCGAATGCCCGAATTTTCCCGGCATTGAATTATTGTAACTATCCAGCCGCCTATCCCAACCACCTCGGAGAGGTTTAACGTTGGTAGAAATGATTGATTAACAAGATGTTGCGACCACGGAGAGGTCGAACGTCAGGGCAAAACCGGG
>WBZP01001418.1_pt1 | contig 29638 bp, 34 predicted proteins | sample 5204301 | NCBI WGS metagenome assembly WBZP01 (sample SAMN12412401, study PRJNA552823) | activated sludge metagenome | isolation source: activated sludge from nitrification reactor of wastewater treatment plant... | place: USA: Pennsylvania | collected 2017 | reverse complement strand
GGCCCCGCCAAGTGTAGGTCGCCGCTGCGTTAGCGAGCTGCAGCGCAAAGCCCACATTCCAAGCCAGCGCCGGAATCAGCACCGACCGCAGAGGGTCAGAGACGAACTGCGCCAAGAGCAGCGTTTGCGTCGTGCCACCCGGGACGGCATTGAACTGCGGCACCGCCTGAATCTGCGCCGTGCCCACGGAGGGCCCGGCATAGCGCGCACCTTGTGCCCCATAGACCGCGCTGGCTTGGCTCCATTGCCCGAGAGCCCCAGCGGGCTTACGGACGAAGCTGAGCGCGGTCGTGTTGAGCGCTGGAAAGATGCGCTGAATCGACGCCACGCTACGCCCTCAGCCGTTCCAGCTTGATGGTTTCAAGCGCCCCCAGCACAACCAAGCCATGCACATGATGCGGGCTCATCGGGCGAGCAGCATCATGCGATGCGCGCAACAGCGCAGCCCTTAGGCCGAACTCGTCGCAACGGCGCAGATGGGCCAAGGTCGCCTCGTCCATCATGCCGCGCTGAATCCACGCGCACGAGCGGGCCTGTGCGGCTGCCTCTCGCGCGGCGCGTCTGTCTGCTTTTTTCCCCACGGGCTCTCCTAGTCGGTGATGAGGATTCGGCCGGCGTACAGCACTTCCGGGCCCGACACCGTGTCATCGGCGGCAGTCACGTCCTGCACAGTCGGAGTCAGCGCGCCCACGCCGACAAGCACGCCTCCGGCGCGACAGCGCGCAACGAGCCGCGTGATCCCGTCATCGTCGAGCGTGTTCTCGGCGGCGGTTGATAGCGTGGTGACGCCGACGGTGTCCTGCCAAATCTGCGCCGCGTCGGCCAGACCAGACGCCCGACTGGGCCCGGTCTGATTCGTGCTGGCGAGGACAGCCGCGCCAACCGGCACCACGATCGGGCCGGAGTTATAAACGGAGTTGCCGACCTGCACCCAAGTTGCGAAGTTCGAGACATTGGGAACCGTCAACGCGAGCGAGGTCTTGCCCCCGGCGTCCTGGTAAGCCAGGCACTGCCACTGCTCAGGCACCACAGGGCCCAGCGGAAGCCCCGTGACCAGACTTCGCGAGTCCACCTGAATGCGCGGATTTGCCGCTGCGTCGATGGCATCCTTAAGCGTGACGGGCGCCAGCGTGTTGAGCGTCAATACGACGTTAGCGCCGGCCGCAGTTGCCCACGATGGCAGAGACGCCGTCGTCTTCGCATCGACTAGGTAAACCGCACCTTGCTGTATCCAGTCAGGCGCATATGCCGCTTTGCTGACGACGCAGCGCAAAATGCAGGTCAGCGCACGCGCGGCAGGCATATAGCCGGTTTCGATCGTGGCATCCGTGCCCACGGGGCGCCGACCCTCGCGCGACGTCGTGCCGTTGACCGACTCCGAGATCGCCGCCAGCGTCGCGGCGTCTACCTGCCGCCCGGTGCCGCTTCCCGACTGCAGCGCCACAAGCCGCGGCGAGCCGTCGCCGTAGTAGTTCGGATAGACGTAGATCGTGATCTGCGTCGCGCTAACCGGGGCCCCCGTGGCGTCGGTTGCGTTCTCGCCCCAGTCCTTATAGTCCGTGCCGTTGCCGCCGTTGGGCGGGCGCTGCATCTTGGCCTGGATGCGCAGGAGCAGCGAGGCACTAGACTCCTCGTTCTGCCCCTCGATCGCCGGCCCGGTCTGCAGCGTGATCGTGCTGTCCGAAGTCGGCGGCGGGCTCACCAGCGAGAGCAGCGTGCCAGCCGTGAGGTTGCCGGCCGTGCCCACAGATCCTAGCGAGGCTGCATCCCAAGTGCCGAGCACCTGCCCGGTCCCCGTTGTGCCAGGAATCGTGACGCCCGTTCGTAGCTGCAGCGTGATCCCTGCTGTAGTTGCCTGCTGCCCCGCAGTGTAGGCGGTTCCCGCCTCGCCGGTCAGGTATGCCGCATAGCCCTGCGCATACGTCGCGCCGCGTTGGCCATAGCCCCCAGCGCCGTTGCTGATGCCAATGGCTACGGCGAAGTTATTGAGCCCCTGATCTGACGATTCAGCCGACGGCACCGCGTCGCGTCCGGCTTGATCGACATCGCCGCCGATTGACTGCGTCACTTGCGCAAGAGAGCCGGCAAGCTCCCCGGCGAACGCAGTCGGCGCCGGTGAAAGCTCCGGCGCGCGATTCGTTACGATCGCGGCGATCTGATCTCGGTCAGTCTCAAAATCAGCGCTAGGCAGGCCCATCTGATAAGGCGCCGCTGATAGGGCGCCTAGTCTGTCAGAGGCACCTGCACTGTGCCCGGCGGATTGCCAGGAACTTGCACGCGGATCTCGGCAAACAACCGGCCGCCCTCAGTGCGGACGTCGAGCACATTCACCGCCGTGAGTTGCCCTGTCTTTAGCAGCACACCCAACCGACGCTCGGCGATGCGCTGCACCTGGTCTCGCGTGCCTGCGTTCGCTAGCTTCACCGCCCCCAGCGAATCGCCTGCGCGCTCGCCGTCATCGCCTACCCACGAATCCTGAATCAGCAGCCGCAGGATTGCTGGGTAGGGCTCTGATGTCGTCGCGAGGTCCGCGCCTGCGAGCACGAAATCGTATTTGCCGTTCGATCGGCGCTGTAGTGCGACGTCAGCCATGGGTCACTGAATCACGACGCAGGAGAGCAGGTAGACGCCATCAGGCAGCGTGGTCGCGGTCGCCAACTCCACAGCATCGGCAGCCACGCTTGACCAGTAGAACGAACCTGCAGCCGGTGGCGCTGCGCCTGGTTGCGTCAGGTTTCCCGGTGCTGGTAGCCCACTCGGCGCGCTGTCGTAGGCGCGAGAGAACGTGATACGAGCGAGCGGATTCGGTGTCCCAGAACTGACCGTCACTTGCACTACAAATGCCGCGTCTGTGCCCTGAAATAGGACCGCGCCGCCAGCGCCTACCCCAGGAAGCGCCGTCACGGTCGGAGCAGTGCCGCGCCCTCGGAAGTGCTGCGAGGTCACATCGTCAGCGGTCACCGTCTGCGCGATAATGTGGTCCTCTACCGTCAAGGTCTGCCCGTTAAGCGTCGCCACCCCGCCGCCGGCATTCGCAATCACGACCTCGTCGGTAATCACGACGCGGCTGCCGTCCGCGCGCTTTAGCTCAATCTTGCCCGGGGTCGGGCTGCTGTCGCCGTACAGCTTAATGACCGTTCCCAGTGTACCGCAGTACAGCGCGCGGTCTCCGGCCTTGCAGTCCTGCGGGCGCAGGTTTGGCACGCCTAGGCTCATGACCGACCCGCCGTCTGACTTGCGCCAGATCATTGCGTTGCACTCAGGCAACGGGACGCATACGTCGCCGAACTGCTCAAGGCGGGTGAGTTCAATCACCTGCTCTGGGCTGTCGCCGGTGGGGTCCGCCATGCGCACAACGTCCAACGTGCTCACTCCCTCGCCTACGCGGCTGATTCGTGTCTGGCTGAAAATGCCCGCCCACCATGAAGCGGCCATCATGCGGAAGTCCGAGAAGCGCATCAGCTCACCGGCCTTACAACCACGGTGCCCGACGGAATCAGTGCCGGGCGCCGGATCTGCTTATTTAGGCGCAAAATCAGCGACACGAGGTTGCGCATCTCGGCCGGCGTCTTGCCTGACTTGCCATAGTGCTGCTGGACGAATGCATAGATGCTCTGCCCTGGCTGCCGTGTGACCAGTGTTTCGATTGGGATTGGCTGCGCCTGGCGGATTGCGACGTCGAGCTGCGTAGCGGAAAACAGCATCGCTTCGACTGCCAGAATCGTATCTGTGACATCTGCAGCCGGACCTACCGCACGCAGAGCTACGATCGCGCTCTGCGCCAGCCCAGGAAGCGCACGAAGCTGCTGTTGCACGCTGGGACCATATAGACCGAGAGCGAAACTCTCCTGCGCTGCGTCGGCGTAGGTGCGTGCGGATTCTGTCGAGACGTTGACCAGTTGCTCGGCGGTCACTGCCAGTGCGCGAGCGTCGAGATTCGGCCGCCCAAACACCTTCACCCGCAAATCAGCCGCCGCCGTGTCCGCCGTTCTCGACTGCGCCTGTACTGCCTGCGTGCGCGCCGATGGCCCAGCGCGGAACGAATCCGCCTCGCCGATGATAGCCGACTCAAAATCGACATCTACCAACGTGGTTTGTTCGCCGCGCTCCGTCCACAGCACTTCCTCCCGAAATGCCGTGATGACGACCTGCCGCGTGCCTCGCCGAGGATCTAGCAACGTGCCGCGTCGGTTCTGCGCTAGCGCCGGGATGACCGTGTAGTAATCCTGCGCCGTCGTGCCCACGAACTGCAGTTTAACCTTCGTGGTCGTGTCGCCGTCGCCGAGGTCTTCTTTAAGGCTGCCCTTCTGCCCGGGGATGACGTGCTTACCCCAGCGCCCCGGGATCTGATTCTCAAACCCCGGCGCATACCGCCCGAGGTCGATGTCACTGCCGTTGATCGGCGTGTAGATGAGTCGCGCCATTTACGCCCCCAGAAGACCGAGCTTACGCAGCACCACATCCGCCTCAGTTCCGACGCTGGCGTTTTGGTGCTTTGTCACTTGCTCGATCATGAAACGTCCCTGAATCCGTAGCCGGCTGCTGTTCAGTTCCGCAATGTTGCCCTCGACGATAGGGCGCCACTGTCCATCTGGTCCCGGCATGCTGTGCCCCTGCACGGTTAGCCGGATCTGCGTCTCTTTGTAGAGCGACTGCTTGCGCCGCCACTCCGCGCGAACCCGGGCGAATCCTTGCTGGTACTGCTCAGCATCCGAGAACGTGTGCCGTCGGAAGATGCGTCCATCCGGTGCGCCTAGGACGTCCTGCTTGCTCTGCCCGTAGAACCGCCCGGCGTTGGGGTTCGTGATCTTGTCGAACGCGAACTGCTGCGGCGGGGCAATGACTGACCCATAGCAATCGTATTCGTCGTAAAGGTCTTCGCCATCCAGAATCAGCGACGAGCGCTTGACCCTGAAATTCCGGTCGTCTGCGTGGTCTTCAAACACATACAGCGCCGCATCGTTCTGGTAGTCGTCAGGATTGAAGACCTGCACGAACCCATCGGCGCTCACGTTGATGAATGATCCCGAAGATGACGTCAGCCCGGTCAGGCGCGCGTATCGACTGATTAGGTCGCCAACCGTCTCGCCCACTTCAGTCTGCAGCGGCGGCATCAGTTGCCCGTAGACCTTGCCGACGTCCTGCTGCACCGCCTGCCGCCCAAAGCTCACCCGCTGCCCGAGTTTCAGCACGCGGTCTCGATTCAGCCCCGTGACGCCGCGGATACCCCAATTATCGACGCGGTTCCGTGCCAGCCACGACGGGTCAAGCAGTTTGTCGATGATGGCACCGAGAGACAGTCCGCGCAGACGTAGCCAGGGCTTCGCGCAGGAGTCGAGCAACTTCCCGAGGTCGTACCCAGAAAGCCGCAGAACGCTCGCGCCGTCTGAGCAGTGATGCTCGACCCGAGTACAAACGCCCATTACAAAAGGCACCGGCTTCCCGTCGTCCACGCGCGGGTCAGCGTGCGCGAGTTTGATCGGGACAAAGCGCTGTAGATTCAGCCCCGGGATATCGGCGTTGACCGTGTCCGTGACAGGTAGATCTAACGTCCAGCCGTCGCTAAGCCCGGTCAGTGTGCTCGTGACGGAAAACGACTCCGAACCGCGCGCGCCCGCATACTCACGCCCTAGAAAACTGACGTGAAGACGCGGGGAATCTGCCTGCCGGTCGCGTTGCTGTACCGCCACACATACGGGCGGCTGATAGGCGGGCTAGGTGAACGCTACAGCGGCTGCGTCTGTCCTGGCGGCGGCGAGGGCGGTGCTACCGACTGCACACGCAAGGTCTGCCCCGCAAGCGCCTTCGCAATAGCGTCTGCCATCTCGCGGGGGTTCTGCGAGCCGCCGCCGAGATTCAGCGGACGGTCGATGTCGTAGCCGCGCCCGGTCTGGGTCACAGCCGGCGCGATGTCGAGCCCTAGCCGGTTCTGCGCGAACTTCATGGCACGGACATCGGTGAACCCCTGCCGCTTGGCTGCGTCGCGGTCGTCTGCTTTACGGCTCTCCTCTTTATCATTTTCGCCAATTGCATAGTAGGTGCCAGCGCCGACAGCTAGAGCGGTGCCCGCCATCAGCCCGTATGGTCCAAAGCGAGCTAACCCACTCGCCATACGCTGCACGGCTGCCCCGGTGACCCCCTGGGTTACGCCGTTTGCAATACCTCCACCAAGCCCCCCACCTGCGCCGCCTAAACCCCCTCCGACAGCCTTGCCCGCAAAGATTTCCACAGCGCCCCAGAACGTGTCAGCCGCCTTGCTCATGACCGACCCTGCCGACGCGATAGCAATACCAGCGGCACCGCCGCCCATGGACACAGCGGCATCCTGGGCGGGAAGTAGCGTGGCGCCAAATGTCGTGTCGCGGATGTCCTTGCGAGCATCATAAAGATCGCGCCGCCCTGCATCAGTGGCAAGGTGTGCCGCGGTCGTGTTGCCCGCTGTGCCGCCCACTTTGGCTTGCTCGTGCAGCTTGCCCACGTCCATGCGAACAAGCCCCGCGGCGTCCTGCATTGACATCATGCCGGACTGCGACATGCGGCCGATTAACTCGCCCTTGTCCTTGGTGCCGTAGAACTTGGCCAGGTCGCCCTGCACGAACTCCAGAGCGTCGAACATCTTATCGCCGCGCAGACGCCCCTGGTCGTCGTACAGGTGTTCGCCCCTGCCTAGCTTGCCCTGCTTCCGCATGCGCGCTTCGATGTAGCGCATGTGGTTCTGAAGCAGGTTGCCCACCGCGCCGATGCGAGACATGCCCATTTCTTGCGTCGGGGCATCCGCCATCAGTGCCGTAGTCAGTGCCGAGGTCTGCGCCGGCTTGGCATTCGTCAGCATCGCCAGCGAACTCGACGCGCTCATAAACGCCCGTTCGGCGATTTCGGCGGACATGCCGGCGTTCTTCGCCTGTCGATCGAGCGTACCAAAGAAGCGGTTGACGTCGTCGGTGGACTTAATGCCAAACGTCGTCGCAAGCGTCGCGGCGGTCGGAATGAGTTCTTCTAGCGCCCGGTCAGTCTTGAGTGCGCGATTCTGATAGGCATCCAGCCCCGACATCGCGCCCTGCCAATCGCCGGTCAGTTGCCGCACAGACCGCGAGTAGTCCGAGACGCGCCCGGGAAGCAAGCCCAGCCGCTGCGCCGTCGCGTTTACCTGCTCACCGACGACGGAATAACTCTGCCCGGTCGAGGTCGCGATCCGCTGTGTCGCGTCGCGCCACTCGGTCGCCTTGGCTAGCGCTTGAGCATACGAGGTCTTTGCGGGCTCAGCGATGGCGCTTGCCGCGTCGCGGATCTGCCCGCCGATGACCTGCGCGCCGAGTTTGACGATGGACGTCGAGAGAGCAGTCGGCTTGCTCCACTCCTTGTGCATATCGCGCAGGAGTGCGCCCGTGCTTTGACTGGTTTTGCCCAGCCGCTCGAACGCTTGCTCTAGCCCGCCGAGGTCACGAATACCGGCATCGGTTCCCGTGACCCTCGTTTCAATCTCTGCGCGCTTGGCCATCTATCGCCCCTTGCCTGTCTCCCACGCCTGCCCCAGGTCGCTCTCTAGTAGAGACGCAAGATAGTCCAGTTGCGCCGGCATGTTCGGCGGCGGGATGAACTCGCGCTTAGGTTCGCGCCCCTCGCCGTAGTTGTGCGCGGCGCCGACTTCGTCCGCAGCCGAGTAGGTGATCAGTGCGTTGCCGCGGATCTTGGCGCGGATGGTGCCGGGCATGCGCTGTAGTAGCTTCCGCTTCTCGCTCTCGCGCTTGCCTAGGCGGTCTTTGCCCTTGGCCTTTTCCAGCACCTTGCGCGCTCGCTCGACACGGGCAGCCTCTTTGCGGTTAGGGGGACCGCCGCGCAGGTTCTCAGTCGTCTGCTTGGCATCGGCAAGCGCCGCCCCGTACTTACGTTCGCGCGCCTCTGCCTTGGCGTAGTTCTTGAGCTTCTTGCTCAGGCGCTCGTACTTGGCGCGGCTGTCCTCGGTCCACCCCTGGTCTCGGACGCGCGCCTCTAGTTTCTTGAGTGCCGTCGCGGTCTTCTTTACGCGGTTTGCCCGCAACTTGCCGCGCTTGCTGACCTGGCTTGTCCCGGTGGCTTCTAAGCGAGCAAGAGTTGACGCTGCGTAGGGTGGCCAGCCCGCGCCGCCGGATTTGATGTTCTCGCGGATGTCTTTAGTGAGATGCTTCGAGAACTCGCGCAGGACGGGCTTAGGGTTGTCGAGTCGCTCTTGAACGGCGTTGATACTGCGCTTGACGTCGCCCCACTGAAGCTCAAACGGCTCAGGCATCTACTCCCCCATCGGATGCAGGTAAAAGGGGATGCGCGCCGCCCGCTGTCGCGCGTAGGACGGGAACTGTTCTTTGTCCTCGGTCCAGTTCTCGCCGAACACCACGCGCCGGGCTGCCTCGACTAGCGCGTCAAATCGCCACTGTTCCCACGGCGCTATTCGGGATACTCGGCGCCCATACCATGCAGCACTTGAATCAGCGCTGAGGACCCGTGTCGCGAGAGTAGGGTCTTCAGCGATTCGAACTTTCCCTCGTTCACGATCGCCGTCCACTGCGCGTGCCCGATAGAGACCGGCGTCTCGGTCTCCTTTAGGATCTCGTACTCCCGAATCAGCCGCCCTAGTTGTCCCTCGACCGCTTCATGTAGCGGAAGACCTGCCGCGATGAGTGGGTTGAGTTTGCCTGTGGCATCCGTCAGCGTGGGCGGCAGCGGGAACATCGGCACGTGCGGCGCGTCCGGCGTCTGCGGCACTTCGATGATCGCGTGGTGCAGTAGAAAGAACTGCGTCCACACGGTGAGTTGCGCCGGCAGGTACTTCTGATCGCCGCGGCTGCTCAGGTACTGCCGGGCGTAATCAGAGCACGTGTAGACGAACGACTCTTTGACCGTGCGTAGCGCGCAGGGGCGGACAATAAAGCCCTGTGTCTCTGAGTCGAGCGCGATGCCGCCCGGGACTTCTCGCCACGGACGAACGCGCCCATGCTGTGCGCCTGATAGGGTGGGATGCATTGGCTCTCCGGTTTGGCTCTCCAGAAGTGATCAACTCGGCACGGAGACGGAGAGCCAACCCCACCCCGTGCCGAGTGATCACGCTGTTGCCGGGGCGAAGACCTCGCCCGTCACTGTGCCGGCACTCATGCTGCCGGTGATGATGAAACTGCCGTCCGGGTTGTTCACGCCAAAGCTGATGCGGTCGAAGTGGCAGTCGATCGCCTTCGCCTTCGTTGCGCCCAGGGCCGGATCGCCGAGTGGCCAGTCAATCGTAAAGAAGCCATAGGCGCCCTGGCTGATGATCTGCCGCAGGTTCTGCCCGCTGCTCTCGACGACGAACTTGAACGAGCCTGACACATCGGTCTTGGTGCCGAGGTCGCTGCCGTTGTAGCCAGAGCCCGGCTCCCCGTTGCCCTGCCCATAGGACCGGAAGACGGGGATTCCCATGTCGATGTTCCACTCGCCGTGCATCCCGATGGGGACGGCGTTGTTAAACGTGGCGACGCAAGTGCCCTTGATTGGCATGGTCTGCTCTCCTTATGCCGCCGCAGCGATGACGCCGCTGATGATGTGGAGTTCGCGCGGTGGGCGCTCTCGGAAGAAGATTCGCAGGAAGCCCGGATCGGTGCGGCTTGGCTCAACCGCAATGAAGCGCTTAAGGTCTCGCGCGCCGTCGCAGATGATGCCGTCGATGCTGTCGAGGTATTCCCCGATCGCGTCCTTGACATCCTGCGCCGTGAAGCCGTTAGGTACGCGTACGGTGCCGCCGCCGCGAAACAGAACCCTGCCACGGAATCGGGCATTGAGAAACACGCGCATTCCGAAGCGAACAGCATCGAACGTGCGACCGTAGGACCAGTCGCCCCACTCGGTATTGTCGGCGGTCCATGTCGTCTTGCCGCGGGTGATGGTGACGATGCCGTTGACGCCCTTGATCGGAAACAGGTGATACGTGCCGAGCGCGACATCTTCCGAGGTCGGCGTCAGGTCAGTATCGCTGCGCCCAGGAAGCATCGGAGCGATCGTGCCGCTCACAAGTTGCATCCCGTCCATGTTGTATGGCAGATCCGTCGCGCACAGCCGGGCAGCCACCTGCGCCGAGTACGCGCCGCCCTGGCATGCGCCACCCTGAGCCACGCCGACCGAGTACCGCCAAGAGTTGCCAAGCTGCGGGCTGGCGCTTGTCGCGACGGCCGCCGCGTCTTCTAGCGGGTCCGTGCTGACGAACGTAACGCGCTGGTTGCGCTGATAGTACCCGTTGCCGTACTGCTCGACGTGCGCGTAGATCGCGCTGGTGCTAGCTGAGTCTAGGTAGTCCACAGACCACTCGGTGAATCCGCCGACTCTCTTGCTGGCGTTGCCGAGCAGCGTGGTAAGCGTCGGCGCACCTGCACCCGGAAGCCCAGTGAGTGCAGCGCTGCCCGCGGTCGTCGTGACAGAGCTGATCGTGCCGGCCGCGTCGTGCCGGTCGTACAGGCGATAAGTCTGCCCGGTGGCGTCTTCGGTAGAGCTGACCTGCAGCTTCTTCGAATACCAGCCGGAGCGATGATACAGCGCGACCTGACTGCCTGCAGCCGCCGCGGACAGCGGCCCGGTTTCCGCGCTGATGCCGGCGGCGATAAGCGCTGCCGCCTGCGCCGCGGTAGTGCCGACCGGAATCGACACCGTGTAGGTTGCGGCATCATCTCGCAGCGTAAAGATCGAAGCACTGCCGCCGTCGCCAAGAGCCGTGGTTGTGATGGCCAGCGCGCCGGGCGAAACGGAAACCCCGGTGATCTCGGGCGGAATGTCGACCATGATCTGCAGGTCGTTGCCATCCGTGCCGCGGGTCACGTACAAAATCGGCACGGTGCCACCCGAAGCGCCGCCAGCCGTGTAACTCAGGGTGTAAACCTGGTCCGCATCGGTGTCTGCGACTGTGACAGTGCTTGGGATAAAGCCTGCCCGCCAAGAACACGTCACCACGCCCAGCGCCGCCGAACTGGTCAGCGGGAACGACGTATCCGCCGCGATGGCCGCGGAAATCGCCGTGGCGCTCTGCGTCGGCGTCCAGCCAGCAGTGATGGCCACAACCTTAGCGATACCGTTGGCGGTGATCGTAAAGTTGCCGCCCGCTGCAGCGACGGTGATTGTAATGACCGGGTTGTTGATGTCGATCACATCCCCGGTCACGATCGGCGCGTCAGGCATAAAGCGGTCAATGGCGCGCTTGGCCGATGCCGCGATCGTCGATGCCACATCGCCATTGGCTACGGGAATCTGGCAAAGATGGCCACCGATGCGCAGGGGGATCTGACCACTGCCCGCCGCCGTGCCGACGAACGTAAGCAGGCGCGTAGCCATGCCTGCGTAGCCCGTGTTCGCTGGTTCCGTGATAGCAGCGACGTGCATATTGATGCCGATAGGCACCTCCTGCAGCGCGTTGCGAAAGCGGTTAGCGATCGGGCTCTTGCGACCAAACGCGCTATTGACTCGCCGCACGTCGCTGAACTGCTTGATCTCGTTCGGCGTCGCGGTGCCAGCCGTCAGGCTATACGGCGCGTTCGTGATCTGCGAGCCCGCTAGGATGCCTGTCGCGACCAGAAACAAGTCTTTCGGCTGGTCAACGGAAATGCTCGTCGGCGCCGTCGAAATGTACAGGTAGGTGTCCGGGATTTGCGCCGTGCTTGGCACGTCCGGGTTAATCTGTCCGATTTCAGCCATTACTCAACCTCCGGCTCAAGATCTGGAACTGGCGCGGCGGGGCGTAGACCGTCAGGCAACGCCGATAGGAGCAAAGCGCCGTGCTCTGCGAGTTCGGCCTCGCTGCACTCTTCAGGCTCAAACGCCAGAACCGCGCCGCGCTGACAAGCGCCGAACAAGTAGTCACTCAGAGTGACGACCTGTCCGCCCGCAGGCAGCGGATCAAGCCCAGGCCCGCGCGCGACGTTGGCGCGCTGAGGCACGACAAAAACACGCTGGCCCAGCTTCAGCGCGCTACTCGGAATGTGCTTGCGGTTCATCTATCCTTGCGCCTGCGATAGGGAGGAAACGTCACGCCAGCTCTTGTGACAGTTCATTGGGCGGGCCAGCGTCGCGCCCGTTTGCGTCCTGTAGTTGCAGCCACATCTGCCACGGGGCCACGACCTCACACGGCGCATTGGGGCTCATGACGTAGCCAATCACCCGCAGTTGCACCGCGTCACAGACGATGCGTTCGGCACCGCGCTCATAGACCGGGCGCATGCTGCCCAGCGTTGTCTTTTCCACGCCTAGGCACTGCATGAGCGTGTTGTCGTGAATCAGCGCGCGCCGGCAGTCCCCCAAGATGCGCTGTGTCCCCGGGTCGCTGTCGCGCTCGATCTGCAGCGGGCTCTGAAACCGCGCCTGGACGCCGCCGTGCCAGTTGGCAGAGACCGCGCGCAGACGGTAGTTTGCGACGACCTTGTGATAGGCCATCGTCTGCGAGTGCTCCTCGAGTTCATCTCCCAGGCAGGAGACGAATAGAGCAGGCGTCTTGCCGCGGCATCGGTTGATTAGCTCGCGGTTGCTGACTTGGTCTGCGCAGTATTCGACGTGGGCAAGGTAACGAATGGTTCCGCAGTCCGCCCCAATGGGCAGAGCCTGCAGCAACCAGCGCCCCGGCTCATCGGCAGCTAGCCCATTAGGCCGAACGCAGCGCTCGGACTCCTCGGCGATGAGGTAGCGGAACCAAGCCCAGATGTTGCCGGACTGCAGCCCCACTTGGGCCAGCAGCGGCGCCGCGTCGTCCTGGGCATCTGCGACCGTGTCGCGGATCTGCCGCAGGTCATCGAGCGTACTCAGTGGCTCGCCGTCTGGCCGCGACGTGATCGCGATGCGATGGCTAAGCGCTAGCACCTGCATGATCGCTCGGCCGACGCGCTCGTGAAAGTCGCGGATGTCGGCATAGTCGCCGGTCGGTGCTGGGTAGCTGTAGCGGTCGGCGGGGATCATCAGAAGCCGCGCCAGTAACTACGCGGGCTGCCTGCGGCGTAGTGCCCGGCGGGCGTCGTGTAGCCGATGTAGTGCTGAGGCGAGGTAGCAGGGGGAGGGTCGGCGCCGATGGTCGCCAGGTGGTCGCCGATTTCCTTTGCGCGAGCTTCAATGTAGTCGCGTTCTGTCACGACCGACTCGGGCAGGTCCTCGCCCTTCTGCCCGATCTGATGGCAGTAGTAGCAGGCAGCGCCCAGCACAAGCCGGCGGACCTCTGCGCGGTCACGATCGCTCCACTGCGGCGAGTCCCAGAGTTCATCGATGGACTTGTTTTCCAGCGCCCGCTGAATGTGGCCAAGAACCAAGCCGGTCCCGTTCTCAATGCACAGAGTCACGCGCCGCGCTGAGGGTTCCGCCTTGCCCTTGTCTCCAAGAAGCTCACGGAGCTTCTCGGCGGTAAGCGCGTCCTCTAGATCGGCCTGCGTGATGAACTGCGCGGGGACCGGCATGGCTGGCTACTTTCTCCGGGGCTTGTCCGGATCGCTGGCAGAGACCTGCGGGGCAGCCGGGGCAGCCGGGGCAGCCGGCGGCGCAGTCAACCGCTCCTCGAGTTCGCGCATGCGCTGCTCGTAGGCTGCGGACATGGCCGCCATCTGCTTTTTCATCTCGTCAAGCTGAGCGTCTTTGCCGGCAGCTACCTGCGACACGCGCAGGTTCTCCGCCGCCAAGGTGCGCTCGCGCTCCTCGGCCATGGCGCGCAACTTCTGCGCCTGCTGCGTCTGCTGATCAAGCTCACGCATGCGCGCATCCAGCGATAGGCGCTCCGTCTCGCGTGCGGTGTCTTGCGCGCGCAGCCGAATCTGCCGCGCTTGATATTCCGACTCCAGCTCAACAGACTGCGGCGCACTTCGCAGAAGGTTTCTCGCTGCCTCGGGCGCAAGCTCGATGAGTTCCCCGGGGCGGTAGTTTTCAGGTCGGCCAGTCGCGGCATTAACGACCACGACCGACCCGCCATTGATGAGCTGCGGACGATGCGGACGCGACTCATCGACCATGGGCGAATCGTCAGCGTTCCAGCGTTCTTTGATGACGCGAAGTTGCATAGAGGGCTCTCCGTTTGTCCCAAAGGGACAGGGGACGCCGCGACCCTGGGCCGCGGCGCAGGGGTTAGAACTGCAGCGAGGTGCCGTACGAGGCGGTGTCCGAAGCGTCGGCCGCGCTGAAGATCGCGTAGGCGGCCTTGGCGTTCTGGACGAACGGGGCCCACAGGCTGATGACCTGGGTAGTCGTGCCGCCGCCAGCGATGTCGTAGTTCGGGAACTCCATCACGCCCATGCCATCGTTGCCGGTAGCGATCTGGACGGTGGGATCGTCGGGCATGGCCTTTTGCAGCAGCGCCATGTACTTGCCCAGCCCGAAGCCGTTGTCATCGCCATCGGTGCCGCCAGGAACCGCGCGCGCGGCCATGATGACGTTCGGCCCAGTGCAGTACGCCTGGCTGATCTGCGTGGCAGAGTAGGGGCTGTCCGGCGTGTTGTTGAAGGTGAAGCTTTCCACCTTCACGGCGCCGGGCTCGACGTAGTCGTAGCCAATCAAGCGCTCGATGATCTCGCCATCGATCTCGCGGTCCTTGCTGAGGTTCAGCTTGTTGACCGCGTAGCTCATGATCTTCTCGTGCTGCTTGAGCTTCCGCATGATGGGCTGCGGGATCATGATGTCGGTGACCTTTAGCCCCGTCTCGCGCATGATCTCTTCCGCGCCCTGCTGCATGACGGCGATCGGATCGCTGCTCGTGGACGAGATGTCATCGAACCGCGCGCCCGGCCCCAGGGTGACGTTGTGAGTCATCACCGCGGGGTTCTTGAGCACGGTCCAAGCGCTGATCTCGCGCTCCAGGCGATGCTTGAACAGCGCCACCTTGAGATTGCGGCGCCGCGGCATTAGGGCCGTGTCAGTGTCTGCATTCTCCAGGTCGGAGTTGATGATCCGGAGCATGCGCAGCGGGATGTCCCACTGAAGCTGTCCGGCGGTCCGAAACTGGACGGTCGGATACAGCCCATCGGGCCCAGCGATGGCCGGCTGCCGGCGCATGGTGTAGGCGGTGTCTTCAACCCACACAAGGTCGCTGCGGAACTCGGACGCGTCCGCGGGAAACAGGATGGTGCTGGCCAGGACGTCCGACTTGAAGCGACGCGCTACGACGTAGCGCGTGTCGACCTTGAGGACGTGGCGGGCCTGAATCTGAAGAGCGGTCATGGTTAGGCCACCTTCTCAACCGACAGGAAGAGCAACTTCGAGCTGTCGGCGATGTTGTTCGGCGTGTTGGCAATCGTGATGACCTGGTTCGCGGTGAGGTCGATCGTGGCCAGGCCCGCGATGGCACGCGCGGTCGCGGTGCCCGGGGTTCCGGCCGATACCGATCCCGACAGGCTCAGGTTGTTGCTGCCCGAGATGGCGTTGACGTACGCCTCGATGTGGAAGTCCACCACGTCGTTCGCGGCGAAGGTCGTGGACGGGGTGGCGAACAGGGCGCTCGAGCCGATCCCGTTCACGTAGCCCTTCACCGTGTTCCCACCCGCGGCGAGGTTGTTGCTCAGCACGGAGCCCACGATCCGCAGGCGGTCCCGCAGGCGCAGGCTGTAAGCGGGGATCGTGATGGTGGCCGCGGCGGGCAGGCCGTAGGCGGTCTCGACCGCCACGCCCACCAGGTTGGCCGAGGGGCCCACGACACCCAGCAACCCACTGCCAGAGCGTCCACCGAAGACGTCGGCGCCGACCCAGATCCCGGCCGTGCCGCCGCTGTTGTCGGCGTAGTCGCGCGCCACGACGTGGCTCACGCCCGCGTTGGACACGCGGAACATGGCCTGGCTCGGTCCGCTCGGGATCGGCTCCAGGTACTGGCCGGGGCGCACCACCTGGCCCGGCGCCAAGAGCACGGGCGCGTAGCCGGCGTAGAGCACGCTGACGGTGTCCGCGTTGGTCGTGCTCTGCAGCACGGTGAGCTGCGGGGCGACACCCTTGGTCGTCAAGATGCCGTAGAACTCGGGCCGCGCGAGCGCGTTGCCGAACTTATAGATCGAGCGGTTGTTCGCGTTGCTGGTCGTGTCCATGCGGGACACGGCCATGCCAGGCAGCGCCGACTCCTGCAGGCGCATCTGGTCATCGATGCCGTAGCGCCCCTGCCCCGCTGGGCAGGGCTCGGGGCCGCCAAACGGCGCAGAACCTGAAATCGTTTCGAGCATGGTGCCTCCTTACGCTCCCCGGTTGCGGTTGACGTAGCGTCCCCAGACCTCCGGGTGCTTCTTACTCACCCGGCTCATAGCCGCGCTAGTCAGGTCACCATTTTCGCCAGCGGCCTGCATGGTCCTGATCTCGGCAGCCACCAGACGATCCACCTGCTCATCGGCCGGCAAAGCCGCGCCTTCGCTGGGGTCCGGGGCGCCGATGCCCGCGCCCTTCTGGGTCAGACGCGACATGGCCACGCGCTCCGACAGCTGGAACGTGCCCTCGGCCGACAGAAGATCCTCAGCGTCCGCCGAGTTCTTGACATGACGTTCGGCGAGCCACTTGACGGTAGCCTCGACGCTGCCTTTGTGGTCGCCCTTAATGCGACCCATGGCAACGGCGCTGCGGGCGAACTCGTCGGCCTCCTGCGCCTTCGTCTTGGCTTCCATGACGGCAAAGCGCTTCATGGCGCCCTTGGACTCGGCCAGTTCCGCCAGGAGCATGGCTTCCTTCTCTTCCAGCGCCTTGATGCGAGCTAGCAGATCCTCGCCACCCTCGGCAGCGGCCGGCGGCTTGGCGGCAGCATCTTCCATCGCCTTGCGGGCGGCGGCAGCGGCCTCCTTTTCCTGCGAGGCGTCCGCTTCCATCCTGCGGGCGTAGGCGGTCAGCTTGGCCATCTTCTCTTCCGGCGAATCGCTCTCAGCGCAGCCGGCAGCGGTCATCACCGCAGAGTCCTTGGGGTCCATTTTGGTTCTCTCCATCGCGGTCCTTGCCGGCCGCACAATTCGTTGCATCGCTACACGGGCGCCGCGCTCATAGGCGAGCGCACACCCGTCCATCCGTGGATCGTTGGTGACGGTCAGATTCAGAAGCCGCCACCCGTCAGGCATCCGCACGTAGTACGGCGAAGTACATCGAAAGACCGCGAGCCCTTCTTTAGGGTCCGCGCCCAGCGGCGTCACCTCAGCGCGACGAGCATAGACGCCGTCTTCTGGCATGCGTCCGTCTGACCGCCGTAGTTCGTCGATCGTAGGCGGGCTCTCTGGCGCGGTGGCGTGCCTGGCGTACTTGACGACCTGCCCCGCAACTACCATCACCAGCGCATCCGCCCACGCAAGCGCCCGGCCATCGCCATCACCCAGCCCATACTGACCCGTCGATCCGCGCGCCCACGCGTCCATCTCGTCCAGGGTCAGCCGCCGCCCGTCGTCTGTCGTGACTTCCGTGATGGCATGCTGCCGATCGTAAAAGATATCGCTCTTGCGCGCTTCGAAGTCCGCCAGCATGAACCGGCACTTCGACGCATCGAACTGGTCTACCGTCTCGCGCCCGTCGAGGTTGACGTGCTGATACTCCCCGAAGATGAGGACGGTATCCCAGACTCCGACAGTCGGTGTAAGGCCGTATGTGGTCGGCGAGTCCACTAGACCGCTACGCCCTCGGTCAGATCTAGAACAACTTTGGCTGTGCCACTGGCAAGGTTGTTCTTGATGGTCAGCACTCCTGCGCCACCTGAGTACGCACATAGCTTCGCAGGGGTGTCACTCGTCGCAAAGTCGGTGAACGTCAACCCATTGGTTGACGTTGCGCCGTTATCTCCGAATGTGAAAAATGCGCCAGTAGCCCCGGTTGCGCCTGCCGCCGAGATTCGGGCAGCGCCGCCGCCACCAATGCTGATGTTCTTCGTGGCGCCAACGGCCAAGCTAAACACGGCCACCTGCCGATTGGCTGCCGCGGTTGCTGAGGCGGCGCCAACCTTATCCGTGATCTTCATGCCGCCTGAATGCAGTTGCGTGAGTTGATCCGCGGCAAAGGAGTAGATCAGAACCTTGTTGGCTTCGGCGCTGGGAATAGACGAGGTATGCACTCGCTGCCGAGTAACATTCACGACCCCTGGCGTGCCCCCACCAATTTCACCCGGCGCTGCCAGTAGCGGATCTGAACCACCCGCCAGGTGCGAAGGGGCATGCGCTGCAGGAGTGGCATCGCCGCCAGCGCCCGCGACCACGATCCACTCGGCGCCAGCCCAAACCAGCGAGGAGCCGACATCGTCGGTGCTAAACACCAGGGTTGCCGATCCGTTGATGTTCTGGCCATTGCCGTCCAGCGTGAAGTTATTCGTGGCGAAGTTGGACGCGGCATCGACGATCAGCAGCGGGCGACCATCGAACGGTCCGCCGTCCGCCGGCAGCTTGGCGGTAACCGCGCCGTCGCTCGTATCGACGAGCAACACGCGGTCAGTCGGCTGCACATCGTACGGGCTATCTGCCAAGGCCACCGCGACCACACCCAGGCCATCCGCGCCCACGGCTACCGGATGTTCGATGCCGGTCGTGTCGCGGAAGAATAGCTGCAGCCCCTTGCGATACAGCACAGGGTCCGGGGACGATGGCGGCGCGGTCACGGTGTTCGCGAATCGCATCTGCGCCACGGTCAAGCCGTGACCCATATTCCTTGGGCCAATTCCGCTCATCACTTCTCCTGGGGTGCGTTACGTTGCGGTGGAGCGCGGCGCCTTCGCGGGGTGCGACTTGCGGCGCTCTCCTCTGCTTTGGGCTTGGTTAAAGCCGGATTAGCGCGGTCGCGCTTCGCTCTGAACTCGGCAAGCGTCAATCCGCCCTCCTCCTTGTTTGGCCAGGGCGGGAGGCTCATAGACTCAAGCGCCTGGTCAACCGTCACAATCGCCGCTTGGTCCGTGGGTGTCAGATCGATCTCCGGCTTGTCCTCAGAGACTTCGCTTGGCTTGGCTTCGGTAGCTGAAGGCTCATCAGCAGGCTTGGGTTCTGCTGATGGCGCTGCCGGTTGCGGCACCGCCACGGTAGTAGGCTGCTCAAGCGGTGCATCGGGGTTGAGCGAATGCAGGACCGGCGCAGTCGTCGGCGTCTCTGCGTTGGGTGAAGGCGCCAACACGCCGCCGGACGCATCGACCGCAGACACCACGGCGCCGCTCGACGGAATCGGAATGCCCGCACCCTTCAGTGTGTCCGCTGCATCGCGCGGCGCGTCGATCTGCAGCACAGCGCGGTACTGCGTGACGCTGACCGAGCAGCCATCAAGCATCGCCTGGCTTAAAATCTTCTGCCTCTTCTCGGGGTCGCTGACGCGGTCGATCTGTGGCGTGTAGGCAGGCAGAGCCGCGACGATGTCGTCTGGCGTGACGCTGATGCCCGGCAGATCGGCAAGGTCAGATAGCAGCCGGTGCTGATTGAGCTGCAGCGTCGGCGACCACGTATCCCGGCGAATGGAATCGCACAGGTTCTGCGCGCGCAGGAGCTGCGTGGAGTAGGCGCCGTCTGCATGCACGTCGCCGAGTCCCTGACTGCCGCCCGTGGTGGACATCTGCAGCGGGCCGCCAGCGGTGACGGCTTTCGTGATCTCGCCGTTTAGCCAGTCGCCAAACTGCGTATGTACAAGCGCGTTTTGCGGCGCTGGGGCCACAAAGTCGAGCTTGAACAAATCCGCGGGGACCTGGGGGATCGCGCCCTGCCCGAGGGCCTCGATCACGCGCTGTACGTTCTGCTTGAACTCCGGGTACTCGTAGACCTTTTGGTCGTACGAAATGATTCCCTGATTCAGCCCGTACAGATGCAGGTAGAGCGCTGCATCGCGAATCGCCCACTGCTTGATCGCATGCAGGAACAACACGGCGCGACCGAAGCCGCCGCGCTCGCGGATCTGCGAGATGCCATGCGCGACGTGAAAGACGAACTTGCCGGCTGGCAGTGGAATGTAATCACCCTGCAGCCATAGCAGCGGCTCGTCGGTATCAACATCGAAACGAAACGCGCGGGCCTCCACGATCTCGAGCTTGACCGGGACGAGGTACTGCCGGCTGATGCGCTTGCCGTCGGCGCGATACCACGTGACCTTGCGCCAACCGAAAATGTTCTCAGCGCCGGCGAATCGAGTCGCTTCCGCCCACAGCAGCGCGAACCGGGCTGCGTCGAAGTCGGCCACCTGCTCGCGCACGGCTCGCAGCCAATGCGCCACGGACTGCGCCACTGGGTCGCGCACCAGCGATGCCGGCGGATCGATAGAATCTGGCTTAGCGACGATTGCGGCGAACGCCTGCAGGACGCAGCCGGCTAAGTGCGCGTCGTTTTCGACAGCACGGCGCAGCATGTCGCAGAACTGGAACGGCAGCCCCGCATTCGCCTGTTCGATCGCTGACGTGATGACCTCGGGCTTTAGCTCGCCCGAGAACGTCGTCCATCGCGGATTCGTCGGCCCGAGGCGTGAGGACACGCGACCAAACAGCGCGTCGTAGGCTTGCGCGTACTCGCGCGCGTTCGTTTGGTTCCGCGGCGTCTGCGACAGCGGAGCGAACCCCGGAGCCGGCGGCGTGACGATCGGCGTCTGCTGAATGCGCGGGGCCGGGGTCGGTACATGGCGACCCGATGCATTCAGTAGTGCGCCGCCGATTTGCGCAGCGACATCGCGGAGTAAAGATCCCCAAGCGGGCACTACCCAGAATTACCCCAGCACCGACGCGCAAACGCACGCGGTACACACGAAACCGGACGCGCCGAAAACCGCCCGAGGCACATCGCAAAACCGCGGTACACACGTTATCGGACGCGCTTCTGTATGGCAGAGAGCAAGCGCACAGAGCAGGTCAAGATCCGCATGTCGCCCGATGAAGTGTGGCGGCTGCGCGACATCGCCGAGCAACTTGGCACGACGCCGTCCGACCTGCTGCGCGATAGTTTTGAGCCCTATGGCAAAGACCTTCTGAACCGCCGCCGCCGCCGAAGTCAGCGGGGGACCGAGTGCCGGCAGTAAGCCTCAAGCGCCGGCTTGACCGGCTCGCGCAGGACATGGACCCTGCGGCGCACACGATCGATCTTGGCTTCGAAGTGCAGGGGCCCGATCGACAGGTGCTATTTACCGCGGGCGGCATCTGGCACAAGCGACTTAGCCAGTACGTCGCGCCATCGGCTGCACCGCGCGTGCTGCGTCTCATGGAGAGCCAACTAGAGGCGGCGCAGATGGTGGCCAAGTGGTTTACGGACTACGACGCCAAAAACGAGAACCGCTTGGCGCTGCTCAACTGCGTCGATGCCCGTCGCGGCGGCAAGACGTACTTTCTTGCGCTTGTGATCTTGATCTTCGCCCTGCGCTATCCCCGAAGCCATTTAGGCAAAACGGCGTGCTGGATCGTGACGCCGACCTTCCCGCAGCAGGCGGAACTACACGAAACCATCGGCAGCCTACTGCCCCCGGAGTGGTTTGCAGACGGCACGGTGCAATATCACAAGTCGCGGAACTACTACTCCTTTGCCTGCGGGTCCGTCGTCTGGATCAAGTCCGCCGACCGCCCGGCTGGCTTGAAAGCCGGTGGCGTCGCGGCCATCGCGGTGAACGAAGCACAGCAGGTGACAGCACGGGCGATCCTCAACGTCATCTATGCCAACGTCGATGCAGGCGGCCTGACGATCCTGGGCATGAATCCGCCGGACTCCACATGCGCCACCTGGGCCGACGAGCTACACGACGCCACCAACGCGCTCGATGACCACGGCCAGCCGGTCATTGACTTTGCCGCTGAGGCTCGCTTTCCGCCGGCAAAGAATGCAGCGCTCAACCAGGGAGCGCGCACCCGCGCGAAAAAACTCGCCGAGATCCTAGACTCCAAGGCAGCCAAGCGCGATGGGCTCGGGATCTGGATCAAGCTGCGCGACGTCGCTTATCCCCTGTACAACCGCAACCAGCACTTCCGCGCCATGCCTGCCGGGTGGCAAGACATCACCGCTCACGCACACGGGCTAACGGGCTTCCTGCGCAAGAGTGACCAGCGACACTTCGGCGCGGGCATGGACTGGCAGCACCGGCCATTCTGCGGATGGGTCGCGGGCAAGGTGTTGCTCGCACCGGAGGGCGCCTGGGTGCCACGGGGGACGCCGGTGTACGTCATCACCGCTGAGGTGATGAACGACATCAGCAGCGGTGAGTTCTGGGACGAAGAACTGCTCTGTATCCGCGTCGCTGAGAAGCTCGCCAAGCTTGGAACCAGGACGCGCGATTACCTGCTAGTCGGCGACGCAACCGGACACAACCAGGGCGCATCGGGAGCGCAGCGCGGCAAAGAGTCTGATCCGGATTCGTGGTCCTGGTCGCTTGTGCAGAAGTTTGACTGGGAGGTCCACGCGCCGATCGAAGAGAGCAAGCTTGTGTCAGAAGGCCGGGGCTCGGCAACCATCAAAACCGCCTACAGCAACCCCCGCACCGCCGTCCGGCTTGACCTAACCAACCAACTCCTGCGAGCCAATCGAATCATCGTCACGCCGGACTGCCCCGAGACCGCCGAGAGCTTTCGCACCTGCGGGCTCAAAGGCCGTAAGCCGTTCGGACGTGGCGCCCACCTTACCGATGCGGCGAGCTATTGGATCTACGCGGTCGAGCGCGCCCTCCGTGAGCACGGCGTGGTGAGAGTCGATGAGCAGGCGGCGTAAAAATCCAGCGAGCGATGAAGCGGCGCGGTGTAGATGCCCTCCGCGCCGCCTGACAACAAAGGTCAGGGCAGACCAAACAACGTCATTCTCGCTGCTCCTGAGAAATCCGTCGCCTAGGAACTTCGGATTCTTGGGAGTAGTGGGGGTGAAAGTCAAGCAGTCTTTCCATGGACAAACTGCCCATCTGTCCCGGCCCGCGAGCTCTAGTTCTGTACACCGGCAAGCTCCTTCCGCAACTGCGCCCACCGCTCATTGAGTTCCGCCCGCTCTGCATCCACCCGCCGCCGCTCGATCTCGACCTTCTGCCGCTCGGCCACCAAAATGTCCGCTTCGGCTGCCCGCTCGCGCTCGAGGCATTCGATGCGGCGCTCGAGCTCCGCTTGCACGGACAGCTTAGACATGGCCTGTGCGATGGCGCAGCTCGCCCGCAGCTTGTCCGGCAGGGTCATCACCGTGTCAGCATTGACAAGCGCCTGAAGCCGTAGCTGCACGGCCAGCGCATGCAGGTGCGCGCGCTCGGTGTTGGCCTCGGGGGGGATCTCAATGACGACCACTCCCCCGCCTCGCGCTGCGTGCTGCCGCTGTTCGCGCTCAGATTCAGCAGCCCGTGCCGCCCGGCCCTGTGCTCCGCTTGCCTTGTGCCGGGTTACATGTTCCGGCACATGTTCCGCAGTCTCACTGAGGCGTTGCCGCAGTTTCAGGACCGCAATCCGCCCGACGACCACGGGTGGGTCTAGCGTGCTCAGCCAACGCACGATCGCGCTGTCGCTTTGGCCAGCACGGTGCCTGCTCAGGATCTCGGGGTGTAACTCGCTGGGGATCGCCATGGTTCGGAGTGGGGTTGGCCCTCGAGTATTTTAGGGGAAGGGAAGCCCCACTTTGCAACCCTCAGAGCTAGCTGTCTGCCTATTTGTTACAGGGCGCCTAGGCAAACCCCCTGCAACGGGCGTTTTTGCCCGAGGCAATCAAAGTGGTCCGGCCTACTTATTTTTAGAGAGGGGGGTGTCCCCTTCTTACCGTCGCTGCGATCCATGCGCCTTGACATCCAGCCGTTTGCTTGATAGCCCAGAGGGCAGGGACGTGCGCAGTGTGGGGCCTCTAAGGCGCTACGCTGTTAGAGCCATCTAGCTTAAAGGCGGCGGGGTGCGTTTTCCACTCAACACCAACCCCGGCCTGAGTCTTTCGCGAAATCGCAGGGCTCGGCGGAACACCTTCCACCATAGTTCATAGACGCCCTGACAGACGCGCAGAGCTTCCTCCCGCACGTACTGCTCGCCGTCTTCGATGTTGGGTGATTCTTCGCGCCACTGCGGCCACTGCGCTTTGAGTTGCTCAAGGCCGATGAAATCGCGTTCAACGCGAAGCAGGCTCTCAGCGTTTACAAATCGGCGCTTGGCATAGTCCTTCGCGACATCCTTAAGCGTCATTTGCTCGCTGTGCGCCCATTGCCACAATAGAGCGGCCAGAGTCGGGCAGGAGCAGCCCATTCGGACCCAATCCTCGTCAAGCGCGGCGAACTTTGTCGGCTTGCAGTTTAGCATGATGCAGGTCTCGTCTTGGCTCATCGCCCACGCTCCACACTCCGCTGCTCAGCGCGGCGCAGGATGACCCGGGCTTCGGCTGTCAGCACACGCATAGGCAGGCTGATCGGTGTGCGCGCCCGGTTGCTCATTACGGAAAGCCGCGACCTCTCGGCCCAACGTATGTCGCGCTGCAGGGACTCGTCCTCACGCGCGCCCAGACGCTTCCGCAACGCCAGCCGCCCCTGCATTTCAGCCTCGATGTCGGCCTGTAGCTGGTTCGCGTGGGCGAGCCGCTCCTCTGCCAGCCGCTCTGCCTCTCCCGCCCGCCCGATCCACTCGTCCATCTCGTCGAGCAAGTGCGTCACACGCACCCCCAGGCCGTCGAAGATGACTGCGCGCCCGTCGAGCGCATCGAGCACCTCGCGCAGCCTCACGTCCTCCGGCTTGGCCAGCTCCTCAGCGAGACTCTCGATGCGCATCGCCATCGACTCGACCTGTCTGGCTAGCGAGGCGTTTTCGGAACTGAGGTGATCGCTGTTCGAGCGCAGGACTTCGTTTTCACGAAGCAACTCACGGTTCCGCTCCTCCCAGTGCCGATTACAGCCCGGAGAAAGCTTGCACACGCCATCCTGGCCGCAGTCCTCGATCTCGCTGCGCTGCCGGATCTTCGGCAACGCGCCGCTGCATGTCCTCGTCTCGCGGTCGTAGTTGCGCACCATGCCGCAATGCGAGCAGACAGACCAACCCTCGCGCTCGTGTTTCGTCCACTCGTGCCCGGGGCTGCTCACGACACACCTCCGCTGTTAACCGCGCGCTTCGTTCGCGCGGCGTAAAATTTCGGGTCGCGGAGTTTGTGAGCCAGCCTGTGGGCCTCGGCCTTGCTCAAAGGACTCTCTCCGAGGTGGGTTTTGGTCCAAGCGCGGCGTCCGTCGAACACGTCAACGGCCCAGCCTTGCTTGTCATCTCGCGGTCTTACGTGGATACAGAGTTTCATGGCTCGTTAAATTCTCCGGCTGTTAACTTCGCGGATTCAAACGAATCCCTTGCCGGATGCGACGAGGGCGCGGACTTGGGTGGCGAGGGAGTGAAGGAAGGTGGGGATCATGAGGGGTCCCCTTGTTCCTCACCGCTGGGTTTATCGCCTAGCCTGACAACCCGCAGCGCCTGCAGTTTGCCCTCTTGCTGTATCAACTCGTCCAACCATGCCGCACTCTTCTTGGCTGGCTGGAAACAGGCTAAAATCAAATCAGCCTGCGGGTTTAGGCAAGCCATAAGCACGTGCTTCTTCAGGCGCTGCGCATGCGCGATGACACGCAGCGGCTGGTGTGAAATCTTCAGCGCCGCCGGAGCTTCCGACCGAACCAATGACCGGCCGCGAACGATTTCCCGCACCTCGGCTAGCATGCCCCTAGGTGCCACTACATCGAACCGCCGCCCGTCTGCCATTGCCATGTCGATAGCGGCGCGCAAAGCGGACCTTGTGTGCGTGCCAATTAGAATCGTGATCATGACGTTACCCTCCCTCACTGCAGCACAGCACGCCGCCCTCGCCCGTGTTCCTAACGTCCGCAAAGTCCACATCGCCAGGCGCTGAGCCAATGAAGCAATCCCAGGTCGTCGGCCCCTCGGCGCTTCCGTTTCGGCAGAGCAGCGCCCGCGTGAAGCCGTTGCAGGCCACTGGGCTCTCATAGACGGTCTTGGCAGTCGTGCCGCAGCCCATCAGGAACCGCTGGTTGACGTCCGCCTGCGGTCCGCCCCATGTGCAGGACAGAGCGGTGGTCGGCGGAATGTGGAGCTGACTCGCACGCGCAGCGCCTACATAGAAGCCCCCGGGTAGCGCCGCGCATGCCTGCGGGGTCAGGGGGTTCGATGTGCAGGGGCCAAAGCCGGGCTTGCAGGCGGCAAGGATGTCGCCGGTCTTTGTCAGTGTGGCTTGGCATGCGACCTCGCCGGCAATGAGCGAAAGCACTATTCCGGCCCCGCTCTTACATGTTTCGCTGATGAGCTGTTCGTTCGTGAGCGTTGGCCCCGGGGGACTCACGCTGCCGTCGCTCGTTGCACTCGGTGGGTTACGTCCTGGGCCGCCGCTGCCGCTGCATGCGGCGACAAGGCTCAAGGCCATGGTCAGTGAGTGGGCTCGCCAAGATGCCCGGACGGTCGCGGATGCGTTCAAGAACTTCAACATAAGCTTGTTGCTCCTGTGCTAGCGGCTGCGTGCGCAGCCGGCGGATTACCTTGATGAATCGAACCCGGATGTAGTTTTGCCGATAGCCTAAGCGCCGTCCGGTCTCGCTCTGGCTTGTGGTGCGCCACATCAGCCGGACAAGGTCAGCATCTCGGGCAGGAATCGGCAGCACGGCCAGCATGCGCCGCGCGTTGGCTCTTGGCGGCATGGCGAGCAAAAACCGCAGACGCTCACACGCCCGAATCAGGCGCCCATGCACTGACGGCTGTTTGACCTCGAACATGGCCGCGATGGTCGCCTGGCTCAAGCGGTCGAAGTAGAACAGCCGCACCATGTCGGCTTCGATCTTCGGCAGCCGGCGCAGGCATCGCAGCACGCGGGCCTGGTCTCGCTGCCACATCGGGCTGCTCACCCAATCGTGCTGCGTCCAGAGGCCCTCCGCTTGCTCGGATTGACGGCGTGGCATGGGCCTTACCTCAGCAGGGGTAGTTGCTGCGCTTGGGGTTCTGCGCGGGGTAGCTTGGATGCTGGCGCGGCACGTGTCGGGGTATCCAGTCGGCGCCCGAGGCATAGCAGGCGGTAGTCGATGGCAGCGATCGTGCTGTCGTCCGACAACGTCACGGTAGCAATGGGCTGCAGCAACAGCCGAAACAGCGCGGCCGTCTTGACCTGAATCAGCACCGACTCGCCGAACGTGGCCACAACGCGCCCCTGTACACGCTCAAAGGGCGGCGCGGTGAGCTGCACGGCCTGCCCGTGCTCTAGCGTCTGGTTAGGCGGGTCACTGTGACCAAACAGCCGCTCCAGGTTGCCGCCTTCGATGCGCCCGATGGGCCGCAGTTTTGGCAGCAGATGCGCGCGGATTTGCGCCTCGGTCGTCTGCGCCAGGTCACAGAACAGGTACGCGGTCGCCTCATTGACCTCGACCGCGCAGCGAAGTCGTTTGCGCAGTCGGGCGGCGACTTGGGCAAGGTCGCCTTCGTCTCCTGTCCAGAACAACGCGAACCACTCAGCCATAATGCAGTTCTCCCCGAGGTTGATAGTACCTCAGCCAAACTCAGCGTTAAGTATCCTCTTCCACGATCGGCGTGAGCCCCTTCGGCGGCCACTCCGGGCGGGGGTAGTAGACCGGCGGGGTGTACTTGGCGCAGAAACTGGCGACGTCATCCCACGCTGCGATCGTGCCGAGTTCAAGAGCGCACTTCTTCCGCGCGCAGTAGTTCGTCAAGCCATCCTCGACGCATAGCTCAGCACAGGAAGCCGCAGCCGTCACTGCGCCGGTGTGCTTGCCGATGCAGAAGTCACGCGCTCGCGTCGGGCTTACTTTCTCAGCGTCGCGCGCTTCCTGTGGCGTGTGCGCGCAGGAGAGCAGGAGGCAGAGCAGGAAGGCGCGGCTACGCATCTGCCAACTCCTGCTGGCGCTCTTGTTCCTGACTCCGCAGCAAGCGGTCTACCCGTTGGCTGTTGAGGCGGTCAAACTCCGCTTTCCAGCTGCGGCGCATCGCAAGCACGACGGCTCGCCGGTAACGCTGAGTTTTCCAGGGCCACGCAAATCCGTCGCCGACTGTCCATGTGCGTTTCAGATACGCCTTTTTGCACGCGCGCTTGTTCATGGCTGCTACCCCAACCCCTTAACCCAGCACACGCCCAGAAGCGCGAACATCGCCAGCGCGCAGACAACTAGAATCGTCGGCCATGGGTCGGCAGTGGTTGCTGTTGTCTCGCCGGTGATCACGACCGCACCTCCTGCCCCGCCTCTTCCGCCCGCAGCAGTTCCCGCGCCTGGTCTAGTCGCCTCTGCTGCGCTTGAAGTTCTGCCTCCTCGCGCTTGACGTACTCCTGTGCGGCTTCTACGCGGGTCACATGCCACCCATGAGGATAGATGCCCCCAAACGTCGCAGTCCCTTGTTGCTCATCAATGCGCCCATATCCGCCGCGATAGACCGTGACACGGATTTTCGTCCCGCTCGGCTCGACATCGAAGCCACGTCGCAGCATGGCTAACCATGGCTCAGCCTCGGCGCGCGTCGCCGAGTAGGCTTCGCGCTTGTGCTCCCACCGCACGTACGATCCCGCCCGGTAGACATTGGCATTTGGCTGGAACTTTCGGACGCGCTCGGCGATCTCGTTGGCGATCTCGGTCAGGGTCATTTGGTCGATGGGGTTCATGCTCTTTACTCCCAACCCGCCAGCCAACTTGGACGCACGCCCAGGGCCTTGGCCAGCCGCTCGCAGGTGTCAATCTGTGGCACCACGCGCCCGCACTCGTAGGCTTGAATGGCCTGCCGGCTACCTAGGCCAACCAGCGCAGCTACTGCGGCCTGCGTTCGTTCTCCGCGCGCCTGTCGCAGACGCAGACGAAATGCCTGCGCGTCCAGTTCGCGGGCGTGTGGTGCGCAACCCATAGTTGACAGATAAGCGCAGTCTGTCCCCGATGCAAGCACAAAATGCCGACGGTGTGACGATTTTGGGGACAGGTGGCTAGACGGTCGGGAAGTTCAAGATGGATTTCCTAGAGGCGTTCCCTTCTGGATCTGCCGACGGGGGGCGGTTCGTGCACAGGGTGGGGACAGTCCGGGGACACGAGGTAGGCCATCAGCTCCTGCGTGTAGGTCGTGCGTCGCTTGCGGATGTGCGCCTTGACGGCGGGGACGGGGACACCGGCGGCGGCGGCGATCTCTTCGTGAGTCTGCTCTGGGATCATCTCTGGCTCCTGGCTCGGTTGCGGGTCTTCTGTTCGCCACGCGCTCGAGGAGCAGCCGCTGTTCGTCCGCGGTCTTCGCGGGCTTGTCCTCCAGTTCCTTGAGCTTTTTGCCGATGCGCTGCATGTGCAGGCTTGGCGCAGTGGGCACGATCACAGCATCGACCGCCTCTTGCTCTGTGCCGATGGGCTCGCCGGTCAGCCGCGCGAACGAGATCCAGCGGCGGCGCTCCTGCGTCACTTCGCGGGCAGCACGCCGGTTACGACCTGCAGCACTTCGTCGGCCGTCTTGCCGCCGGCCACCTTGCTGGCTCCGGTCTGGTCGCAGTGGACCCACGCTTTGACTGTGCGCTCGACGTCGATCTTGTCGCCCTCCATGATGAGGACACCGGCACCCCGCAGCACGCGCCGCAGTTCCTTCTGCGCGTCGTGGTTCTTGGGGTCGGCGTTGTACTTCTCGCAAGCGGTCTTTACTTCATTCGCGGTCATGGTCTCTCCTTTGTTCCTATGCAGTCGCAAACGGGTCCGCCGGGGTCTCGCGCTTGGCCCACTGCGCGCCGTCGAGCCATTCCTCCTCTAAGGAGTGGTCTTCCCACCAAAATCCGTCGAGCACTGCGTCGGCACCCAGCCCCCAAACATC